>OCAT01001993.1_pt1 | contig 11523 bp, 10 predicted proteins | sample 1538311 | NCBI WGS metagenome assembly OCAT01 (sample SAMEA2580287, study PRJEB22360) | human gut metagenome | biome: human gut; feature: human-associated habitat; material: faeces | place: Denmark | collected 2008/2010
GCGCACCCTTTGGAGACGGGGTTGTAAAAATGTTCTTCTCCTTCATCGGTAATCCTGTTATTGCCCTGATTTTAGGCGTGTTCCTGGCCATGACCCTGGTTCCGGCTGCTGAGAAGAAAAATACCTTGTCCTGGATTACAGAAGGTGTCACCAATTCCGCCGGCATCCTGGCCATCACCGGCGCAGGCGGCGCGTTTGGAGCCATTCTTCAGAAACTTCCTATTGCAGATGCCCTGAGCGCTTCCCTTCTGGGCCTTGGCGTAGGCGTATTCCTTCCCTTCATCATTGCGGCCCTGTTAAAGACAGCCATGGGCGCTTCCACCGTGGCCATGATTACCCCCTCCGCTATGATTGCCCCGCTGATGCCTGCCCTGGGATTCACCTCCCCGCTGGCAAAGGTACTCGTCATCATGGCCATTGGCGCCGGTTCCATGACCGTGTCCCATGCCAATGATTCCTACTTCTGGGTGGTATCCCAGTTTTCCGATATGGAGACAAAGGATGCTTATAAGTGCCAGACCGGCATGACCGGGGTTATGGGTATCGTAACTATTATAGTTGTATTTCTGCTTTCGCTGGTGTTTGTGCATTAGTCAAATTGAAAATTTGTTACACATAGCAAGAAAGAATCCCCAGGCCGGCCCGGGGATTCTTTCTTACACGATTCTATCTTGAATGTTTTTCCTGGAACGTTTCTTTCCGGAACATTCCTAATTACTGCTCATAACCGGCTTAAAGACCCTGCTCCTGGCCGGGTCCTCCTGATCTGCGGATTCCTTAGCCATAAGAATGGCCTCCCGGCAGAACTGCTCCTGGGAATTGACCAGGACCTTTCCCCTCTTGTCTTCCTTCTCGTAGCTGCCGTCCGGCTGAAGAATATGGGCCTTTACATTGTCCTCCAGCTCCACTTCCAGAATATGGATGACCTTTTCCCTTAATACCTCGTCCTCAACAGGGAACATGATTTCCACCCGGCGGTCTAAGTTCCTGGGCATCCAGTCCGCGCTGCCCATGTATACCTCAGGACTTGCGTCATTAAAGAAATAAAAGATACGGCTGTGCTCCAGGAAGTTTCCCACAATGGAACGCACGGAAATATTCTCGCTGAGTCCCGGTACGCCTGCCTTGAGGCAGCAGATACCCCTGATAATCATTTCCACCTTCACACCTGCGCAGGACGCCTCATACAGAGCTGTGATAATTTCCTTGTCACAAAGTGAATTCATCTTGGCCATAATATGGGCGGGCCTTCCTTCCCTGGCATGTTCAGCCTCCCTGCGTATCATGCGCAGGAACCGTCCCCTGAGCCAGAGAGGGGCCACAGACAGCTTATTCCAGGCCAGGGGCTCGGAATAACCTGACAGCATATTGAATACAGCTGTGGCGTCCTCCCCTATCTGGGGATTGCAGGTAAGTATGCCGCAGTCCGTGTAAAGCTTTGCTGTGGAATCATTGTAATTGCCGGTGCCCAGATGTACATAGCGGCGGATTCCATCTTCCTCCATCCGTACCACCAGGGTAATCTTGCTGTGGGTCTTAAGGCCCACCAGGCCATATATTACATGGCACCCTGCCTTCTCAAGCATCTTTGCCCAGTTGATATTGTTTTCTTCGTCAAAACGGGCTTTCAGCTCCACCAGAACCGACACCTGCTTTCCATTGTCCGCTGCCTCCGCCAAAGCCGCAATAATGGGAGAGTTTCCGCTGACACGGTACAGGGTCTGCTTGATGGCCAGGACCGACTGGTCCCGTGCAGCGCTGCGAACAAAGTTCACCACCGGATCAAAACTCTGATATGGATGGTGAAGCAGGATATCGCCCTTCCTGATATTGGTGAATATATCGTCTTCATTCATAAGGGCCGGCACGGGCTGGGGCACATACCTGGGTGCCTTGAAGAGTTCAAAGCCTTCCAGTCCATACATCTTCATGAGAAACGTCAGGTCCAAAGGACCGTTGATTTCAAAAATATCCTGGCTGTTTATGGACAGTTCCCTGCGGATGATTTTAAGGAGACGCTTATCCACATTGTCCTCGATTTCCAGACGGATGGCCTCGCCCCACTGGCGTTTCTTAAGCTGCTTCTGGATTTCCTCCAGCAGGTCCACCGCCTCCTCCTCATCTATGGTAAGGTCGGCATTTCTCATGATGCGGAAGGGATGAGAGGCCACAATGTCATAATTGAGGAACAACGAGGGCATGTTCCGCTCTATGATTTCCTCCAGAAGGATGACCACTCTGCGCTCCTTGCCGTCCTCATCTATCTCCCTGGGAAGCTCCACAATTCTGGAAATCACCGAGGGAACCTGCACCATGGCAAATTCCAGCTCCTCATCCTCTCCGCTCTTTTTCCTCAAAAGCGCAGCGATATTCAGCGTCTTGTTCCGTATCAGCGGGAAGGGTCTGGATGAATCAAAGGCCATGGGCGTCAGAACAGGATATACATTCTTCCTAAAATACTCATCCGTATATGCCGCCTCTTCTTCCGTCATATCCTCATGCTCTGTAATCATGCGCAGCCCATTCTGTCTCAGGGTTGGCACCAGGGAACGGTTGTAGGTTGAATACTGCATCTCCACCAGCTCATGGGTCCTCTCGCTGATTCGGTCCAGTTGTTCCTGGGGCGTCAGACCGGCAATATCGGGCTTGGTGTACTTTGCATGTACCATGTCCTTTAAGGAGGCCACCCTGACCATATAAAACTCGTCCAGATTGGAGGCGGTTATGCTCAGGAATTTAAGACGTTCAAAAAGGGGAATGCTCTTATCCCTGGACTCGCTGAGCACACGGTAGTTGAATTCCAGCCAGCTCAGCTCACGGTTAACATAATTCGTCGGGTCCGCTGCAAAATCCACAGGGACTGCTTCCGGCCTGACAGCGGCATTTGCCTTAGCCCCAGCCTGTGCCTTAGCTCCGGCACTTATTTTAGCCCCGCTGTTCGCCTTCACCGTATCGTCTGCCTTAACCCCTGCATTTTCCCTGGATGAGCCGCTCTTTGCCGAAGCAGCCCTTGAGGTATCGGTTTTTTCCGCTCTGTTTTTCTCTACTTTCGCTTTTTCTGTCTTGGATTTAGATGCCTGAGGCTTTCCAGCTGATTCTGCCATATCTACACCCTCCTTTTCTGTCTGAGTATCGGCCTTATGCCAAATATCTCTTCAAAGAAATCCGCCTTCTGTTCAAAGGATGCGGCTTCCAACGCCATATTCCCCGGATAACCGGTGGTGATTACCAGTTCATTTTCCCGGATAGCCATGCGGCAGTCCACCAGCTTTCCCCTGTGGCTGCGGTCCATGGAATTGGCCAGACGCAGGATGGCCGTCAGCTTGGCAATGAGGATGGTGATGGCGTTGCGGCTCATTCCTATATCCTCCTCCTGATGCACCTGGGTCTCCAGCTGTACCTTGTCATAGTCAAAATCACGGATATTATACCGCACCACATTGGCAATGATCTCCCGCTCCAGATGGCTCAGGCCGATGATTTCCGTGGACATGATAATGTTATAGGAGCATTCGTTGGAATTCTTTATGCTTATAAACTTTCCGCAGGCATGGAGCAGCACCGCAATCTGCAGCATCAGCCGTTCCCGCTGCCCCAGTCCGTGGAATTTCTTCATGTTGTCAAAGATACACAGGGCATACTGTTCCAGCACCTGGTTATGGCTGGTGTGGCACTTATAGCGCTTCGCAATGTTCCTGGACGCAGCCAGTATATCGTTCTCAAAGTTATGGCTGAATTTCACTAGCTTGTTCTCGCTGGCATATTCTGCTGCAATGCCGTCACAGAGGCGGATGCCGGGCACCCAGAACATCTCGGCCCCGGTCAGCTCCAGAATCCGTTTGTATACCACCACACTTGGCAGGAGCAGGGACGCATACTCGCTGTTGACTCCGAATCGCTCCTCGATCTGATCCGTTGTCATCTGGCACATGCGCTCGTAGAAACGGTTCATCGTGGCCGCGTCAACCTTATCCCCGTAGGTATTCAGGTCCAGCCTGTTGATAATATAAAGAATGTTCTCACCGATGCCAATGAGGTTTGTGATTTCCCTGTCCTTCAGATACATCTTCCGGAAGGTGAACAGTTCATTGTCCACAATCTCCTCTATATGCTGCTTGTGTTCTTCCACAGTGGCCGGTATCCTGGCTAACAGCCCCCTTACGCGAAGGGTGCCCAGAGGCAGATTCTGAGTGGTCACCAGGGAATCCTTGTCAAAAAGAGACAGCTGCGCGCTTCCGAATCCCACATCCACGATGGCGGTCCCCTTCTGGATAATTTTATTAAATTCTGCTGCCTTGGCAGCTATGGCCTTATAACTGATGAACCGCTGCTCTGAATTACTGATAATGCGCACCGTAAGCCCTGTCCTCACCCGGATCTGGTCCAGGATAATCTGGCGGTTGTGCGCCTCCCTCATGGCACTGGTTGCATATGCCCTGTAGTCCTTTACCTTATAGGACTTCATAATCTGGACAAATTCCTCCAGTACCTGGCACATCTCCTCCACCAGCTCATAGCTTATCTTACCTGTGCTGTAGGTGTCTTTACCAAGAGCTATTACATGGCGTACGTGGTCAATACGCCGGATTCCTGTCTTATAGGTCATCTCATAGATACCCAGCTCCAGCTCAAATGAACCCACATCAATCGCCGCAAATGTCCGAACTGCCACTTTTCTCAACTCCTTATCGGTCCCTTATAGGTTGACTCATGGTTATTATATACGGCCTCCTCCCATCATACATCGAAAGGCGGTAAAAACTATGTAAAATTTACGTAAAAGAAGTCCCGCACAGAACCTACTGCCTTGCCTTCAGATGGGTTATGAACTGCGCAGCCGTTCTTCCCGACAAACCTCCGTGGCTCAGTTCCCACTTGTTGGCCTCGGCAAAAAGCTCCTGCTCCGGCATATCCAGGCCATGGCGATCCGCCAGCGCCTTTACAATGGTCTCAAACTGTCTCTTATCCGGTGAGCCGTAATAGATGGTGACACCGAACCGTGCTGCCAGGGACAGCTTTTCCTGCACCGTATCGTTGTTGTGGAGCTCGTCGTCCAGCTCCCGCTTGTCGCTGAACTTCTCACGTATAAGGTGGCGGCGGTTGGGGGGTTGCTCGATGAGCACACGCGGGAACAGGACACTTGCCCAGCCCTCCCTCCAGAATCGCCTTCAGATACTTATACTCAAGCTCATAATCTTCAAATGACAGGTCATCCATATAAATAATGAACTTGTAGTTTCTGTCTTTAATCTGCTCCAGCACATCGGACAGCGCCTTAAACTGGTGCTTATATACCTCAATGATGCGCAGACCCCTGCCATAATATTCATTGAGCACCGCCTTGACGCTGGAGGACTTGCCTGTTCCCGCGTCTCCGAAGAGAAGTACATTGTTGGCTTCCTTTCCCTCCACGAAGGCTTCTGTGTTCTCTATGAGTTTCTGCTTCTGAAGTTCATAGCCAACTATATCCTTAAAATATATGTGCTCCACATTGATAATGGGGTCGATGATAACAGGCTGGCCTTCCTCCCTCTCGATGATGCGGAATGCTTTATTGAGCCCGAATTTTCCCACGCCGAATTCCCTGTAGAAATCCACCACATGGTCCTGGAACTCCCCTGCATCCGCAGATTCCTCCAGCTGTACTGCCAGGTTTACAATCCTGTTTCTGACCCGGCGGTTAAATACACGGCTGTCCTTCCTGGCCGGTTTATAGTCTTCCATCAGGGCCCACAGTCCGGAGGGTTCCAGGTTTCGTATATCGTAATCAAACAGGGCCTTGAAGATCCGGCAGTCCTCCCTGGCCAGCTCATCCAGGGAACCGCCCGCCGGTCCTGTTATCTCACATGTGGTAGTGTATGCATTTTCATTGTTTGCCAGACAGAAGGCCAGGAAACAATGCCAGAGGTTTCCCTCAAATCCGTACTTAACAGCCAGCTCTGTCAGTCGTCCCCCGCAGGACGCACCGTCAGGCTCCTGCCCGCCCTGTGCGTATCCCATCAGATGGGCTATATCACGAAACAGCTCCTGGTGCTCCAGGTTTCTATATATTACTAAATCTTTGATATCCATGACCTTCCTGCCTCCCTAATAATTTCCCAGAATCCTCATGCTGACCGCTTCCTCGGAGATTCCCAACAGTGCGTTGCGGATTGCCGGGTCGCCCAGCGAGCCCTCCACATCCACAAAGAACCGGTATTCCCAGCTGCGTCCCTCTATGGGGCGGGATTCTATCATCAGCATGTTCACATCGTTATAAATAAAGTTTCCCAGCATATTATACAGGGAGCCGCTCTTATGTAAACCTTCAAAGCAGATGCTTACCTTTCCCGCATCCTTCCTGTACATGGGTTTCCTGGCAACGATAATGAACCTGGTGGTATTGTTCTTATTGTTGTTGATGGAGGCCTCCAGAACCTTAAGGCCGTAAAGTGCTCCTGCCGTGGGACTGGCTACCGCTGCCTGGGATACTTCCCCCTCTTCCAGTACTTTCTTGGCTGCCCCGGCTGTATTCTCCACACTTATCTGGCTCCACTGCCTGTGGGCGCCCAGATACCCTGAACACTGCATCAGTCCCTGGGGATGGGAATATACACGCCTGATATCCTCCAGGGAGGCCTCCGGCAGGCCTAAAAGCGCGTGGTCCACTGCCACCTTTGTCTCTGCCACAATGTATATGTCATGCTTCAGCAGATTATCGTAATTGTCAATCACGGCCCCTGCCAGGGAATTCTCGATGGGAAGAACTCCATAATCAGCCCTTCCCTCCTCCACCTCTATCATGGCATCCTCAAAGACCGGAACATGGTATACATCAGCATCTTCCCCAAAATACTGGAGGGCTGCCCTGTGGCTGTAGGCCCCCTCCACTCCCTGGTAGACAATGCGCGCACCTTCCCTCTTCAGCTCGTCCACCATGGTAAATCCGGTATCACCGCCCTTGCCATGCTCCGCCAAAAGACGGTACTGCAGCCTGCGGCTGATGGTCATAATCTGTGAGAAGAGCTCATGCACTCCCTTCCGGTTGAATTCACTGTGGGCCATGGCTGCCACTGCGGCCAGCTTCTGCTTTTCCCGCTGTCCGTCGTATACAGCCTTTCCCGTTCCAATCTTAAATTCCGCCACCTGGCCGCAAAGCTCCATCCGCTTTTCAAACAATTCCACCAGCCTGGTATCTATCTCATCCAGCTGGCCTCTGATTTCCTGTAAATCCAGATTCTCCATGGTTATTTATCCTGCTCCTGTTCTTCCTTCATCTCTTTCAGCATACCCTCTATCACATCCCTTGTATATGCCCCTGGAAACTTGCGTTTTTCAGCCGGAAGCTCCTTGATATAGATAGGTTCCCCGTAGCGTATGCACACATGGCTGGGCTTTACGAAGGGCAGGTGCTGTTCAAATATCTCTGCCGTACCCGTGATGGCCACCGGTATAACAGGACATCCGCTTTTCTGCGCAATCTTCAGACTTCCCTCATGGAACGGCAGAAGCTGAGTCAGCTCCTGGTTCTCATTGCGGGTTCCCTCCGGGAATATCCATATGGATACGCCGGATTTCACCTTCTCGATGCCTTCCAGGATGGTCTTTAAGCCCTCCTTTATATCCACGCGGTCCAGGAAGAGACAATTGACCCTCTGCATCCAGGTGCGCAGAAGGGGTATCTTTAACATTTCCTTCTTAGCCACAAACCCGGTCAGCCCCGGAACCGTCATATAACCCACCAGTATGTCAAAGTAGCTCCTGTGGTTGCCTACATAGAGGACAGCCCTGTCTGACGGTATGTTCTCCAGCCCCTGCACCTCGTATGTAACGCCTGCCAGCTTCAATATAAAACGGAACACCCCCTGAATCTTTCCAAGACTCACTTTCTGGACTCCCACAGGGTCCGTTTTGGCCCTGAACCTGAGTACGGCCAGTAACGGCACGGAAAAAATCAGGTATAATATGACAGTCATGGCCACCAATATAATACGTATCATTGCCTTCTCCTTTATACATCTTTATTTATATGTCAAGAAATGTTTATTTTCCATTATATCAAAAAGGACGGCTTAAATACAATACCCTGCAACCAGGTTTGTCATTTAATCGCCGCCCTTGGGCTTTGTGAGATATTCAAACAGGAGACCTGTCATAAACCAGAGTGGTGCGAACTTGAGCCGTATGACCCCGCCCACATTATCGGGCCACAGGGAGTAGTCCCATGGACAGATTCCTATACTGGTAAGCCATATACCGGTTATATATTCCGCAATAAAAATCAGAACCATATAAATCAGTCCGTGCCGTATGGACCGGCCAACACGGCTGAGCCTGTCCTGACCTGCGTCCTCCAGTCCCGGAAGACCGGTAAGCCAGCTGTCTATGAACCGGCTTATGGGAAGCAGGAGAGCTCCCATGCCATAGATGGGAAACATGATAAGGGAGGTACGGCCTATAAGCCGCCAGTCCCCGGCCATGATGGAGTCCACTGAGGTAAACATGACCTCCAGACACCATCCTGCGATTCCGCATCTGCAAAAGTTAAGAAATAATTCGTATATTTTATTTTCGTGGTTGATTTGTCCTGTCTGCGCTCTCATAGCCATTAGTATGAGCCTGTGCAGCTGCCTTCTATTCGCAGACAGCTGCTTTTCCAGAACTTTCCGTGTTCCCGGGGCAGGGATTTACCAAGCTGCAGGGATTTTCCCTCTGAAGGGTTTCGGCATCCCCGGGAATCCTCTACAACAGCGGCGACAAAAGGCGGCTGGACTGTTCCTTTATGCGCATCCACAGATTCCTGTCCGCATACTCTTCCCTGGTGATTTCCCGGCAGTGGGGCAGGTCATTCATAAAGGCCTCCTCCAGCTGGCCAGTGACTTCCTCATCATAAATGGTGGCATTGACCTCAAAGTTCAGTTCAAAACTTCGTATGTCCATGTTGGCTGTTCCATAGCAGCTCACCCTTCCGTCTATCATAATGCCCTTGGAGTGAAGGAATCCGTTTTCATACACGTAAACCCTGGCCCCATAGTCCAGAAGCTCCCCTGCATAGGAACAGGTAGCCCAGTACACAAAGGGATGGTCCGGCTTGCAGGGAATCATCAGCCGCACATCCACCCCTGAAAGGGCCGCAATCTTAAGGCTGGAAAATATGGCGTCATCCGGTATGAAGTAGGGAGTCTGTATATAGATATGGTGCTTTGCCTTGTGAAACAGCTCCAGGTAATTATTCCGTATATGGGGCTCCCTGGTATCCGGTCCGCTGGTAATAATCTGCATGCAGACCATCTCGTTTACATGGTCCGGGTCCGGCCACACAGCATGAATCTGGCCGTTCAGCCGGCGTCTGGCATACTCTGCCTCCTCCCCGAAGTAGCGGATTTCCTTAAACAGGTTCTCCCCTGTCACGTAGTTCCAGTCCAGCGCAAAACGGATCTGCAGACTGATGGCTGCCTCCCCCTTTATTTCCAGATGGGTATCACGCCAGTAGCCAAACTTGGGGTCCCGCGATATATATTCACGGCCTATGTTAAAGCCACCCACAAACCCCGTGTTGCCGTCCACCACCACGATTTTCCGGTGGTTGCGGTAATTCACCCTCAGGTTAAGCCATCCCAGGAAGGGAGGAAAGAATACCCCCACCTTGATCCCCGCACTGCGCATCTGGTCCCAGCGCTTCTTCGGCATGAAGCGGCCGCCCATGCCGTCGCACAGGATTCTCACTTCCACGCCTTCCCTCACCTTATCCAGAAGAATGGGGACAATGGAGTCAAACAGCTCATCGTTCTTGATGATATAATACTGTATGTGGATAAACCTGCGGGCCTGGCGCAGGGCATTTCTCAGGGCCTCAAATTTAGCCTGCCCGTCCGTGTATATCTGCACCTGGTTGTTCACCGTAAGCACAGACCCCGATGTCTCCAGATTATAGATAATCAGGCTCTTAAAATCTCTGGACATGGGGTCCATCATTTCCTCCGGCATGTCGTCGGAGCGTATGATGTCTTCCTGGCTTTTGACCGGCAGGTTCAGCCTGTCGCTGACTTCCTTCACCCGGAACATCCTGCTCTTCTTCATATCCTGGCCAAAGAGCAGGTAAAAGACGATTCCGAACACCGGGATGAAGTACAGGGCCAGAAGCCAGGTCCAGACACTTCTTGGGTCCCTGCGCTGAAAAAATATGATAATAATTGAAAATGCCAGATTGATATACAGCAGGTGGTCCAGCAGCCATCCCCATACCGTCAGTACCGTACTCCAGATTAATTCCATTTTACAGCCTCTCTCCTAATCTGATGCTTCCGTTATATTCCCATCCTCGTCAATATTCAGTTTCACGGTGCAGTACCGGTTTTCATATTTCAGGACCTGCAGGCGGCCTGTGGCCAGATCCGCCTCCACAGAGACGATTCTGGCTCCCTTCTGCCCACCGGATATATAGTCCTTTAACGGCCCGTCGGAATTGCTGAGATCCAGGCCCATTAGCCTGAGAAGCATTCCTCCGGTCAGCTTACCCTTTTCCTTCTCGTCATTCAGATAACGCTGGACCGCGTCCACGCAAATCCGGGCCTCTGTCTGTGCGGTTGCCTCATGGGCAGCGTTTATATAGTTCATCATATTAGGCACCGCGATACACAAAAGTATGGACAGGATTGCAACCACCGCAATCAGTTCCACCAGAGTAAACGCACAATTTCCCTTTTTCTTCATGTCCTTTTTCCTCATATCTTATGCTTCCCGCCATAAGCCTCCGATAATGGCTCATTGTATCACATATAGGATTTAATTTCCAGACTCAATCCTGCCCTCCCCGGTATCGCCATTATAAACGGCCTTATACGTTTTGCCGTTTATCTGGCCTTCCCAGTAGGCGCTGTTCTTATCTTTATCAAAATGGTATTCCTCTTTCTCAGATTCCTTTATGACGCCCGCGTCCAGCATGTCCTGCTGTGCCTTTCCCAGTGTATAATTGGATCTGGCATTGGATATGGCTACCTGCTCCGCTGATTTGTCCTGGATTCCCCGGTAGGAAGGCACTGCTATGGCCACCAGTATTCCCAGTATGGCAATGACACAGATTAGTTCCACCAGCGTAAATCCTTCCGTTCTCTTCTTTCCCTTTTTCATATGTATACTCATTATCATGACTCCTCTTTTCTTTTGTACGATTGCAGCTCCCTACTGGACGGAATACAGTATTTTCTCAGCCTCCTCCATATCGGTTTCTCCGTCGGCAGCCATCCTCAGGACATGGTCCCTTAGAGGCATGGAGCCTTTCTTTTCCTGGTATTCGCGGATGGATGAAAGGGGCTCATTATCAAGTATCATGGCCTTAATCTGTTCATCCACATCCATTATCTCATAGACCGCTGTCCTCCCGGTATATCCCGTACCCCCGCAAAGAGGACAGCCCGCAGACCTCCACAGCCTGTCTGGAATATGCCTCCCCCGCTCCGCAAATATCCTTTGCTCCCGCTCGTCCGGCTCGTAGGGCTGACGGCAGTTGGGACAGAGCAGCTTTACCAGTCTCTGGGCTATGAT
>OCAT01001995.1_pt1 | contig 11505 bp, 9 predicted proteins | sample 1538311 | NCBI WGS metagenome assembly OCAT01 (sample SAMEA2580287, study PRJEB22360) | human gut metagenome | biome: human gut; feature: human-associated habitat; material: faeces | place: Denmark | collected 2008/2010
TGTTAGATACCACCTCCATAGGAGTTATGTCCCCGCATGGGGGTGGAGACTTCATCATCTGTTTAAGATCATCAGCGACCATCTTCTGGTATTCCCCATCAATTTTAGAAAGTGGTTTTCCTTGAAAACTGGACCATCTCATAGTTTGTAAGTTATATAACATTTCTCGCTCATCAGCAGTCAAATTGATCTCCATGTTTTTTGTCCTTTCCTTAGTTTTTTAATTCATACCCGACAGGAATGGGATCAAATTGAAGAACAGATCTGAAACCTTATCAGACAGTGAGCAACCATCTGCCACCTGTCTGCTCTCTTCTCCTTCCAGCCAGCTGTCGCCGGTAGCATAATCGACCACGATCCCGGGTTGTACATGTAGTAGTATATGTTAATATAGTACCTGTTTTTTCTGATGTTCGCAATGATTTTTGTTGTTCTTATGTTTTTAACTGTACAAAAATATCCTTATATCAAAAAAGAGAGGAAAACCTCTCTTTTTGTGGAAGTACCTGTATGTAGAAGAGTCATTCTTCCAGCAGCTTCATACTGCCTACTGAAACCTCATATGCAGTGCGGCTTTCCGTTTCTGTTTCGCTGATCCGTTTAGAGTATTCTCTTCTCTGGATACGGCCTTCCATCTGAAGATGACTGCTAACTTCAAGAGAAGAAGCGTAACGGGCATTTCTGCCCCAGCAGATACACGGAATATAGTCTGATTTATGGTATGAACGGTTAACTGCCAATAACACATCTGAAATTTCTCTTCCAAGCGGAGTTTTACGGTATACAGTTGGCTTACAGATATATCCATCCAGATAGATCTTATTTATCGGATAATCCTCCTCTTCCAAAATCTCCATTTTTGTTGCAAATACATGGAGGATAAGGCGGTTATGTTCTTCATTATACTGATTGTAGGAACGGAACTGTCCGCGGATCTCCACATATTTTCCAATATAATCCTGTGTTACGTCTATCAGCCGTTCGGATACCATGATGGGAATGGTATCTGTCACTTCGCTGAGTCTGTCTACGGTTACCTGTGCGGTGTAAAACCCTTCTCCCAAAAGTTCGTGACTAAAGGAAAAACCTGTTACCATTTTTCCTCTTAAATGTACCTGGTTGTTTTCAATAATGCGTTCTGTTGTGTCGTACAATGTTTTATCTCCTCTCTGTTGATCGTTGCTCATTCCTGTAATGAAGCAAATATCTGATTGTTATGAAGCAGCGTTTTTTCTGCTTACCTGTACATAATATGAGAAAATCGAAAAGGTAACTTCTGGTACGAAAAAAAGGAGCTGTAAGATACAGCTCCTGAACACTACAGATACTGGGTTTCCTTTACCAGTACATTCATTTCCCCAAATGCCTCTTTCAGCTCATTGATTGCTTTCTGATCGGATGACATATGGATCTTCAATGCCATGGTGATTCTTTTATCATTCAAAAGAACACTGACCAGGGACATTCCCCTGTTCCAGGATGAGATCTTTTCCAATACACTTTCATTGTTCCTGAATTCGCGGATACTGTCAAACCGGATCCATATCCTGTAGTTTGGCTCATCAAGGAAGAAAACACTGTCAGCGATCAGGCTTGCTTCCTCTTCCCGGATACTTACCTTTCCTCTGATAAAAACAGGTCTGTCCTCCCTGATCTTTTCATTTATCAACTCATACAGGGAATGGAAAACGACCACTTTGGTAACACCGATGGAATCTTCTACATCAAGGAACACCATCGGCTCATTGTTCTTCTTGGTATAGATGACTTTATAGGACCTGATGATCCCGGCAATGGAAACCTCTTCCTTTTCCTTTGCAGGGATAGCTCCTGTCTCCTCATCCGCATACAGATAGCTGCTGTACTTGACCGGATTTTTGGAAAGGACCTCAGCGTATACATCGATCGGATGTTTTGAGATATACACACCTGCTCCTTCTTTTTCATAAAACAGAAGTTCTTCCTCGGAATATTCCGGTAACTCAGAAAGAGTATCTGTCATATCCGAACTGCTTCCAAACAGATCCATCAGGGATAACTGCCCTTCGATCTGTTTTTTGGATGCACGTTTTTGGGCGGACAGATATTCCACGCCGGAGATCATCAGTGTATGTCTGGTATATCCGGTAAAATCCAGTGCACCTGTTTTTGCAAGTGCTTCCAGCATCTTTTTATCGATCTCCGGATTTCGCTTTACCAGGTCGTAAAATGATACATACTGACCGTTTGTTTTTCTTTCATCTATGACTTTTCCAATTGCTTCCTTGCCAACGTTTTTGAGTGCAGCAAGGCCATAATAAATGGAATCTCCAACAACAGTGAAATCCTCATGGCACAGGTTGATATCCGGTGAAAGGATCCTGATACCATTTTTCCTGTATTCAGCGATATAAACCGCAAGCTTATCTGTTTTATCCATAACGGATGTCAACAGTCCGGCTGCAAATTCCAGTGCATAATGGGCTTTCAGATATGCCGTCTGCATTGCAATGGCAGCATAAGCCGCAGCATGGCTCTTATTAAACGCATACTTGGCAAAATCAACCATCTGTTCCCAGATCTGCTTTGCAGTCTCTTCTGGGATCCCGCGGTTGACACAGCCGTCAATCTTCAGTTCTTTATCTCCGTAGATAAACCTTGGAGCTTCCTGATCCATAATATCTTGCTTCTTTTTACCCATAGCCTTACGGATCAGATCGGCCCTTCCCATGGAAAAACCGGCTAACTTTTGTACAATTTGCATGACCTGTTCCTGATAAACGATCACCCCATAAGTGGAACTTAAAATGCTTTCCAGTTCAGGGGTCAGATATTTTATGGATCCCGGATCATGTTTTCCGCGGATATAATCGTCGATATACTCCATTGGCCCCGGACGGTATAAAGCCACCCCTGCAATGATATCTTCAAAACAGGTTGGTTGCAGCTTCTTCATGAACCCTTTCATTCCTTCGGATTCCAGCTGGAATACCCCGTTTGTGTCTCCGGAAGAAATAAGTTTCAATGCTTCTTTATCGTTTAATATTTCTTCCGTCCACAGCGGGATCTCAACCCCGTATTTCTCTTTTACGGATTTCTGTGCCGTATCGATGATAGTCAGGTTACGTAGCATCAGAAGATCCTTTTTCAGGTTCCCCAGATGCTCTGCATCGGTCATGTTGTACTGGCAGACCAGATATCCGGTTTCCGGATCGACGGATACCGGGAACAGATCCTCACATGGTACCGGAGTCGGGATATGTCCGCAGGCGTGTGTGGAGGCGGCCTTTTTGGTGCCCTCCAGCCTTTTGGCAATCTTCCACAGCTTCTGGTATCCGGGATCTGAGTTGATAAAGTTCTGAAGGTCAGGGTTGGAATCCCATGCCTTATCCAGTGTCATTTTAGGATCTTTTGGAATTAGACCTGCGATCTTGTCCCCTACTGACACCGGATACCCGGCTACCCTGGCAATATCACGCACGATCCCTTTTGCATTCATGGCCGTAAAGGTACGGATCTTGGCAAAATGATCCCAGCCGTTGCTTTCCGCTTCAAATGCGATCACATCATCCTTATAAGAATAATTATAGTCGACATCAATATCCGGCATGGATATTCGTTCAGGATTGAGGAACCTCTCAAACAGCAGGTTATATGGGATAGGGTCGATATCCGTGATCCCCAGACAGTAGCACATCCGGCTTCCGGCTGCGGAGCCACGTCCCGGTCCTACTAATATCCCATGTTCCCTTGACCATCGGATAGTTTTACGGGTATCCAGGAAATACTCGGCAAATCCCATCTGCTTTACGATCCCAAGCTCGTACTCCAGATCTTTCTTTGCCGTCTCACGTTCCCTGTTACCTACAGGGTAACGTTTTTCCCATCCTTTCCAGGATTCATCCTCCAGGTAACGGAAATAATCATTTCCATACTCTTTTGGGATAACGACTTTTGGCATCCTGTAATCGCCAAATTTAAAGTCAAAATTGCATTTGTCTGCGACCTCAAGGGTATTGTCAAAAGCCTGTGGCAATGACGGGAATAACTGCCGCATCTCCTCTTCCGTTTTTACGGAATAATCACCTTCGTAAACAAGCCTGTCCGGACTGTCCAGCGTTTTCTTTGTCTGGAGGCAGAGAAGATACTCATGGGCTTCCTTATCCTCGGAATTGGTATAATGACAGTCATTGGTACATACCAGCTTGATACCCAGTTCGTCCGAAAACCTGACCAGTTCGTTAGCGACTATCTGCTCTTCCCGGATCCCATGGTTCTGGATCTCAAGATAATAGTCATCCCCAAACAATTCCCTGTATCTTAGGATTGCTTTTTTTGCCGGTTCCATGTCTCCGCAGCTGATCCCGCGGAGGATCTCACGCGGAACACGTCCGGCCAGACATGCACTCAGGCAGATAAGTCCCTCGTGGTACTGCTCTAACAGTTCAAAATCGATCCGCGGCTTGTAATAAAAGCCGTCGATATTGGACCTTGAGACCAGGTGGCAGAGGTTTTTGTATCCGGTCTCGTTTTTTACTAACAGGATAAGGTGATGATACCTTTCCTCTCCTGCATGGGAATTTTTATCCAGCCTGCTTTCGGGTGCTTCATAGCACTCACAGCCGAGGATAGGTTTGATCCCCTGTTTCTGACATTCGTTGTAAAAGTCCACCACGCCGTTCATGACACCATGGTCCGTCAGGGCACATGCAGTCATCCCGGAGTCTTTTATCTTCTTTACAAGATCTGGGATCTTGCTCATCCCATCCAAAAGACTGTATTCTCCGTGGACGTGTAAGTGGACAAACCCACTTTTTGTGTTGCTCATAAAAATTTCTCCTTTCTTTTTCATTTCCTGCAAAATGAAAAAATACAAGACACAACAAAAATGCTCTGCCCGGATATCCGGACAGAGAGATCATCTGCATGCCTTGCGAAGTATTTTTTTATATTTTTTGTTTCCTTTTTGTCCTACCTGATATACCATGATCCTGGTCAGCTTCTTCATCAGGTCTTCCGGAAGTATGTCCTGCTTGATACGGTTGCAGACGCTGCAGGCACATTGAAGGTTTGACAGATCATTGTTGCCGCCTTTTGCAAGCGGGATGATGTGATCCACGGTGAAATCGGTATATGGGACAAATTCTCCGCAGATGGCACAATGACCTTCTGTTTTGTTGTATACCGCAGCCCGCTCCTGTGCAGTGAAACATTTTCTGTGGGAGCTGCTGGAAATGCCAGCCGGAGGATTACTGACGGATGGCGTTGCGTCTGCCACCTGAATCTTTGAGTCCGGCAGGACTTTCTGGCTTTCGTCTGAAACCGGATGGATCTTGTATCCGTTAAGTTTCCTGCTTGCCCGGTCCCGCATTTTTTTTGCATCCTTCTCTGATGCAAATCTCTGTGCCAAAGCGATATCCTCTGTTTTTTTGATCGCATTATTTTCCTCTGTTCTTGCATAGTATGTTTTTCCTGAAACCGTTCTCATCAAAATGTACTTCATGATCCATGCTCCTTTCTGGATGTTTATCTTTGGTGTAATGATCTTTGTAAGTACAATATAGCAGAGCTGAAGTATGGTATCAGATGAGACGAAAAACCGGTACAAAAAATCCCCATGCGCTATGGGGATTTTGTTTATTAATATGTGCATCCAAGACTCGTGACTTTAGTCGTGAGATACGGATGCGCCTGGAAAATGTAATATAACTGTTTCAAATATCAAATAAAAACCAATCCTGCATTATGCCGGATGAACGTACACTCTGCAGCAGGGAAATTTTTCATCCCCTGTCCGCAGGCCCGCAGGTATTTTCCGTTCGTGATCCTTCCAGACAGCACGTATCGTTTCCCTTCATAAAGGAATACGGCTCCCGGCAGGAACCGGTCCACGTCATTGTAATGCCTGCAGCTCTTCTCAACCCTGAGCTGGCTTCGTAGCTTCTCCGCTTCCTTCTCCCCATGGATCCTGACCTGTTCTTCATACCACTGGGAAAGAGCCGTTGTTTTCTGCTCGAACCCCGGTTTCCGGTTCTGGGCAACTTTTTCTTTTCCCTGGTAATAGGAGCGGCCGGTCTGATGATGGATGATGGACCGGTCCTGTCTCCGGAACTGGCGTATCTGAAAGGTATGGTCAAACGCAGGTGTTTCCACCTCATTGACCTCCAGTGCTGCAAGCCCGATACAGTAAGCGTCCACCTCATGCATCTGGTTCTTTTTTGTTTTCTCAAATCCAAGGGCTGTCCGGATCAGGGAGGTATCCAGGCCTCCGCAGAAATGTACATGCTCCTCCCCGTATTCTTCCAGGAGTTTTTTGCAGATGAACGGGACTGCCTGGTTCAGGGCACTGAGGGCGCCATATTTCTTTAACTGACCGCTTTTCTTCCTGTCGAAATCCTTTCGGAAGGTGGTATCCGTATGTACTTTCGTATGGCACTCCGGGCAGAGGCCAGCCAGGTTCTGGATCGTATCGGAGCCGCCCCTGCTGCGCGGCACGATATGGTGGAAATGGCTGATGGGTTTCTTACACATCAGACATTTTCCATGCTGCTGGGTACGGATGGCTTCCTTTACATCATCATATCCTTTCAGCGGACCGTTTTGAAAATCCACACCCATAGCTTTTGGGTTTTCCATATGCATGAACGCAAACCGGTTGACTTCAAATGCGATGTCTGTGACCGGCAGATACCTGCTGATCTTCCGGATGATGTTCAGATGTGTCTGCACCAGGTGCTGCACCGTTGGGGTGATCCAGTCCGGACAGCGTTTCCTGTTGCAGAACCGGGCCTGGGTGTTCCGGATGAACTTACAGATCACAAATTTGTCCGCAGCATACATGGGCAGTTTCCGCATGACCATGCCGGACTTCACCATGGAACCATATCTTTTTGCAAGTCGCTGGCGGGCTTTTCTTTCCCCTCTCCTGGATGCCTGCCGGCTTTTTTTGCGGTCAGCCATCAGTTTTTTGATTTCCTTGTTCCTGGTCTCGATCACGGCGGCGAACAGCAGGCCTCCAAGCGGGGACAGGACTGCGGCCCCGATGTTCGTCCTGCCCGGATCCTCCGCCAGCGTTACCGGCTGGAGGACGGGCGCGTTGCGGTATGTCAGCCGGATCGTAAACGGGATATCCTCTGCGATCCGGGCCCTGCCCGTTTTCAGCAGCTTCAGGACATGCCTTTTCCGTCTGGTCGGCATCTGGGGTTTCCCGTCAAAGCCGAGGACATAGATATATTCTGTTTTCGATAATCTCTCTTCTAATGCTGTCATACTAACTCCTTTAGCAGTGCTGTTTCACGGGAGGAACGGTCCTCCCGCACCGGTGGTAAGCCTGAGGCACTGCGCTTACGTTTGTTTTCCTGGACTTGGCGTATGCTCTGTAGAACGGAGGACTGGAATCCTGCTGAAAAGCATGACATCCGCCGGTACCAGCACCCTCCGGCATCCGAAGATGCCATTGGATACATGCATACGTCACCGTATCCCTGCTCAGCAACCCTACAGCTAAAACCAGAACCTGCTTTCGCAAGCTCGTGACTTTAGTCATGAGTTACTTGACTCATTTTGGAATATCAAATCTTTCAATTTAGAAAAATCTTTTTCTGATATCCACTTACATATTTCCTGTTGATTTTCTTCCGTCATATTAATTTCCGCCAGCTTTTCCGGCGTATTTTTTAATTTCTAAGCCTGATATATCCAATATGCAACACTTCTTAAATACTGATATCCATATGCAACATAATATTCCGAAACTCCTGCTTTTTCTGACAGATACTTAATCCACTCCTCGGTGCTTATAGGAATACTCTGCTCCTTAATCCTATACTTAACATAGCCATATAACTCTTGCAGGAAATTTCTCATTGGGATCAACAGAAAAATAGAAAAAATTTCAGCAACTAATGCATCTGACTTTGTCGGACACATTGGCATTACAAAGTAATTCTTGTATATTTTTTTATCCTCTTTGTGAAAAATATATTGTGCGATTTCATTTGCGATTGCATATCTTTTTGAAGCTGCAGGTACATATTTATCCGTATAAATAACTGCTTCTCTTTCATTTGAGAAAAAACTTTCCTGTACAGATAACTGAGCGATTTTATGATTTGGTCTTTTAATATGTTCATTAGAAAAATCATTTATATCTACATCTTCAATCCATATTCCCAGTTTATCTGTAATTTTCTTAATATCAACAGGAAACACAATTGCTTCTTTTCCATAGCATAATTTTAACAGTTTTTCAGCATAAATTCCTGTCTTCCAGTAATAATGAGTAATATTTCCTATGTTTGAAATATCGGATAAATATGCTGAAATTTCATTCAACACTTTGTTCAAATCTCCATTCTTTCTTTTGGTTTGCATCTTATATATTACTCCTTAACTATTTATCTGAGAGACAATAGAATTGCCGACATACTCTGCTGAAAACTGCCTGACGATGGATTGGATTCCATCAAATTTCCTGTTTTGGCTTACAAACAGGCTATCTTTCAGAACATTATTCATCACTTATCCTCCCAGGGCTGATCCATCTTTTTGCCATTCTCGCATACCCTGCTATGGAACAGAATCATATCGGACAGTTTATCCGCAAGCTGGATTCCCTTTCTTGCTTCCTCAGTTTTAACACGCCCCATAAACGCATGCATCACATTTGTGTCCATTGGCTTTTCTGGCAGCTTCATCAGAGAATCCATCGACACATGCAGGTATTCAGAAATTTTATGAAGTTCAATCGCGTTGATTGTTCTTGCACCATTCATGATTTTGCTCATTGTCTGCTTGGAGACTCCAATTCCTTCTGTCAGATCAATCTGCTTTTTGTTTTCTTTTTCCAGATCAACCCGAATGTTGTTTGCAATTATCATATTTACGTCCAGCATATAATCGCCCCTATTCTTGCACTTATATCATACTCTTTTTCGCATGAACCATACCAATAAACATATTTTCCTGCTTGGCATTTGGAAAGAATTCTATGTTTCTTCTGGATTTTTCCTTAGGATATTGATCTTTGCAAGTATAATATAGCAGAGACGGATCAGAATATCAGATGATGAGACGAAAAACCGGTACAAAAAAAGCCCCCATGCGCTACGGAGGCTTTTGTTCATTCCTTTCTCTTATATTCGATGGCAAACCTTCCGTTCTCGCATTTTTCCGCAGAGCAGATAAACTGCGGCAGGTCACAGAACTCCATCTGGATGCCAGCGTTTAAGCAAGAGAAGGTATCTGTGGCTGTTTTTATAAGTTCGATCAGGGCAGCTGCCTGACGGGTGGTCAGATTTTGAAGGGAGATTTCCGGAAGGCTTACATATTTCTCCGCTTTAGCGATCAGTGAGGAAAGGTATCCTAACTGTTTAATGGAAGCAGGTTTTTCGGGAGACGGGATTATGAGTTTTGAAATAGTAAGCTTTTTCCGTTCTCCTTTCTCAGGTATATACTCACGTCGCATCTGCTGCCGGTGTTTTTCTTCCGCTTTCTTTTTGGCAGTTATCTTATCACAGAATACGGGGAACTGCTTTTTGCCTCTTTCCCTGATCTTATCCTCTTCTTTCATTTTTAGCTGAAAGTATTCAGATGCTGACTTGGAAGGCTTTTCAGATTGTGCCTTCGTCAGGAGTGTTTTCTGTTTCTCGGCTTCTTTCATCCGCACGGACAGGTCGATCAGACGCGAAGCTTCCAGCTTGTTTAATTTGTCCGCAGTATTCAGGTAAATCCCCTTATGGAGATAATCCTTCTTTACTTTGGCTACCTGCTTTTCCGTTGCGCTCATGGTACTCCAGTTTTCCTGGGAATCCTTATTCCAGCAGTACGAATAGAAACCGGGAAGGGACTCACAGTAAGCCTTTACCAGTTCAACTGCTTTGTCCATCTTTAAGGTTCCGGAGATAATGGATGAATCAGAGGTATGGAATTCCACGTTGACATTGTCCAGAACATCCGGTTTGGAAATGTAGATCACTTCATCCCAGGACGGGTTGATCATATAGTGCTTCTCATCATCCGGACAGATCTCCACATCCAGATTTCCAAAATCATATTCCGGTTCCGCGGACTGGCGTTTTTCAGTATAATAAGTAGCCAGATCTTTGATCGTCTTATCCCTGCATGCAGCCAGTGCTTCATTACAGGAATCCAGGAACAGATCCACCCTTCGTGTCTCGATCTCCATGCGCTGCGCTTCCGTTGTGAAATATCCGCGGAGGGAGTCGCACAAAGTCAAAAGATCGGTGTCGGGATTCAGTTTCTTTTTCTGTTCCTTGTCAAGCAGGGCCGGATCCACTCCGAATAAGGTAGGCGCAGTGCAGAGGTTCTGGACTTTTTTGGAATCTGCCGGGACAATGTCAATGAGAAGACAGAATTCCTTTCCTTCATACAGCCTTGTACCCCTTCCCGCCATCTGCTGGTACAGGGTCGGATTGCAGGTCGGGCGCAGATTCATGATCGTGTCACAGATCGGGAGGTCTGTGCCCTCAGTGAGTACCATACAGTTGATGATGCCGCGGATCTTCCCATCTGCAAAATCCTTAAGGATCTGCCTGCGCTCCTCCGCAGGTGTTTCGCCGGTAACAACACATACAGTATCTTTCTTATCCGGGATCAGGGAACAGATCGTTTCCCTGAGCAGATAGCAGAGACGCTTGGTGACACAGTAGATCAGTGTGTGTCTGTCCAGGCACTTCTCCACGTACGCCTTTGCAGCAGTGACGATCGCACCTCCATCGAGCATAACCTTTTCAAGGTCTGAATCAGAATAATCCCCCAGATGCTTCTTTACATTTTTCAGTTTAAATTTTCCAAAAACCTGTTCACAGCGGATACGGGACAGGTAATTGTTCTGAATCCCCCAGCGCAGGTCGCGGTTAAAGATGATGTCGTCAAAAACATCGGTCAGACGGACGTTATCCCCGCGCTGCGGAGTGGCGGTGAAGCCGATACGCCTTTTTGCCCCGGAAAAGTAATCCAGAACCGCCCGGTAGCTTTTGGCTGCACTGTGGTGTGCTTCATCAATGATGATGGTATCAAAGGCATCCGGGGCAAAGCGTTTCATCCTGTCCGGACGGGAAAGGCTTTGCACACTGGCGGAAACCACCTCTTCATCCCCCGCATGCTCCTCTGCCTTTTCTATGCCAAAAGAGCAGTCAAAATATTTTTCCGGCTGCCTCACCAGTTCATCCCTGTGCGACAGCAGCAGCACTCTTCCATTTCTTTTAAGATGTGTCATTACGACTGTTTTTCCCAGTCCTGTTGCCATGACCACCAGGTGGTTCCCGGTGGGTGTTTTATCTAAAATATCCTTACATTCTTTCTGGTAAGGACGCAGTTCGTATGCCATATAAGTCCCTCCTGTTTTTTTGCATAAAGCAAATAGCTCATTCTGGCTATCCATAGTCTTATCCGATGATTTTATTTAAACACAAAATGATAAAATCTTGTTTTGATACGAAAAAACGTCCTTCAGGACATATAAGCGAGGATCCTCGGCCATTCAATGGCCGAGAGGAATCGCAC
>OCAT01002001.1_pt1 | contig 11443 bp, 9 predicted proteins | sample 1538311 | NCBI WGS metagenome assembly OCAT01 (sample SAMEA2580287, study PRJEB22360) | human gut metagenome | biome: human gut; feature: human-associated habitat; material: faeces | place: Denmark | collected 2008/2010
CGCAGGCCGATGAGGCGTTCGCCGCGGCCAGGGAGTACAACAAGCGACTTGCCAAGTCGGGGCAGCCGGTGATTGGCGAGGCGAAGGATCCGCTCGCCGAGCTGTATGACGATCCGCAGAATGCAGCCAACAACGCCAGCGCCGACGGCTCAGACAACTCCGGCGACTCCGCCAGCGCCAAAGACAAGGAATATCAAAGTCTGCTCGACTCCGGCGATGGCGTGATGGGGGCCATCCGTATTCCGAAGATTTCCGTGAACCTGCCGGTTTACCACGGCACGTCCGAGCTGACGCTTGCGTCCGGCGCGGGTCACCTGTACGGCAGTAGCCTGCCGGTGGGCTCGACTCCGAAAACGCCATCAGCATCATCGGACAGCAGGCCCGCCGCATCGACGAGCTGCAGCGCGAAAACGAAGACCTCCGCGCCAAACTCGACGAGCTGACCGCCTAGCCCGCTCATTCTTCATCATGCCGGCTTCTGTTCCTCCCAACAGAGCCGGCAAGCGTCATCTGTCAGACAAAAGCGGGCGCATTGGGCGGCTCCCGCGGTAGGGTGTGACCATTATGACTTTAGGGAATACGAATACCGGGAAGGCCGGCACAAACACGCAAGCTGCCGACGCGTCTGACGCAACGCAGAACGCGCAAAGCACACAATCGCATATCAAATCCGTCGAAAGCCTCGACAAAGACAACGACATGGAACGCGGCCTGAAAAATCGCCATGTCCAATTCATCGCCATCGGCGGAACCATCGGCACCGGCCTGTTCCTCGGCTCCGGCAAATCGATTGCGCTGACCGGACCAAGCATCATCTTCGTGTACATCGGCGTGGGCCTCATCATGTTCCTGCTCATGCGCGCCATCGGCGAAATGATGTACAGCGACCCAAGCCAGCACACCTTCATCAACTTCATCACCCGCTACCTCGGCCGCGCGTGGGGCAAATTCGCCGGCTGGACGTACTGGATTGTGCTCATCCTGACCGGCATGACCGAAATCACGGCCGTCAGCACCTATTTCGTCACGTTCTTCGGCACGTTCGGCATTGACCTCAACGCGTGGAAATGGCTTATCGAACTGTGCTTCCTTGTGGCGCTCACCGGCATCAATCTCATTGCCGTGAAAGTGTTCGGCGAGGCGGAATTCTGGTTCTCCATGATCAAGATCACGCTGATCGTCGGCCTGATCGTTACCGCCATCGTGATGCTAATCATCGGTTTCAGCTACCCGGCCACGCATATCGAAGGCGTGGACGGCACGGTTTCCGGTGCCACTGTGAGCCTTACGAACATTGCCGACGGCTTCCAGCTCGCGCCGAACGGCTGGATGAACTTCTTCATGAGCTTCCAGATGGTGTTCTTCGCCTACCAGCTCATCGAATTCGTAGGTGTGACCGTATCCGAAACGCAGAACCCGCGCAAAGTGCTGCCGAAAGCCGTCAACGAGCTGATCATGCGCATCCTCATCTTCTACGTGGGCGCGCTCGTGGCCATCATGGCCATCGTGCCGTGGCGCAACTTCCACCAGAACGCGGACGGCTCGTTCGGCTCCCCGTTCATCATGGTGTTCAAATACGCTGGCCTCGACTGGGCTGCCGCGCTCGTGTTCTTCGTGGTGATCACCGCAGCCGCGTCGGCACTCAATTCGCTGATCTACTCGGCGGGCCGCCACCTGTACCAGCTCGCGCAGGACTCCGAATCGCCCGCTATGCAGCGCCTCGGTGAGGTGTCGGATCACAAGGTGCCGGCGAAGGCGATTATCGTGTCCGGCTGCATGATTCTGTTCTCCCCGCTGATCAACGCGATCCCGGGCATCTCCAGCGCGTTCGTGCTGTTCGCCTCCGCAGCCAGCGCCGTCGTGATCTTCATCTACGTGCTGACGATGCTTGCGCACCGCCGCTACCGTCAAAGCGCCGACTTCCTGCCGGACGGCTTCGTCATGCCGGCATGGCAGGTGTGCGACTGGATTGCGATTGCGTTCTACGTGTTCGTGTACGTCACGCTGTTCCTGTCCGCAGATACGCGCGGTTCCGCCATCGCCGGCCTGCTGTGGCTCGTCGTGTTCGGCGGCTACTGCCTGCTGCACGAGCGATTCCAGAACCGCGACCTGAAGGCGGCTCTAGGGAAGTAGACGTATTGCCTGTCGCTGCGGTATGCGTGGCATGCGCGCGTTGCGCTACGTGCCGCGCATCCGACGAAAGAGGGCCGGTGGAAACCTTGCGAAAATGTGCGTCTCCACCGACCCTCGTCGTGTAATCGCAATAAAACAGTGCGAAACGTTAGTGCACGAATCGTACGAAACCGACGCGAATCAGCCGATGTAGTCGGCCTCGTTCGTCGGGCTGGACGGCACGGCGTGATTTTCCGTCACCTTGCCCAGGCCGGACAGGTACGCTTCACGGCCGGCCTCAATCGCATTCTTGAAAGCGCGCGCCATCAGCGGAATGTTGCCGGCGGATGCGATCGCCGTGTATGCCATCACCGCGTCCGCACCCATCTCCATGGCCTCAGCGGCCTGGCTCGGACGGCCGATGCCCGCGTCGATGATCACCGGAACGTTGGCATTCTTGATAATCACTTCAATGAAATCGCGTGCGCGCAGGCCCTTGTTCGAGCCGATCATCGCGCCGAGCGGCATCACGCAAGCTGCGCCCGCGTCCTCAAGACGCTTCGCCGCGATCGGATCCGGGAACATGTACGGCATGACCACGAAACCTTCCTTCGCCAGCTTTTCCGTGGCCTTGATGGTCTCCTCGTTGTCAGGCAGCAGGTACTTCGACTCGTGCTCGATCTCCACCTTCACGAAGTCCGTCTGGCACACCTCGCGCGCGAGACGTGCGATGCGCACCGCCTCCTCCGCGTTGCGCGCGCCCGACGTGTTCGGCAGCATGGTGATGCCCTTCGGAATGTAGTCGAGCAGGTTGTTTTCGGTGGTGCGGCAGCGGCGCAGCGCCATGGTGACGATCTGCGTGCCCGCGTTCTCGATGGTCGCCTTGATGAGGTTCAGGTCGTAACGGCCGGAACCGAGGATGAAACGGCTCGTGAACTTGTGCCCGCCGAGGATCAGCGGGTCGGCGTCGCCGGTGGCGATCTCGTCGTACGCGTGCGCGTCCGGCTCAGGCAGGATCGCGGTGTTCGTGGTGGTGCCGACCAGCTCGTCGAGCGTGGCGTTCGGCGCGGCCGCGACGTCGGCGGCTGCGGTGGTGATGGTGTTTTCGGTGCTCATCGTCGGTTCCTTTCGTTGGGGTGTTTGGTGTTGCTGTTGTTGCGATTGCTGCGCTGCTGTTGTGTTGCCGTTGCGTCGCTGTTGTGTTGTGTGCAACGTGCGTTTGTAATCGCAATAAAAAATTCGATTACGGCAGTGGAGTAACGTAGCAGTGCGTCAGGCGTCTTCCTCGCCGAGGATTAGTCGCGTGATCATATTGGCTTCGTGGCAGGCGACCACGCCCACGCGCGGCGCCATCAGGCCGGCACCCGGTACCGGAGCCGTCTCGCCATCGCCACAGAAGTAGAAGTTCTTCGAAACGCGACGCGTGCTCACTAGGTTGGAGCTGCGGAAGCCGGCCATGCCGGACGCGCTGACGAGCTTCTTGCCCGGCAGATTCTCCAGCACCGCGTTGACGAGCATCGTCTTGTTTTCCGGCACGTCGAACGCCTCGCAGATGATGTCCTCGTTTTCGAACAGCGTCGGCACGTTCTCGTCGGTCACCTTGACGGTGTCGATGGTGATGTCCGTGAACGGGTTGATCTGGCGCAGATTGCTGCGCAGCGCCTCCGTCTTGTACTGGCCGAGGTCCTTCAGGAAATACTGCTGGCGATTCAGATTCGTCATATCCACGCGGTCGAAGTCGATCAAGTGCAGGTGGCCGACGCCGATGCGGGTCAGCGCCACCGCGATGGTGGAGCCGAGGCCGCCGCAGCCGCAGATGGCCACGTGCGCCGCGTCGAGCTTGTCCTGCGTGGCGGCCGTGTGACGGTCGAGCAGGGCCGCGCGGATCTCCTCGCGGCTGACCAGAGTGGCCGGGTCGGGCTGGTTGTCGAAAGCGTGCTGGCGGGCGTCGATCTGCGCCTGCGATGCGGATGGTTCAAAAGTCATGGTTGTTCTCGTATTCTCGTTTCCGTTCGTATGGTTTGTTTCGCTGCTGTGCTCAGCCGCCCTGCACGAACGTGACGATTTCCAACGTGTCGGTGCCCTTGAGCTGCGTCTGCGCACGCTGGGCGCGCGGCACGATCTCGCCGTTGAGCTCCACGGCCACGCGGTCGGCGCGCAGACCGCGCTGCTCCACTAGTTCGGCCACGGTGATCGGCGTGGCGACGTCCTCTTCCTTGCCGTTGATGATCATTTCGGTTCCCTTCTGTATGTCAGGCCCCACGAGTGCCGTTCCCGCCGAAACGGACGTTCAGAACTGCTTTGTGGGCTTCCGAGCGTCTGCTTCCGGTGAATCGGACATTCACGGTTGGTACGAAAAAAGGGTCGCCGAAGGAACCGTACCCTATGAGGTGGTGCGCCCCTCCGTGACCCTAATCACGCGATATTCGGTTATCGCGAACGGAAATGAGATGCGCCTCGCGGCGCGAACAACCCGTCTCCTTACGGCGGCATTACCCGCATCAAGTCCTCGGTCGAAGCTCGTCGAGCTCCCTCTCAGCCTTTTGGCTCCCGTTCGGTTGTGCCCTCATCTTCGCGCAGGCGCCCGACAAGCTTGCGCCGGTCCACGTTGAGTTAGTCTTGATGTGAACATGCGCGAATCGGCTGCGTGCTTGCAAGGAAGGGGAAGATGATGATGAACGGCGAGTTGGCAGGATTTACGATTCCTCGGCTCGGCATGGGAACGATGGCTTTGGCGATTGAGGGGCGTCCGGATCGCGATACTGCGATTCGGACGATTCACGCCGGTTTGGACGCGGGTGTTCGCTATTTGGACACAGCTTGGTCGTATTATCTGCCGAGCGAGCCTGGTACCGGCACTGCGAAAGATTTGGGGTACGGCGAAAAGTTGGTGCGTGATGCGCTCGCCAGCTGGGACGGCCCTCGCGATGAAGTGCTGGTCGCCACGAAAACCGGCTATCGACGCACCATGGAGGTTCCCGCTTTTGTTGCTCCTGTGTCCGATTCGCCAGAATCGGACACTCAGGGGCGGGATTCCGAGGGCTGCAGTCGTCGGCCTGGCGGGGAACGCCAGCATTTGCAGGCTGTGGGCAGCCAGTACGGGTGGATGGCGGATTCGCGTCCGGAAACGATGATCTGCGACGCAAAGGAGTCGGCCGCGCACCTCGGCGTGGAGGCGCTGGACCTGCTGTACTCGCACGGACCGGACCCGGAAGTGGCTTATGAGGACCAGGTCGGCGCGCTGAAGCAGCTGCTTAACGAGGGCGTGATCCGGTACGCGGGCATTTCCCGCGTGGACAACGCGCAGATCGACATCGCCCGCGAGATTCTCGGCGACAAGCTGATCGCCGTGCAGAACCAGTTCTCGCCCTCGCACCCCGACCCTGAGCATACGATGGAGCACTGCGCGGAACTTGGACTCGCGTTCGTGTGCTGGAGCCCCCTCGGCGGCTTCCTCGACGCGTTCGACCAGCGCGCGTACGACCCGTTCCGCACGGTCGCCGGCAACCACGGCTGCTCCTACCAGCGCGTGGTGCTCGCCTGGGAACTGAGCCGCTACGAGCGGTTGTTCACCATCCCCAGCGCCCGCAATCCGCAGGAAATCAACGATTCCTTCGCCGCCACCGAACTGACGCTCACGCAGGATGAGCTGGCGATGCTGAATGCCTCCGTCGACGCCCGTCGCGGCTGAATTCCGCGCAATACGTACGATTGGCCGCGCCCGATTCCGCACAATAATCGCGATTCGGGCCGCGGCCTTTTTCGTGCCTTCTGTAGCTTGCTCGCTGCAAAATCGCCCTGGGAATAACTTACACTGTAAAATGTTTACACTGTAAGATATTATGACGGCGATTGCGACGGAAGGAGGTGCCGCGTGGGCTTTGAAGAGGAACTGTTCCACGAATTGGCGACCAACACATGGGACAAACGATCGCGCATGCAGCAGGAGATGGTGAAAGGCGCGAAGGGCGAACCCTTCGCCGTGCAGGAACTCTATAGGAAAGGCCCGCTGACGCCATCGCAGCTCGCCTCTTCAATGAAAACCACCACCGGACGCGTGTCCACACTGCTGTCCGCGTTGGAGAAAAAAGGCCAGATCACACGCGAATCCGACCCCGACGATCGCCGTGTGGTGCACGTGAACCTCACCGAAGCGGGCAGGGAACGCGCCGAACGGCAGCGCGAAAGCATGCGCGAGGCGATCTGCTGGATCTTCTCGCAGATGGGGGAGCGCCGCGCGCGCGAATTCGTTGAGCTCACCGAGGAATTCACCACGTACATGTCGCTGTGCATGCCCGGCAAACCGCGCCCCACGGCGGACGAGGTCAAAGCCGCGTTCTCAGGAAACGCACAGGAAGACGCGTAGTATCTTACGCTGTAAATAATTCACAGTGTAAGTAATCGCAATCCAGTAATCGCAAAAACCGCGAAAAATCGCAAAAACTAATCGTAAGAAAACAAGCAAAACACAAAACAAGAGAAGGAACCAAGCATGCTTCGCATCGTACGATACCTCTCCAAAGCGGAGATCGGTCAGATGCTCGTCGCGCTGGTCAGCATCGTCGGTCAGATCTGGCTTGACCTGACCCTGCCGGATTATATGGCTGACATCACGCAGCTCGTCGAAACCCCCGGCAGCGAAATGCACGACATCTGGGTGGCCGGCGGCAAAATGCTGCTCGTCTCGCTCGGCTCGGCGGCCTGCGCCGTCGTCACCGGCTTCATCGCCGCGCGCGTGGGCGCCTCGTTCAGCCAGCGCCTGCGTTCGCTTGAATTCAACAAGGTGGAAAGCTTCGGACCGGCGGAAATGAACCGTTTCTCCACCGCGTCGCTCATCACCCGCTCCACGAACGACATCACGCAGATCCAGATGTTCATCACCATGGGCCTCATGATGATCGTCAAAGCGCCGATCATGGCCGTGTGGGCCGTGTGCAAGATCGCAGGAAAGGGCTTCGATTGGACGCTCGCAACCGGCATCGCCGTGGCCATCCTGCTGGTGGTCATCGCCGTGCTCATGCACTTCGTCATGCCGAAGTTCAAGGCCATGCAGCGCCTGACCGATAACATCAACCTCGTGGCGCGCGAGAACCTCACCGGCCTGCGCGTGGTGCGCGCGTACAACGCCGAGGACTATCAGGAAGCCAAGTTCACCGAAGCCAACAAGGAACTCACCGAAACCCAGCTGTTCACCAACCGCGCCATGGCCATCATGATGCCGTTGATGAACACCATCATGAACGGCCTGATGCTCGCCGTCTACTGGATCGGCGCGTACCTCATCGACGCTGCCGACGCCGTCGACAAGCTCACCACCTTCTCCAACATGGTGGTGTTCTCCAGCTACTCCATCCAGGTCATCATGAGCTTCCTGCTGCTGAGCATGGTGTTCGTGCTCTGGCCGCGAGCCGACGTGTCCGCGCAGCGCGTGCTCGAAGTCATCGACACCGAGCCGATGGTCACCGACGGCACGCAGGACGCGGGCAAGCCGGGCGAGGAAGGCGAAATCGAATTCCGCAATGTGAGCTTCGCCTACCCCGACTCGCGTCACGCCATGCTCGAAGGCGTCAATTTCAAGGCGAAGAAGGGTCAGACGGTGGCGTTCATCGGCTCGACCGGCTCCGGCAAATCCTCCCTCATCAACCTCGTGCCGCGTTTCTACGACGCCACGCAAGGCGAGGTGCTCGTCGACGGCGTCAACGTGCGCGACTACAAGCTGAAGGCGTTGCGCGACAAGATCGGCTACGTGCCTCAGCAGTCGTTCCTGTTCAAGGGAACGATCGCCAGCAACGTCGCGTACGGAGATACGGACCGCGACGACGACACCGTGCGCCGCGCATGCGACGTCGCGCAGGCGACGGAATTCATCGACAAAAAGCAGAAGAAGTACGATTCCGGCATTTCGCAGGGCGGTTCCAACGTTTCGGGCGGGCAGAAGCAGCGTCTGTCGATCGCACGCGCCGTCTACCGTCATCCGGAAATCCTGATCTTCGACGATTCCTTCTCCGCGCTCGACTTCAAAACCGACCGTGCCGTACGTGACGCGCTCGAAAAGGAAGCGAAGGATTCCACGAAACTCATCGTCGCGCAGCGCATCGGCACCATCATGAATGCCGACCGCATCATCGTGCTCGACGACGGCAAAGTGGTCGGCCAGGGCACGCACGAGGAACTGCTCGACACGTGCGAAGTGTATCGGCAGATCGCCGAATCGCAGTTGAGCGAAGACGAACTGAAGCGCTGAAAGGGGGAGACATGCCAAGAGGAATGGGACGCGGCCGTGGGGCCGTGGAAAAGCCGAAGGACTTCGGCGGAGTGATGAAGAAGCTCGTGAAATTCTGCAGCCGGTACATTCCGGTGATGATTTTCGCGCTGGTTCTGGGCGCTGCCGGCACGGTGTGCCAGATCATCGGCCCGGACAAGCTCAAGGACATGACCAACGAGATCACGAAGGGTCTGCCGGCCATGGTGCACGGCAAGCCCGTCATGAATTCGATCGATATGGACGCGGTGTCGCGCATCGCATGGCTGCTCGTCGCGCTGTACGTCGGGTACGCGCTGCTGAGCTACCTGCAAAGCTGGCTGATGGCCAACGTCACGCAACGCACGGCACAGCAGCTGCGTGAGGCGATCAGCCAGAAAATCAATCGCCTGCCGCTGAAATATTTCGACAAAGTCAGCTACGGCGACGTGCTGAGCCGCATCACCAACGACGTCGACGCGATCGGACAGACGCTCGGCCAGTCGGTCGGCTCGCTGATCACTTCGATCACGCTGTTCTTCGGCGCGCTCATCATGATGTTCTACAACAACGTGACCATGACGCTGTGCGCCATCGGCTCCGCGCTGCTCGGCCTGATCATCATGGGCGTGATCATGAAGGTGTCGCAGAAGTACTTCACCCGCCAGCAGGTGGCGCTCGGCGACGTCAACGGCCACGTCGAGGAAATGTACACCGGCCACACCGTGGTCAAGGCATACTGCGGCGAGGAACGCTCCATCGAGCAGTTCGAGAAGTACAACAACGACCTGTACGTGTCCGGCTGGAAGAGCCAGTTCCTGTCCGGCCTGATGATGCCGATCATGAACTTCGTCGGCAACTTCGGCTACGTGGTGGTGTGCGTGGTCGGCGCGGTGCTCGCCATGGACGGCAAGATCGAATTCGGCGTGATCGTGGCGTTCATGATGTACATCCGCCTGTTCACGCAGCCGCTGTCCCAGTTCGCGCAGGCGTTCCAGAACCTGCAGCGCTGCGCGGCCGCATCCGAACGCGTCTTCGGCTTCCTTGAGGAGCCGGAACTGTCCGACGAGACCGGCAAGCAGGCGCTGCTCGGCGTCGGCGCGGACGGCAAGCCGCGGCCGGTGCGCGGCGACGTGGAATTCAGCCACGTGCGCTTCGGCTACGACGCGGACAAGACCATCATCAACGACTTCTCCGCGTCCGTGAAGGCCGGCCAGAAGGTGGCCATCGTCGGCCCGACCGGCGCCGGCAAGACCACCATGGTCAACCTGCTGATGCGCTTCTACGAGATTTCCGGCGGTTCGATTTCGATTGACGGCGTGGACACCAAGTCCGTGCCGCGCTGGAACGTGCACGACCAGTTCTCCATGGTGCTGCAGGACACGTGGGTGTTCCGTGGAACAGTGCGTGAAAACATCGCGTATTCGAAGAAGGACGTCACCGACGAGCAGATCGTGGCCGCATGCAAGGCCGTCGGCCTGCACCACTACATCATGTCGTTGCCGAACGGCTACGACACCGTGCTCGACGACAAGGCGTCGCTTTCCCAGGGCCAGCGCCAGCTGCTGACGATCGCGCGAGCGATGGTGGAGGACGCGCCGATCCTGATCCTCGACGAGGCCACCTCATCCGTCGACACCCGTACCGAAGAGCTGATTCAGAAGGCGATGGACGCGCTGACCGTGGGCCGCACGAGCTTCGTGATCGCGCACCGTCTGTCCACCATCCGCGACGCCGACATGATCCTGGTGATGAACGGCGGCGACATCGTGGAACGCGGCACACACGAGGAACTGCTCGCCAAGGGCGGCTTCTACGCCGACATCTACAACAGCCAGTTCACGCTGGCCGAGTGAAGGTTGGTGTGCTGACTCGCTAAAAAATCCGGAGGGACCACCCCTCCGGATTTTTGCGTTTTGGCTTCGGCATTTTTATTGTGTTGCGCTGACGGGACGGCGGATTTACCATTGAGGTGACTGACGTCAATCGATTGACGTATTTGAAAATCACAAAGAAAGTGGGCAGTCATGAAAAGCATCGAAATCGGCAAATCGGCAGTGGTCGCATCGCAGGCGGCGCTCGGCGTGATGCGCATGGACGCGCTGGATGCGGACGCTGCGGCAGAAGTCGTGCGTACGGCCGCCGAGCATGGAGTCAACTTCTTCGACACGGCGGACATCTACGGATTCAACGTCAACCACGACCATGCCAGCTCGCGTGTGCTCGGCCGCGCGTGGAAGGACGCCGGGCTCAAGCGCGAGGACATCTTCCTGCAGACGAAGTTCGGTATCAACATCGACTTCAGCGACCCGAACAACGTGCACGCCACCCGCTACGACTTCTCCGCGAAGCACCTCATCACGCGACTCGACGAGGAACTGGAAGCGCTCGGCACTGACTACGTGGACTTCGCGCTCCTGCACAGGCCCGACACCCTGATGGAGGCCGAAGAAATCGTCGAAGCGTTCACCACCCTGCACAAGGCGGGCAAAGTGCGCCACTTCGGCGTGAGCAACGTGAACCCGTGGCAGGCGGAACTGCTGCAGTCCTGGCTCGGCGACGACCCGGCCATGAGGCTTGAAGCGAGCCAGCTGCAGTTCGGCCTGATGCACGCGCAGATGGTCAGCGACGAGCTGATGACCAACTCCGGCGCCGAAGGCATGGTCGTGGCCAACCATTCGGACGGCCTGCTGTCCTACTCGCGACTGCGCCACATGACCATCCAGGCGTGGAGCCCGTTCCAGTCCGGCACGGAATACGGCCCGTTCGTAGGCAACGAGCACTTCCCGGAGCTGAACAAGGCACTGGACGAAAAGGGCGCCAAGTACGGCGTGAGCGCCAATGCCATCGCCACCGCATGGGTGCTCAGGCATCCGGCGAAGATCCAGATCGTGCTCGGCTCGATGAACCCCACCCGGCTGGGCGAAATGCTCGACGGCGCGGACATCGACCTCGACAAGCAGGATTGGTGGGACCTGTACGTGGCCGCCGGCAACCTCATTCCGTGAGTTTTGTTGGAAATCAGAAGAAGCGGCCGGGGAAACCGGCACTGATGGTGGCGTGACGGTCGACGTCCAACGTGGCGCAATC
>OCAT01002014.1_pt1 | contig 11404 bp, 4 predicted proteins | sample 1538311 | NCBI WGS metagenome assembly OCAT01 (sample SAMEA2580287, study PRJEB22360) | human gut metagenome | biome: human gut; feature: human-associated habitat; material: faeces | place: Denmark | collected 2008/2010
TACCGGCCCGGCGTGTTTGCGCTCGGCGCATGGGAAAAAGGCCATCCTACGAATACGACACGCTAAGTCGGGAATGGTGAGAGATACCGATACGTATTATGAATACAAAACACCTATTTATAAATTTATTGCTTATGAAAACAATTTTACGAGGAATTAGTATGAGGTTGTCGCTCATTGCGATGGTCTTATGTTTATGCGCCGCATGGCCGGGGCATGGACTGGCTTGGGGTATGGTCGGGTCGGCGGATCCGGCAGAAGGGGAGGTACGGTTTTACGCTCATCCGTATCCTGTATCTTATGGTTTTATCAGTAAATGGAATCCGGTAGCTGCTGAGTACATAGATTTTAGTGCCGAACATTTCACGGAAGGCATGGTCATGCGCGTGCAATTGGCGAACACGGCGAATCCGGACGGGGTAGTGTTCCGTTTCGGGGAAGAGTCCGAACCTGCGCAGGCGTTAGACAATGGCGGTTTTTGGGTGCCGGATGAGAATTTGTCTAAAAATGGAGATGATGCCCATCTTCATTTTAGAATGTACAGCTCGGAGGAGTGTACGGTGAAGTATACCGTAAGCGTATACCCGTCGCAAGACTTGACTGCGAATCCTTTGGCCTCCTCTACGCATGAGGTGCGATATCTGATGGAAGATAAGAGCCCTCGCATGGAAAGTCTGTCGCGTACATCCGGCGATCTGAACGAGGATATCCCTTTTGCGATCAACGTGACGAAGGCGGGTTTCCTGCAGGGGCAACACGCTAGGATGAAAATTTATCTGTATGGTCCTTCTGAAGGCTTGACTCTTTCCGGGCAGAACCTAAGTAAAGAGACTAGTCCATATAATGAGTCCAGATACGTATTAGATATCCCTTCCTTCTCCGCTACGCAATTCACGTTGATGGCTCACGCCACGGAGGAATGGAACGGAACGGTTCAAGTGGATATTTGTGATGCGGACGACAATAGGATAGTATATGGCGGCCAAGCACCGTTCGTTTTTCCGGCCAATAACTCACAGGACGATATCGCCGCTTTGAAAGCGATCGCCGAGGCCAATCCGCTGAACTCGGACTTGCGGAACTTCATCTCCAACAAGGATTACTTGAAAGACAGGGGATCGAACGATGGTTACAACGTGGGCGTGACATGGAACACCGAGTCCACGAGCCGGGTGAAAAGTTTCTTCATTAATGATGGAAGAACCCGTACGATCACTTCCATGGATGTATCGGCGTTGTCCGGGTTAGAGCAGTTGGACTTGCAGAATACCCGGTTGAAATCCTTGGATTTGTCCACTTTGACAAAACTTCGGAGCTTGAGTTTGTATGGTAATGATTCGCTTGCTTGGTTTACGGTGAAGCTCCCAAGCCCGTTACCGGAGAATTTCTGGATTGGTGGTAACACCACGATTATGGCCGGTACACCGGTAGACGATTATAACGCTTATGCCGCGAAGGGCGAGGAGATCGATCTATCCGCTTACGCTTCGGTGGGTGGCGTGAAATCGGTATATCAATGGTACCTTATTGATCGGGCTACTGGTGAACAGACGGAAGCAACCATGCTGGCGGTATCCGGCAAGGAAGGGGCTTTCGTATTTACCGGGAAGCCGGGTGAATATTATATGTGCGAGATTACCAATCCGAATTACGGAAATTGGAGGATGAATACGGTGCAGATCAAGGTAGCCCGTAACTCGGACAGCTACTCCCCTGCGGACATCGCCGGATTGAAGAAGTTGGCTGCCGATAACCCGAATATCACCCAATTAAAGGAGTTCGTGGACAGCAAGGGCTGGGAACGCGAGAATTGGAACTCGTATCAAGACGTGATTCGTACGGACTGGAGCACGGACGAGGTCGGTCGGTTGACACATCTAGCTATTGAGTTTGATTGGAACTCGAAGGATACGATCTCCCAACTGGACCTAAGCGCCTTCACCGAGTTGAAGTATCTCGAGTGCGAGCGTTTCATGAATATAGAGAAGCTGGATCTATCGAAGAATACGAAGCTGGAGCACCTGCATGTATATAGTAAGAATCTGGAGTCTCTTGACCTATCTAAATGTCCGGAACTGCAATATTTCGGATTTGGCACGCGATACAGGGGCGAGGGATCTTACCAAAAAACGAGGTTGGCGAGACTGAACTTGACTGGTTGCTCGAAGTTGACGGAGCTTTACCTAGAGCATTTATCTTTGACTTCGTTGGATATCTCTTCCTTTAAGCGATTAAATAGGCTGACCATCGAGTATTGCCCAGACTTAAAGGTACAAGGTTTCGATAAGGCTACGAGCTTGACCTATTTGGCCTTGCCGCATACGAAGCAGTTCGCCGATCTGATAAAGAACCTACCGGCGTTTATCCGTCATCTATATTTGCAAGATACGGAGTATGAGCTTCCTTCCGCGCATGTGGGAAAGAATCTGGAGTCGTTGGGATTGCCGGGATATGTGAAGAGTCTCGATCTGGCTCAGTACCCGAACTTGAGTAACTTGAATGCGGATGGATCTCTTTTGAGATATTCTACGGTAAAGAATTATCGGCAGATAAATTATAACGGTTGGGGGCACATAACGCTTACTTCCCCCTCGCATCCGGAGAGTATAGAATGGTTCGAGAACGGCGATACGATCGACCTCTCCTCGGAGGCTGTGATCGATGGCATAGAGACCGTATTCCTATGGGTAAACGCCAAATATGGGATAGAGGAGAAAGAGGCATTGAAGCCGGTACCAAACCGTCCGGGCGTATTCGTGCTGGACAGCAAGGAGGAAAAGTATGGAGACTACTATTGTAAGCTGATGAACCCGAAGTTCTGTAGAATCACGGAGATCAATGTACGTGACGGCTGGCAGATCGAGACCTCACGCATCCATGTGGAAACCACCGTCCCCCAAGTATTCGCCGAGAGCGATGTGGCTACCTTGGCACGTATCGTAGACGCTTCCAACAACAAGGAGCTGAGCGAGTGGTGGAGCAGCGGCGCATGGCAGACGAACGAGAACTCACAGTATGCGCAAGTGATCTGGAACGACGAGAACCCTCGACGTTTAGTGAAATTATATATGTATCAGATGGGCAATAGCTTCACGAAGGAAGTAGATCTGTCCGCCTTGGATAAGCTGCAAGAGCTATCGCTTTACGGCAACCGGGTAGAGAAACTAACCTTGCCGAAGAATAGCACGGTATTGAGCTCCTTGATGCTTGCCGGCAATACGCCGCTTTCTACCTTGATCGTCTCCATGTATCCCGCGTTGGAGTATCTGGATGTATCCAATACCGGCTTGAAGGCTTGCGATGTTTCCAATAATAAGAATTTGAGGGGGTTGTTCTTGGGCTGGACGGAGATAAAGCCGATAGAGGAGACTTGCCCGGAGATCGCCGCCTTATTGCAGACATATGGTGTTCCCAAGACTACTACCTCGATTGATTTGGATAGGTTCCCGGCTTTGAAGGCATTGCATACCTCCGGATCGGCTCTGGAGTTCAGCGGCGTACAGAACCCGAGACAGTTGGAATCCGCTGAAGGTGATGTGTTGCTTGCGGTAGGCAAGGCTCGTCTAGGTGGTTTCAGCCTTTATGGTGAGAAGATCGACCTGTCGGCTCAAGCCACGGTAGCGGGTACTGTCTCAGATTATATCTGGGCCGTGAATAACGATACGATAGATTTCAAGGATAACCAATATACGATAGCGGAGGAATTGATGCCGAATGACCTAGTGGTGGTTTCCGTGACGAATCCTTTATTCCCGGGCTGGAGAATAAGATATGTAACGACCGTCTACACCTGCGACGGCGACGCGAACCTCGACAAGTCCGTGAACGTGCAAGACGTGACCGCTACGGTAAGCTACATCTTGGAGGATAAGGATAACATGATCCCCAACTTCGGTTTTGCCGAGGCGGATGTGAACTATAATAATAATGTAGAGATCGCTGACGTAATTGGTATCGTCAACCTCATCCACGGCAAGCCGGTTACCAAGGCCGGTGCACTGCGTTCTGAGTCCGAGGTTCCCGTACAAATGGAGCTCGACGCTGACAACTTCTTGACGATGAATAGCCAAGTACCGGTAGCCGGTATCTATCTGGAGTTGGTGGGAGTCATCGACGAGATCCCGTTACTGGGCGACGCTGCTAAGTTCCTGCAGGCTTCCAGCTTGAACGGGGATACCTTGCGGGTGATCGGTTATAGCTTGGATGGCCGCACGATTCCTTCGGGCAAGAGCCGTATCCTGCGTATGCCGGCGGGCGTTACCTTGGTAGGAGCCTCCTTCTCCGATGCGAAGGCCAACAGCTTGAGGTCTGGTGGCGATGCGATCGTGACTTCCAACGCCCCGATCGAGGCGATCAGCCAATTGGCAGCCGTGTCCAATTATCCGAACCCGTTCCGTGGCAGCACGACCTTCCGTTATCAGTTGACGGAGGCGGCCAAATCCGTGACGATCCACGTATTCTCTGCGAATGGCGCTTTGGCCGTGGTATTGAACGGTCTGCCCGGCGAAGTGGGCGATAACCAATATTCGGCGGCTCTTACCTTACCGGCGGGCGTTTACTATTACCGCTTGACGGCAAAGACAGGCCATGGTGTGAAGGCAAGTAATACTAACATCTTTATCTGTAAGTAAATTATGAAAGTGAATCATATAAAACAATTATTCGTAGCCCTCTCCCTGCTGTTATCGGCGGGAACGGCTACTGCCGCCCAGTGGAAATTGGCGAAGACGAACCTGAACGCCGCTGGCAGTAAGGATACGCTCACGCTGGAGGTATCCGGCAATTCCTTTAGTTTTTCTTCCTTCCAGGTGGATTTCACCTTGTCCGAGGGTATCTTGCTAGATGGAACCCCGATCCTCGGCGAGTTGGCAAATGATCATGCTCTTACGTGGAGTAAGCAAAGTGACGGCAGCTTCCGTTGCGTGGTATACAGTGCAGGAAACAAGGATATGAAAGCCCCGGAAGGCCCTGTGCTCCGTATCCCGGTAGTGCTGGCGGCCTCTTTTGAGGGAGGAAAGTTCACGGCGAAAAACGGACTCTTGTCTAACAAGGCCTCCAATGGGCAGTCGGTGAAGGACTTGAGTGGAGCGACCCTTACAGCGTATAAGGAAAGAGCCCATCTGGTGGTGAACGTATCGGGCCAAGAGCAAGTGGTCAACCCGGCTATAGCCGCAGGATTGAGCTATACGACCATCCCGGAGGATAAGACGCTTACGGTCGCTTATTTTAAGGATGATTCTTGTAAAATAGCGGCTACCGACAATGACCGCAAGGAAGAGGGTATCCTGTATGTCAAGCTATCCTATGCGGGTGACACTGACTACGCTGAGTTCGAGGAGGTCTATGTCATGAGTCTGACGAGCAAGATCGCTATTGACGCAAGTAAAATCACGAAGCCGCAAACGACAGGTATCAAGGAGGGGCAATTGCTTTCAACTTCTTTACTGTCCGGTGGTAGCGTAAAGGATGAAGATGGATATACGATTGCCGGTACCTTCGTTTGGACGAACGGGAATGCGGTGATGCCGGCCGGGAAGCAAAGCTGTTCCGTCACTTTCTATCCGGATAACTCCTCTTATTACAATACAGCGGAGGTGTCTGTGGAGGTTGAGGTAACCCCTACGTATCTAGTCACCGCTACAGGGACAACAGGAGGTACCGTAAACGTATTGGGCAAGACCGAGGATGACGTGTACGTGAAGGGTCAAGAGATCTCCTTGGTAGCCCTGTCTCTGCCCAATTATAAGTTCGAGAGTTGGTCGGTAACGGGCGCGAGCGAGACCTTGCCGGCGAATGATTCCATCTTTGTTAAGGCGGATAATAATAAGACCTATACGGCGAACTTCTCCCCGATCATGCGTGCGGTAACGATCAATCATGTAGGCAACGGCAGTCTCTCGGTTACGGCCGAAGGTGCGAAGGTTGCGTCTGGAGCTTTCTTGCGACAAGGTACGATCTTGCAAATCGTGGCTACACCGGACGTGAACTCCCAGTTGGAATCATTGACTATAAACAAGAAGCCTCTAGAGGGTAACAAGGTGACGCTTACAGCGGATTTGGAGGTCAATGCCGCATTCAAGCCAAAAGAGGGGGCACTTGTCTCCATCGATAAAGATGTGGCGAACGGCTCTATCTTATTATATAAGGAAGACGGCAGTTTGATCGCTTACGGTTCTTCCGTTCCTGTTGGTACGAAGCTACGTGCGGTTGCGCTTCCGGATGCCGGGTATAGCTTGGATGGCAGTGTCACCTTATCGGGCGTGACCGGCCCTACGAACGACCTGTGGACCGTGACAGGCGATGTTACGGCAAAAGCTGCTTTCGGTGCGAAGAAATACATGGTGAAGGCCTCTGCCGTAAACAGCAACCCGACTCAGACCGCTTCCGGTACGATCACGTTGGAGCCATCCGGAGAACAACCTTATGGTACGGAGGTTCGTATAGCGAGTGCCGAGGGACAGAACGGAGCGAGACTGCTTACCATCTTGGCGAACGGTAAGGAAATATCTCAAAATGATGTCTTGACCGTAACCGGCGACCTGACGGTGACAGCTGTATTCGATCCTCGGGTAAATATCGAGAAGACATACATCCTTTGGCCGTATCAAGAATACTACTACAGTGGCGTATCCCGCAACTTCGTGCCTTTCGCTTCGCAGACTTACGCTGGTTTCTCTTTTGAGGTCTTATATAAGAACACTAAGGGTGAGAAGACTGCTAAGGCAATCGATGCGGACAATTATACGGTCTTGTTGCATCGCGAAGAGGATGGTTTGTATAATGAGTTCAAAGGGGAGTATAAGGATGGCTTAGTGATCCATAAGTCCAAGGTCTCGGTAACGGAAGCGCCTACGAACGGAGGTAATCCGAAGACTCGCCCGGCAGAGGTGGACATCACAAGCACAACTACCAATGGCGTGACAAAATACGTGATTGAGCCTAACAGCGATGCGGCTAAAAAGAATTACGAAGGCACGGTTTACTATCATTCTACGAAAGATCCGGTAAACTTATCCTTTGGTGAGTCTATCCTACGTGCGGGAGGGGAACCGGTATCACCGATGGGCTACGTACGTGTCACTAATGGCGGTATGCCATACGACGCAACGGATGGTAAGGTTTCTATCCCCGCCGGTATAACGGTGACGCTGGAAGCTGTGCCTGCGGAAGGCGCTAAGTTCTCTCATTGGTCTGATATTGAGTCTAACCCTGTTGACGCAAAGAAGAACCCTCGGGAATATGTGGTAGCGGAAGGCTCTACGGGGGTTACTCCTGAATTTGTCGGCAAGGATAAACTAGAGTTCAAGTTAGCTCAAACCTCCTCCGTATATAACGGTGCGGCTCAACTCGTATCCGTGACAGGTACGGGCAACGAGGCTTGCCAGATCACGTTCTTCTTTGACGAGGCCTGTACGCAACCGGCTGTCTTGAAGAATGTCGATAAGTATTATGTACGTGTTTATCGTTCAGCTGATGCGAAGTATAAAGAATATACTGAAGTATTCCCCTATGCGATAGAACAAGCCGAACCTGCGATTACGAAGTGGCCGGATGCTTCCGATATCTTGCTCGGTCATACACTGGCCGAATCAATTCTACAAGGTGGAAATCCCGGTATCGTAGCCGGAACATTCGCTTGGAGCAAGCCGGAAACAGCGCCTACGGCCACCGGTCAGCAAGAGGTTACCTTTACGCCGACCGATCCGAATTACAAGCCGGTTAGTAGCAAGATAGAGGTGAAGGTTGTTTCCGCTACTTTCTTGGATCCGGTTACTCCTCCTGTAGACCCCGTAGATCCGGAGAATCCAGACAAGCCGGACCAACCGGATACGCCAACCGGCATCGAGTCCATCGAGGAAGGCATGAGCCTGTATACGGCCAATCAATCTATCTTCGTGAATATGCCTCAGCAGGTAGCCTTGAAGGTAGTCGATGTGTCCGGCATCGTTCTTTACGAAGGTTCGATTCTTGGCAAGGCTGAGATCCCGGTAGGGCATGCCGGAGTCTACTTCGTCCGCTGCGAGGCCTTCGGCGATTCGTTCGTACGGAAAGTCGTGGTTCGCTGATTCTGCCAATGCCCATCGTAAGGTGCTTATGATGGGCATTGTAAACACCTTATACTGCCCATCGTAACAACCTTACGATGGGTAGTGTTATTTCGTAAGGTATACGATCGTTTGGCTTACGGTTTATAATAAATAATAAGTAAAAAACTTCGGATTATATTTGCTGGTCTCGAAAAAGGCCGTATCTTTGCAACGTTGAAACAAAAACAATAAAGACAAGAACAATGACACGCAACTTGCAAAATAGTCTCATTATTTCTCTAAACATTATTCTACTCTGGGAACGGGATAGGAAGTGAGACTGTATGCTTTGCGAGCATTACGATATATGAAAGAGCCTTTCTCACTTCCTTGTGAGAGAGGCTTTTTTAGTTAGTATAGGATATTAGTAAATTAAGAATATAAGATTATGTCAGACAGATTATTTATTTTCGACACCACCTTACGTGATGGTGAACAGGTTCCGGGATGCCAGTTGAATACAGTGGAAAAGATTCAAGTAGCTAAGGCGTTGGAACAGCTAGGTGTTGATGTGATCGAGGCTGGTTTCCCTGTCTCCAGTCCCGGGGATTTTAAGAGTGTGGTTGAGATCTCAAAGGCCGTGACTTGGCCGACCATCTGTGCATTGACCCGTGCGGTGGAGAAAGATATCGACGTGGCAGCCGAGGCGTTGAAATTCGCTAAGCGAGGACGTATTCATACGGGTATCGGTACTTCTGATTCTCATATCAAATACAAGTTTAACTCCACGAGAGAGGAGATTATAGAGCGTGCGATCGCCGCCACGAAATACGCTAAAAAGTACGTGGAGGACGTAGAATTCTACTGTGAGGATGCCGGGCGTACGGATAATGAATATCTAGCCCGTGTCGTGGAGGCCGTGATCAAGGCCGGGGCTACCGTAGTGAATATCCCGGATACGACAGGATATTGCTTGCCGGATGAGTACGGGGCGAAGATTAAGTATCTGATGGAACATGTGGATGGCGTACATAACGCGATCTTGTCCACCCATTGCCATAATGACTTGGGCATGGCTACCGCAAATACCGTACAAGGCGTGTTGAACGGAGCCCGTCAGGTGGAGGTAACCATAAACGGCATCGGTGAGCGTGCGGGTAACACGTCATTGGAAGAAGTCGCCATGGTTTTCAAGAGCCATAAAGAACGTGATATCATCACCAATATCACGACGAATAAGATCTATAGTACGAGCCGTATGGTTTCTAGCTTGATGAATATGCCGGTACAACCGAATAAGGCTATTGTCGGACGTAATGCGTTCGCTCACTCCTCCGGTATCCATCAAGATGGCGTTTTGAAGAATGCGCAAACCTACGAGATCATCGATCCGAAGGATGTGGGTATTGATGATAATGCGATCGTATTGACTGCTCGTAGCGGTCGTGCGGCGTTGAAGCATCGCCTGCATGTTTTAGGTGTGGATCTGGAGCAGGAGAAATTGGACAAGGTGTACGATGAGTTCTTGAAACTGGCCGATCGTAAGAAAGATATTAATGATGATGATGTTTTGATGTTGGTCGGAAAGGATCGTACGGCCACCCACCGTATTAAATTGGAATATTTACAGGTAACTAGTGGTGTTGGAGTACAATCAGTCGCAAGTATTTGTTTAAATTTGTCTGGAGTAAGAAGATATGAGGCCGCGGCTGGTAACGGTCCGGTTGACGCGGGTATCAAGGCGGTGAAAAAAGCCATTAGTAATAGTGACATGACGATTCAGGAATTCTTGATCCAAGCCATTAATAAAGGTAGCGATGATACGGGCAAGGTGCATATGCAGGTAGAGTATAACGGGGCTACCTATTATGGGTTCTCCGCGAATACCGATATTATCGCTGCTTCCGTGGAGGCTTTCGTGGACGCCATCAATAAGTTTATAGTAGACTAAAAATAGACAAGACAATGAGCAAGACATTATTTGAGAAAATCTGGGACAAACACGTGGTGGACACGTTGCCCGACGGAACCATACAATTGTATATCGACCGTCTGTATTGTCATGAGGTGACTAGCCCGCAGGCTTTCGCCGGATTACGTGTACGTGGATTGAAGCCCTTCCGTCCCGCGCAAATCACTTGTATGCCGGACCACAATATCCCGACATTGAACCAAGATAAGCCTATCGAGGACCCTATATCCAAGAATCAAGTGGATACCTTGGAAGAGAACGCGAAGTATTTCGGCTTGACGTATTACGGTCTTCAACATCCGAAGAATGGTATCATCCATGTGGTAGGTCCGGAGACAGGCTTGACGCAGCCGGGTATGACGATCGTTTGTGGCGACTCCCATACTTCTACGCACGGTGCCATGGGCGCTATCGCCTTCGGTATCGGTACGAGCGAGGTGGAGATGACCTTGGCTACCCAATGTATCATGCAGCGTAAGCCGAAAACGATGCGTATCACGATCGATGGTGTACGCAAACCGGGCGTTACGGCGAAGGACTTTGCTTTATACATTATTAGTAAGATGAGTACCAGTGGTGCTACGGGCTATTTCGTAGAGTATGCTGGCGAGGCGATTCGTAATACGACCATGGAGGAACGTCTGACGATCTGTAACCTTTCTATCGAGATGGGTGCCCGTGGCGGTATGATCGCTCCGGATGATGTTACTTTCGATTATTTGAAAGACCGTGAGTTTGCCCCAAGAGGCGAGGAATGGGAGCGGAAGGTGAGCGAGTGGCGTCAGCTATATAGTGATCCGGACGCTAAGTTCGATAAGGAGATCGTTTTTCACGCCGAGGATATCGACCCGATGGTTACGTACGGTACGAACCCGGGCATGGGTATGAGTATCAGCAAAGATATTCCCTCTTTAGAAAGCGTGCCCGAGGCAGGCCGTATCTCTTATAAGAAGTCTTTGGATTATATGGGCTTCAAGGCAGGCGAGTCTATGTTGGGTAAGAAAGTGGATTATGTCTTTTTAGGTAGCTGTACGAATGGCCGTATCGAGGATTTCCGTGCTTTCGCCTCTTTGGTGAAAGGAAAGAAGAAAGCGGATGATGTAACGGTTTGGCTGGTTCCCGGCAGTTGGCAGGTAGAGCGGGAGATTCGTGCCGAGGGGATCGACAAGGTTTTGGCCGAGGCCGGCTTCGTCCTTCGTCAACCGGGATGTTCCGCTTGTCTGGCGATGAATGAGGATAAGGTTCCGGCGGGTAAATATGCGGTTTCCACTTCCAACCGTAATTTCGAGGGCCGCCAAGGACCGGGTGCGCGCACCATCTTAGCGGGGCCGCTTGTGGCCGCCGCCGCCGCTGTGACAGGTAAGATCACGGGTCCGAGAGAACTGATGTAAAGACTAATCTAATA
>OCAT01002022.1_pt1 | contig 11371 bp, 10 predicted proteins | sample 1538311 | NCBI WGS metagenome assembly OCAT01 (sample SAMEA2580287, study PRJEB22360) | human gut metagenome | biome: human gut; feature: human-associated habitat; material: faeces | place: Denmark | collected 2008/2010
TTCGCGGACGACACGTTTATTTGACCATAAACAACAAGTACGGCGTGGTCACGCTCGACGGCAGGCACCGCTACTCCACGGACGGGTCGCACGCGCGCCGCGACGTGCTCGTGGGCCTGCGCGCCCTCGAGATAGAGATCCTCGACGTGGAGGGAACCCGGCTGGCCGCGCATCCGAGGGCGTACGGCCAGGCCAGCACCAGCAGCGAGGACCCGTCCATGCAGCTGGCGATGCTCTGCAACAGGCCGAACGCGTGGCGCAACAGCCTCGTGCGCGACATGCTGCCCGACCCGTTGCGCGAATGGCTCGACCGGCAGGACGAGAGGGAACGGCGCGGCGCGCTGCGGACCCTCAAACGGGTGGACAGGGAGTCCGGCTGGACGAACGCGGTCGAGGCGATGCTCACGACGCTCGAATCGACCGGCGGGGTCGACAGGGCCGGCGTCACGCTCCTCGCGGCCAGGCTCGCCGAGGGCGTGGAACGCGTCGAATACGACGACGACAGGCCCGACCTGAGCGAATACGACATCGCGTTCACCACCACGGACGCGGAAGGAGGGGAATGATGGCCGCGAGGAACGACGAGGGGCTCTACGCGAAGGCCAGGAGCCTGTTCATATCCAGGGCGACGATGGACGATTTCACGGGCTGGGCCACGCCGCGGCAGACCGAGGCGGTGTCCAGGCTGTTCGACACGGAACTGGCCAACAGGGAACGCTCGAAACGCGAGCGTCTCCTGCGCCGCGCCAGGTTCCCCGTCGTCAAGGGCCTGGACGGCTACGACTTCTCGAACGTGAGGCTCCCGGACGGATACGCGCTCGACGGGCTGCTGGACCTGGACTTCGTGCCCCGCGCGCAGGACCTGGTGTTCTACGGCAAGACCGGCAGGGGCAAGACACACCTCGCGATCGGGTTGGGCATGAGGGCCGTGGAACGGGGCCTGAGCGTGCGTTTCCACCAGACCGCGGAACTCGTGCTCCAGCTCGGCAAGGCCAAACGCGACGGGAACCTCGACGCGATGCTCAGGGACTTCGGCAGGGCCGACCTGATCATCCTGGACGCGGTGGCGCGCCTGCTCTACCAGATCATCGCGGGCAGTTACGAGAGGCGGAGCATCGTGTTCACCACGAACATCGAGTTCAGCAAATGGGGCACGATCCTCGCGGACGACAAGCTCGCTGCCGCGATCATCGACAGGATCGTGCACCACGGACGCCTGCTCGAGTTCACCGGACAGAGCCACCGCGTCAGCGAGGCGCTCATGTTCGGCAGGACTCCCGCGGGACCCGCGTCCGGGTCCAAGGAGAAGACAAAGGAACAGGCCGGAACGCTCCTTGACTAAAACCGAAAATTTTTCGTGACTAATCACGAAACACCGACTTGACTAAATACACGTCGGCCTCGGCGTCGAGCATGGCGTTGAGGATCTGGGTCATCTTCTCGGTGACCAGCCGGTCGAGTTTGGTCTCGAACAGGTTCTGGTCGATCTGTATGATGTTGCTGTCGGGCATGGCTGCGCGTCCTGCTTTCCAATTGCGATTCTTTGTTTGGCGACTGAAAATCGTACACAGGACGCGGGCCATGCCCGCTTCAACATCTCAACGAAGAACAAAACCGAAAGTGCGCAGGAATTCGGACGTTATCTCTCACTGGATTTAAGTTAGATTTATTCCAAATTAAATCATATTATAGGATGAAAATAGTGCCGGCAAAATCCGCATGAAAAAATGTTATGCGATAGCTCACGCTCAAATCTTAATCGAAAAGACGGTGGTAGGCACCCGTCCGTTCATTTCATGCTAGCGCCATTTTAAGGAATTGCTCGGATGTTGCACGCAGTTCATTGAGCCGTGCAACATCTAGCTTAGACACAAACGGCTTAATTCTCGTTCCGCCTTCGAAATCGGGCGGCAACAAATGCTCTTCCGACAATCCAAGCTTGGTGAGAAGCGTCTTCATGCGAGAGCTGCTCTTCTCGGTTCCAAACGTAAGGAAAGGCTTTCCATAAAGAATAGAGAACACCGTGGCATGGAATGAGTTAGATACTACGCACGCGGCCTTGTCGATTAACGTGAGGAAGTCAGCAGGGCCAATCCCCCACACGTTGATGGAATGCGCCTTATAATGAATTGGATTCCTCGAGTAGTAAACGATAGTCAGATTTCGTTCTGCTGCGAGCTCATCAATATATTTCACCATGTCTTTATTCGGCCACAGCGTATAGGCAAAGATATACTTGCCTTCTTTGAGCCTCTTCTGGAGTTCGGGTGCTTGAATATGCCGATAGTCCTTCAGATCAAGCAAAAGCGTCGGATCAAGCGTTTCGACGATGGATTTATCCGTCAAGTCCTGAAACTGCCCAGCAACAGAAATCTCACGCACGGATACCGAGTCAAAACGATTTAGCCAACCGGAAATCCTCTTCTTGTCTTCTGCGGTGAAATTCTTCTCTACAAACTTGGCATGTGACATACTTGGCGCATACGCGATTTTCTTGGTGTCGTTAGGCGCAAATGAAAGGAAGAACGGCGGAACAGGACCGCGAGTACAATCCAGATTCCAGATTTGATCGCTTCCGCAAATAAACGCATCAAAGTCGTTCAAATCCTGAGCCATCTGCAGGTCTGCGTCAGTGCCTTCGTAAGTATTCTTAGTCAGATTAAAATGCCTGTGCCAAAAAGTCTGGAAACTGCTGCGTCTGCGTAGATTGCCCGGAAGGAACAGCAAATCCACGGCAAACGATTTGATACCGTATTTTCGGAAAATCCAGTAATTCCGGAAATCCTCACTACGATAATCAATAACGTGCACATCATGCCCGAGATCAGTAAGATATTTCCTCAACGCATAAGTTTGCAGAGCGGAACCAAAATTATATGCACAATGGAAAGTGATTGTTCCAATTTTCATTTTATCCATCTCCTCAAATCTTCATTTCCCTAACATGTTTTCCGTGATTATTCCTTGAACCCTTGCCCTTAACCGCGACGGATAGGGTTTTCACAGACGGATAGATGTCTATGGCAGACACCACGAGCACAGCCAAGAACAGCACAGCCGATACCAACGTATACGCAGTCGGGTGCCACGCCAATACACATGTTTGCACAGATACTAGCAGAATATTCGCCAGCATAAGTGGCCGGTTCACGTTGATTTTGACGATCTGATTGGCCATAACCACACGTATGGCGTACATGACCAAATTACTGCCGACCATAGCCCATGCAGCACCTTGTAGACCCATAACACGGATAAGCAGCCAAGTCAGCACGATGACCACAATCGCCGCTGCAGCAGTAGATGTCATCAAGTGCCGAGTCTTCATGCTCGCGGTGAATACCGTCCCATAAAATCCCGCGAATACATTAAACAAAAACGCCAGAATAAGGATCGGTATAATAGGCCATGAATCATAGAATTTTTTCTGCAGCAGCAATGAGGCAAGCCATGGAGTCAGCAACATGAGCCCCGATGCCGCAAGAAAACAGAACGTACGGAATACAGCGAACACGTTGCTGTAGAACTTGCCGGTATCCGTTTTCTTGAACTCCTGGAATGCGGACAAGCTCCATGCCTGCCAGAACGTGGACGAAACCATGTTCATTACGTTAGGTATCTTACTGGCCGCAGCGAATAAGCCAGATGCTCCGATGCCAAGCATGCTGGTAATGAAAAACCTATTTACACTCGTGCCGACCCACCAAAAAATGGCGTTCGGCATCAACGGCACGGAATACAGCAACATCTTTTTGAGGACCCGCCAATCACGTTCTTTGCTTGGAAGGGCCACATATTCCCAAGAACCTCCGAATATGAGATACAGAACGACCGCGATCAATCCTCCGAAGATCAAAGAAACGAAGTATCCCTCAACCTTCCAGCCAAGCAATCCGATAAGCAAGCCAGCCGAAGATGCGGATGCAAGGGACGATGCAATGGATGCCCAGGTGATGAGCTTTATCTGGTTTAAGCCACGAGCTACATTCGCCAAATATGCATTGAATGCGGACGAGACAAAATATGCCAGATAAAGCCATTCATAGTTCCCAAGACCACCAAATATCGGCAAATTCAGCAGTGGAAGCAACAGAAGCATAAGCAGACAGCCGAACAGTGTAACCCAGAATCCGACGGATATGTATTGCTTCTTATCATTCGGATCATCGATGATATACCGCGTTGTGGCGTCGCCGATGGACAAGGTCAGGACCGGAGTAATCAAGCCAGCCACGGTCAATGACATGTCCGTCACACCATACTGCGCCGTCGTAAGGAAATAGGTATACAACGGTACCAGTAGGAACGTGATCAGCTTCGTCGATACGGTATTCAGCGTAAACAGGCCGATATTTACCAGCAGATTTTTGTACTTGCCCAAGGAAAACCTCCGCAATCAGTTCATAAGAATACGATCTAGTCCGAATCTCTGAGAGCGGCAGATCTTGGAGGATTCACGGAAATGACCTACAGCGATATACATGATAAACACCTCATTATCGGGGACACCGAGCATATCACGAGTTTTCTTATTGTTTTCCTCGCTGAACATTGTATTGAGCGGGCAGGCGGCAAGACCGCATGCCTCCAATGAGTACAACATTGACATAGCAAACAACCCACCATCAACGTATCCCTCGTTATGTTCATTTGTTCCCATAAACACCCGCAAATCGGCGGTTACGAGTACTAATGCCGGGGGCAGGGTATATTCGCCGAAACCGCCTTGTACTTTCAATGCCTCGCCGATTAATTTCCGATCGGTGAAGATACGAATGCGGGCCGGCTGTCTGTTGCAGACAGATGGAGTATGCAGAGACATGGTGACTGCTTTCTCAAGATCCGTTCGCGTTACTGGCTCATCAGAATAGGAACGTACCGCATGCCGACGTTCCGTTAACTCAGCAAACGGAACAACAGCATTGTCTGCTTTAGAAGCCAGGGAAAGCTCAATGCTTGGATATTCGTTTTTAGAAGCCGATACGATATCAGCATTTGTGTCATCATCGAATAATTCCGTCATAAACGTGACGTCTTGATCAGCGAGTACATGACGCCTACGATATTCGCCCAAGGCAAGTATCATGTCTTTATAGACCGGATTGTTACGCCATTGAGTATCGACCTTTGAAAGTCTTGCCGATAAATCAGCGGCATTACGTAAAGCCCCGCGACCACGACCATACTGATAAGTATCGAAGGAGAAACCCTTCTCAATCTGATGCACGAAAAAGATCAGTAGGCTCTCCATCTGAACCTGATCTGAACATTCAGGAGCAGCATAAGATTGTGCAAAATTTCTGAATTCCCGTTTTCCTTCATGCTGTAACGCACGATTTGTTTTCCAGCGCTGCCTTTTTTCAATCAATGAAACAGGCAAAATCTTTTTGATAGCTGATTTAACACTCATTTATTTCCTCGCTCCATTTTTAGAGATTCAATTAATAATGTCAGAAAGAACTTTTCTTCAAAAGTTTTTTCACACAATCTTTTATGTTATGCGTATTATCCAAAAGGAAAACTTTTAGCAATATAAGCTTAATTTTGTCAGATAAGCAAAGAAGCTGAAAAGAATTTCTCGAACAAGTCTCTAGTACCTTTTTTCGTATCGAATGACGTAGCTTACTTTTTTCCTTTGATGCCGGACAATCAATCAAGAGAGTGTATATATACAGATATAAACGCACGATATGTGCATCAAATCTAATGGAGGAACCTTCCGAATGCGCTATTCGCTGAATCTCGGACAACGATTTGAAAGCACTATCAACCGTTGCGAGCGAGGTCCTTTTAGAAAGAGACCCTTCAGTAATGCGATATCTGTAACAAGGCTTGCTCACATAAGCAACACGGCTGCATTGTCGCAGAATCTTATTCAAAAAGAGAGCATCTTCAAGAAGAGCAAACCCCTGAGGATACAAAATATGCAAATCAACAAGAAACTGTCGATCATACATAAAAGCCCAGGAAAAATAACCTATATGCTCAGCATAAATATACTCAACGCACTCATGCCCAGTACTTGTTTTTACATCCGGAAAAGAATACTCGACCGGCCTTTCCCCTATGGAGCCATCTGGGAATAACGTCTCAAAATTGAAAGACACCATCTGAGCTTTATTTCGTTCAGCCGTTTCAACCAGCAAAGACACGGAATCAGGCAAATATGCATCATCCGAGTCAAGGAGTAAAACATACTTCCCGTGCGCTTTGCTAATCCCAAAATTTCTCGCCGCAGAAACACCCTCATTATCTTTAGAGAAAACAAGCACTGAGGGAAAGCGTTTCTGCATATTCATCAAAATAGACAGAGTCGAATCTGATGAACCATCATTTACGACAATTATCTCTAAATTTTGATAGTTCTGCTTCAGAACACTTAGAACACATTCTTCAATATATTTTTCCGCATTATATGCAGGAATAATGACTGAGACTTGAGGAACACTTTTTGTTAGCATTACATATTCCTTACTTCAATAGAGATATGAGAAGAACATTATTCATATAAGTTCCAAGATGCCGAGCAAAAAGCTTACCGATGATGATTAGCTAGCTTAGAGAATAGATTCTTAAAAGCATCGTCCATGTCCTCAAACTTAAACTCTGTAATTAACCTAGACAGCACCTCTCCAGTACGATGTCCCACATAAAAGGCAAGACGATGGGTCAATTGATCCCTGTATCTTTCTTTCGGCTCTCGCCATGAAGCGGTATATTGATGAATACTATATGTATTCTTCTTAATATGAAACCCTCCTATACCGTAAAGCGGGTTGAAGCAATCGGAGGGCAATATCGTCCATTTTCCAATGGACTGCTTCTCATCCTTTTTTTGGAACCCTTTTTCCATTAGAAGCTGCGTAAACATTTCATTAACAGTATGCTTTGATCTGAAGTCATCAGAATCCACATACTCTAATGCATCATATTTTGAAAGCACTTCCCCAGCCAAAGAATCATGCTTTTCACACGACAGAAAAAGTCCGCTATTAACAGTGCACGTGCTCTTTTCGATTGCAGAAATACACTTATAGGAAGAAACAAGACCTCTTATATCTTTAATTAACTCACTTCCAAGATCCATATAAATTCCACCGTAGTTATATACAGCCCAGAATCTGACGTAATCACTTACGAAAGCCATTCTCTCTGATTCATAAGCTGCTTTTGTAAATGGATGGTCATTTACATTGAAATTATCTTCATTCCAGCATTTGATTTCATATCCAGGAGCATACTTCTTCCATGTCTCAATTACATCTAAGGCATGCTGCGAAAGCTTGTTCCGTCCAAACCAGCAATAGTGTATAATTTTTTCCACGATTACCTCATCAAAAATCCTAGTAGGGAAGCTTTTTGCATTACAGGTTTATTATTAACACTTATCAAACAATAAAATTGATTCTGCGAACATCTGAACATTTTTTATTGTTTGAAAATTTTTCCCAAAAAAGTCTCTTGATGATTAGAAGATGTCTTAAACTGTTGTTTCCAAGTCAACTTGAAAAGATCGGTGTCTTTTGTCAACGCTTTCCATTTCAACGCATCATATGGCTCATCAAGCACCTTAAATAATTCATCACACATCGGATTATTTGGCTTAATCTGTTTAAAAGCTTGATCTATGTATGAGTCATGTCTCTGAGCAAGAACGATGAGATAATCAGTCAACAAATAATCTACAAGGAATTGCTCTTCTTCCCAATACTTGAGGAAGTAATCACGAATTGTGGCGAATACACGTCTATGCTCATTATCACAGCCTAATGAATAATTAGCAAACATGCCTCCCGCGACTGATGCATGGAAATAGTCGGGTCTTTTAATAGAAAACAGAGGAGCAGAGTATAAAGATTTATCTAGCGAACCTGCACAGAAAAAAGTGGCATCCAACCACAAGCCACCATATCGTGAAAGAAGCTCTAGCCGAAGAAAATCCGAAATATGCGTCTTAGATAGACTTCCTTCGTTATATCGTCTCCGAATACACTGGGGAAAAGAAACATATTCCCGCACATTCTTGTCAGTAATTATAATTACTTCCCGATTTCCTGCATTACGCCGAACAGAGTCAACGCAGGCCTTTACGATTTCCGGAGCATTATCCAGCCCCTGCCACCAGCACATCCAGATTTTATTCTTTAACGCCAGATCAACCTCTGGAAGAGGTGCCCGGTAGTCGTATGCAGCATAAAAATCACCGAACTTGTTCTCAAGATACTTGAGAACCGTTTCGTGCTTACGAAGCAACCGCTTCTTGACCGCGTCCGATTCCTTATATCCATTGTGATTCATTACCTGAATGTCTAATTTCGCACGAAAAGTATTAATTGCTTCAGGCCACGAAGTCACTTCAGCAATTTTTTTCGTTGCATACATTTCTTCTGAGGCTCGATGAACAATCCGGCCAAGATTATTATGTTTCTTCGTCATCACTAAATCACCCTCTCGTATAAATCAATCAATGTCAATGCATACTTATTTTGCAGACATCTTGCATTGACATATTCACGGCAGAACCGCTGCATGGATGAATAGCTCGAGGCACTAACTGCAGAACATTTGCGCATACTGTTCAGCAAATCCACAGCATCCCCCGATTCAAACGTGACCCCTGTCTTGCCTTCCTCCACCAATTCCGGAATGCCACCGATCCTGGCACCGATAATCGGGGTCTGGGCAGCCAAGGATTCCAAACCGGAATACGGCATGTTCTCACGCCATTCGGAGCTCAGCACGGTGAAGCGGGCATTGCCGACCTCTCGTTGCAGATCCTCGCCGCTCTTGTATCCCAGCAGATGAATACGCGAGACGGCCTGCGGACCAGCCGAGGCTATCAGCTGTTCAATGGCACCGCGTTCCGGTCCGTCACCCACAATGTGCAGATCCCATACATCAGGAATCACTTGGGCATCTTGATCATCGCTTTGCGCATTGGCACTCCCCTGAGCGAGCCCCGCAGCCTGCATAAATGCTTTCACCAAGGTGAGAACGCCCTTCTCCTTGGAAAGGCGACCGAAGAACAGGAAATACGGTCTTGCTCCGGCCTTCGTATCCTCGAATTTATGCGTATTCGCCACCCGGGCGCCCATCGCCATCTGCGAATCGGTCAGGAAGTTCTGCATCGCGACGGTCTTGCCGGCAAAGCCTCCCTCATCGAGCTTACTCTTCATGAATTTCGAAGGCGCGATAATCAGATCGATTTTGTCATATGAATGGTGGAATTTCAGGAATTCCGCTTCCATGGTGGCCAAGGCGCTCTTCGCGCGGGACCCCTTCACGCATATGTTTTTGGTGGCGTGCATGAAATGCCTGTCCAAGCAGGCATCGCAGACCTCTCCCCTGCCGTTCACCATGGTGTAGGCCGGGCACAGCAGAATATAATCGTGCGCCGTGTATACCACCGGTACATGGTGCTTCTTCAGATACGGAGCATCCAGAATCGACAGCGTGAGCTGACGATGCACATTATTCATATGGATGATGTCGGGCTTAAACTCCTCCAGCAATGCCTCGAACTTACGCTTCGCCTCGAACGAGTAAATCAGCGTGGAGGCTTCCTGCACCTTCTTGAATGCGGAGATCTCCCCCACATAATCCTTTTCAGAGACAAAATACTTGCTCCAACGACTTGGTTCGTTATTGGGATGCTTCATGGAGAAGAACGCCACCTCATGGCCAAGCGCCTTCAAGCCTTCGGCCAAGGCAAAGAAATATGTTTCGGCGCCGCCCTTGCGGTAGAAGTACTTGTTGACCAGCAGAATGCGCATCATTCACCGACCTTCTCGCCCTTGTACAAAGCCAGAGTCTGATCCACTACCGAGTCCCAGCTGTATTTGCCGGTAATGAAATCAGCGGCCTCATTCTTATACTTCTGGACTTTCTGAGGATGTCGGATTAGTTCATTCAATGCCTTGTACAACGCATCCGCGGAACCATGCGCGAAGGAGGCAGCCTTATCCTCCACCACTTCCGTACATTCGGCGATATCCGAAGTCAGGCAGCAATTGCCATAGCTCATCGCCTCGAGCAGACTCATGGGCATACCCTCAAGATCACTCGGCAGCACATAGATATACGCGTTGCTATACAACTCCTGCAGCATACGCCCCTGTACAAAGCCGGTCAGTATGATACGCGGGTCCTGCGCCGCCATCTGTTTAACCTGCTCATAGTATTCCGTTGAATCGGAAGACCCACCAGCAATAACCAGCTTCTTATCCGTATCGAGCTTGCCGAACGCGTCGATCAGATAGTGCACGCCTTTTTCTGGAACGATACGACCAAGGAACAGGATGTAGTCATCCTTGTGCAAACCATATTCGCTGGTGATTTCCTGTGCCGTAACCAGCTGTTTGCGTTCTATGCCGTTGGGAATGAACCGGGTATCACGCTCATACGTGTTCTTGAAGTATTCCTGCATGTTCCGGCTGAGCACAATGACCTCGTCCGCGCACTTGGCCGCGGTACGTTCGCCGAACTTCAAATACGTGGAGGCGAACCTTCCCCACTTGGCACGCTGCCAGTCGAGGCCATGGATAGTGGCAACGGTACGAATTCCCGCCCAATGCGCCAGTCGGAGCATCACACACGGCCCTTCGGCATGGTAGTGAATCACATCCGGCTTCGCTGCAATCGCCTTCAACGTGGCGAAGAAGGAGGAAGACAGCGCAGCCATGCCTTTGGCATCAATCGTGGTCACAGGAACGACTTGAACACCCTGATATGAGAATGGCTTGTCTGAAGCATTGACGGTATTATCGAATTCAGCTCCGGCCACATTATGGCCCTTGCGATTGTATACTACAACCCGATTCCCCCGTGCCGACATACGCGAAGACAGCTCATCGACCACAATTTCAACACCGCCCTCACGAGAAGGTATACGCTTATGCCCGATAAATGCAATTCTCATGTCTTGAACAAGCTCCATAAATCTATCGCGCAAGACCTTCTTTAAAAGAAGCGAAGTAGGAATAACCAATATGAAAGCGCTTATCAACATTGCCAAACACAGGTAACCCCCTCATCTGCACATACATCTTTTGTATTCTTTCATTGCCTATAGACGGGGGCATTGTTGACGACAGTTGGTGCAATAGCAGTGATGCAGTAACACTGCAATGACGCAATAACTCTAAATTCTAAAAATAAATTTTGCACTATCAGCTGAAATAGTGAATGACGTCAGAACCACTTGAGGGACAACAACGAAAAAATTTTCGTTGTTGTCCCTCAAGAACTAGAGATTCTCCAATTAGCAGCATTCTGCAGGCGGAATATAATCTCAATAGTTTATTTGTTGGTTGCCGCGCAGTTTGGTGTGACGTCGGTGATCATCTGACCGCCGGCCACGGCGACACTGTCA
>OCAT01002025.1_pt1 | contig 11358 bp, 7 predicted proteins | sample 1538311 | NCBI WGS metagenome assembly OCAT01 (sample SAMEA2580287, study PRJEB22360) | human gut metagenome | biome: human gut; feature: human-associated habitat; material: faeces | place: Denmark | collected 2008/2010
AAACAGGTTCCCCCCGGCTTCCATGCCAGAAAAAGCCCCGCCAAAAAAAATACGGCAGCCAGGATGAATGCCTTTGCCCTCGTCTTTGCCCTCATCTTTGCTCCCGCCTTTGCCCCCCTTCTTCCCATCAGGACGGAGAGCGCCCATACCGAAGTTATCCACAGGGGCAGACACGCTCCAAGGCCGGCGGCAGCGGAAACATACGCTCCGTCCACCAGGACCTTGCCGGACTTAATCTCATTTCTGTAAAGAAAATTTACCGCTGCTGCTTTTCCTGTCTCCATCCCATGGGATGTCCCTTCCTCCCCCGTACGCCCTTCTCCGCTCCTTGCGTATGTAAACATCATATACCGCATGGCGTCTTTGTCCTTGGCAGGCAGCAGTATGACATGGGATGAGTCATCTGTGACTCCCCGTATCTTGTAAGGTTTCTGCCTGCACCAGATGTATTTTCCCGCTACATCCAGACCTCCGAACAGTTCCATGGCCAGACCGCTGCTGATAAGGCATCCGTCCTGGTCCGAGCGGTAGCCGTATGTTCCTCCAATCAGCCTGGAATATGACGCCATTTCCATGAGTCCGTATACAGCGATGCAGTCCGCCTCCCCGGACCTTCCCAGTCCGGGGTTCATTACCTTCAGCCTTTTTGCACGGGACCATGCTGTGATTTCAGGCAGCATATTCCTGCCTTGTTCCTGTTCACTGTCCAGTGCATGGGTAATCAGCTGTTTCTCTACCGCGTCCCCTTCCCCAAAGTACATGAATACATGGCAGCCGGCATCCCTCATGGTCCAGGCCAGGATGGTCCCAAAACCCCATAAGGCGGCAATGAGTATAAGTATGATCCATTTTTTCATTCTTCCACCACCCTGACCCGGTCTCCTTCACTCACTGGTTTGCTGGATTCTGTAATCAGCTTCATATCCTTTGTCACAGGACCTGACACAGCAGCGGCAGAACTGCTCTTTTCCAGTACATCCACCTGGATTCTCACCGCCTTTTGTTCGTCACCCAGTATGGTTTTTTCCGGCTCTGCAGCCAGACAGTAATATCCTTTATTATCCTCACGCAGTGCCTCAATGGGAATGACACATGGGTATGCCCCGGACTCCATGTTCACGGTAAAGGATACCAGGTCTCCCAGCCTTCCCTCGCCTTCCTGTATCCAGGCTGTTACCTGTATTTTCCCGTCCTCTGCCATCTGGTCCACGGATTCCACTTCTGTTTCCACATTCTTTGACTGTCCCGCCATCTTCACCTGCATCATGACACCCTTTTTCAGAAGACCTGCCCCGGCTGTCTCCTTGTCAATCTGTGCCCTCATCTCCAGGCCCCCCACAGCCAGCCTGAGCTGGTGTCCGTCCTGTATCCTGTCCCCTGCCTGTAATCCGGTATCCACTACAACCCCATCCACCGGTGCCTTGATTTGTCCTTTGTTATCTATGAATTGCTCTATCTTTCCCAGCTTTTTCTGAATTTCCTCCATGTCAAGCTTCATGGACTCCTGTTTCAGACCTGACATCTCCCTTCCGGCAGCTTCCCCTGCCGCTGTACCGGCATCCGATACCCTCGCATTTTCCACCTTTTCCATGGCCTGATACAGGCCTTCCTCCAAATCCTGAACCTTTCTTCCAGCTTCCTTAAGCTTCTCATCCTCAGCCTTTAATGCATCCTCATACGCCTTTAGCAAGTCGTCCTGATTTTCCCTTTCCCCGTAATCCACATCCTCATAATCTTCCTCGGCCGCATACATTTTTGCCCTGGCCTCCTCCACCTTCAGGTCCTCTTCCTCCCGGATGTCCTCCAAATCCTCCCCCGCTCTCTCAAGTTCCAGCTCAGCCCGTTCCAGCTCTTCATCGGATCCCCCCTGCTCCTCCAGACGGTCCAGTTTTTTCTGTTTATCCTCCACCTCCCGCTCCGCCTTTCTCACAGCAGAATCCCTGGATTTCTGGGCTGACTCATATGATCTTCTGGCACTTTTCATGGCCTTGCGGTTATCCTCCTTCACCTGTTCCCTGGTTCTGTTCTTTTTCTGCACATAATCGTGTTCCAGCTCAATGGATGCCTGCTCATGGTCCTCCTTCGCCTCCGCAAAATCCTGGTTTCCCAGCTCCAGGGCTCTCTGGGCAGCGGCCAGCTGCTGCAGAGCCAGGGTCTCTTCAGTCACCCGCGGCACTGAGGCAAGGGACATCTGTTCCTGTTTCAGCGCCAGCTCTGCCTTTTTGTATTCCAGGGACAGGGCGTCGCGCTCCTCCTCAAGTCCTTCCATCTGAAGGGTCAGGACCGTGTCTCCTGCCTTAACGGATTGTCCGGGCCTGGCTGCAATTTCCTCCACCTGCATATTCTCCGGCAGTGATATGTATACCGTTCTTCCGGCAGTAAGCTCTCCCTCTCCCTGTATTGTGTAGAGAACCACATCCTGCTTTCCAAACCCTGTATTCACCCGTATGACGGTAAAGGAGTCCATGGCTCTGGACAGAAAGGTCAGGGCAGCCATGAGGGCCAGGAATATGGCCGCTGCTTTTTTCACGTTCATTGACTCTCACTCCTTGATTCCTGATGCGGCAATCCCCTGCTCCAGCGTCTCCTGTCCCATAAGGAACAAAAGAACAGGAAGCACCATCATAATGACCGAGGCAGACCATGCAGCACCTGCCTTATCAGCCGTAATGTCCGGCAGGTAAAGGGACAGCGGCCAGAGTCTCTGCTCCTTTAAAAATGTCATGGGCTGTTCAATGGCATTCCAGTATTCCAGGAACCCCAGCACCAGCATTGAAATGATTCCCGGCCGTCCCACCGGTATTCCTACCTTCATAAATATAGAAAAGTCACCGGCTCCGTCCAGCCTGGCCGCCTCTATGAGAGGCGTTGGGATGGATGCAAAGAATTTTGTCATGATAAAGACGGGAAAAGCGGAAAAGATTCCCGGCAGAATGACAGCCAGATGGGTATTTAAAAGATGGAACCGCTTAAGGACCAGATAACTCGGGACCATGGTCACCTGAAAGGGCTGCATCATGAGAATGATATAGAAAAGACAGAAATGGGCAAAGGCCCAGGCGCCCGGAAGGGCTATAAGCAGCTGCCCTGCCAGCACCAGCCCGGTCTGCAGACAGGAATTCCAAAACATAACATAAAATCCCGGTGAATCCAAAAGCAGCTCCACAAAGGGGCTCAGGGTTGGGTAGGAGGGAATAAAAGCTGCCTTTATGGGAGCGTTTCCCATGCCAAAGACAGCGCCGAAACGTTCCAGCATTTCCCCTTCGGACATCAGCGCGCTGCCTGCCATGAGTAAAAGGGGAAGCCATATAAAAAGACACAGCAAAACGAGGACCGCATGTATTAAAATACGTTTTATCATCTCTTTTTCCTTTTCCAGGTCCACAGCAGCACCGGAATCATAATGGATACCTCCACCATCACGGATGCCGCGCTCATCTTCTGAATGTCCAGGGATACGAACCAATGGTTGAACAGGTGCTGGAGCATATAGATACTCTCATGTGGGTAATCCCCTGATATCAGGTATGCCTTAAAAGAATTGATAACAGACAACACCAGCACCAGAAAGGCCGTACTTTTCAGCCCCGGCAGAGCAATATGGAAAAAGCTCTGCCAGGAACCGGCTCCGTCCACCTTTGCTGCCTCAAAAAGCTCTTTTGGAATTCCGTCCAGTCCGGCCAGCCAGAGCATCATATCGTAGCCTGTGTTTTTCCATATATAGGTCAATACCAGGATATAAAAAGCACTTCCCTGATTCAGCCAGTCCTGGCTGCTCCCGCCTGCCCATACCACCATCTGGTCAAGAATCCCCTGGGGATAAAACAACAGCTTCCACAACAGTACAACGGAGGCCACCGGTATGGCCATTGGAAGCAGAATGGTTGTTTTATACAGGCTCCGGCTGTCCGCAGCTCCCGTCATAAGGATGGAAACCCACAGTGAAAAGGCCATCAGCACAGGGATGCACACCAGGATAAAATGCAGGGTATTCTTTACAGCCAGCCGGAATGCCTGGCTGTGAAAGACCTGTATAAAATTCTCCATTCCCACAAACTGTCCGCCCACTGCCTGAAAAAAGGAGCGGACCACCACATTCACAAAAGGTATGAGCACAAATACGGCTGTCCCCGCCAAACTTGGGGCCAGGAACAGCCATGGCCTCAGATTCCTGAGATAAATGCCAAATCGGTTCCCGGAAGATTGATTTATAGCTTTTCTACTCCGAAAAATACAGCATTGCCTTGTTCTGCGCATTCTGAGCCGCCTGTTCCAGGGACAGTCTCCCCTCAAAATATCCCTTTGTCTCATTGATGATAATATCCGTCAAAACCCGGTCCATCCGAATGGGGTGATCCGCCTTTGCCGCCACATCAAACACCAGCTGGCGTTCTTCCTTTGTAGGCCAGCTGCCGGTCAGCTCGTAACCGTCATCTCCGCTGACTGCAACGGATGTATCCTTATTATCTTCCCGATCCACCCAGTCCCGGACTGCCAGGGTATTGACCGGAAGGCCGTCTGAAAGGTCCTTTGACTGGACGTCGCGTCCCAGCACAAAGAGAATGAATTCCCTTGCCATCTCCTTATTTTGGCAGGCCTGGTTGATTCCCATGGTGCCTGAGGGCAGGTAGGAGGCGTTTACATTTTCCATGGTAAATCCGTGTTTTCTCTGTACTGCCAGAGGCAACAGGATATTGTACATACCATCTATCTTGTCGATTGCAACGGCACTCATCCCCTGGTCCACACGGCTATATTCGCTGCCCAAAAGTCCGTCCAATCCCGGCATAAGGTTATAGACATTGCCCCGTCCCCCATCCTCGGATTTATCAAAGGCAGACTTGGCGCCATTTGCCTCTCCCAGGACCTTCACTGTCTCCAGCAGTTCCTTAATTTTATCCGGATACGGCTTTCCTGTCCGCATATCCACGACTTCATCGTACCGCAGCATCAGTATCTGGCGCAGCAGACTTTCATAATTGGTTTTGGGCCGCAGGGGAAGATGGGACGGATCCTCCTGGTAGGCCCTCATGGCTTCCCTGGACACCAGGCTGGCTGCGCCCGGGCTGTCCCCATAGGCAGCCAGCAGCGTCATCCTGGTGGGAATCTGGTAAATACTCCCGTTTTCCTCTGTATAAGGCTTTGACACCTGCTCTGTCAGCTCTCCCGAAGCTATCATGGGGCTTAAGAAATCCTTCATATCCTCAAGAATCCCCTTTTCTATATAGGATTCCGCCGGGAGACCGTCAAGAACCAGCAGGTCTGCACCATTTCCGCCTAAAAGCTCTGTATTGAGGGCTCTTATGGTATCAGATACCGTGGTGCTGCCCGACGTGATCTGGCCGTCAATCAATTCCACCCTGACATCCGGGTGTTCCAGCTGGAACATAGATGCAGCCTGGTGAATGGTATCTGTCTGTTCCAGGTTCAGCCCATATACAGTCAGCGTCTGGGTGGGCACGGAAGGCATCTGAGGGTCATAGGTATAATGCTTCAGCTCTTCCTTGTCATCCTGGGACATCCAGACATAAAAATCATTCTGGTTTCCCGCAAACAGCTTCCTGAGATTGGCGCTTGGAAGGCTCAGGGAATTAAGGGTGCCGTCAGCCACAGTCTCCCACAGGCTTCCCCCCTGGTTCATATGGTGGATTCCCCGGGGATTGGCAATGTATATTCCCCCGCTGCCGTCCGATGCCATGGGGGCCCACATGTCAAAATCTGGTGACTGAAATGGTATCTCCTCTTTAGCGGACGCCGACATGCCGGAAATATCGTAGCTGATATAGGAGCTTTCGCTGTACGTGATATACCGGTTTCCCTTGAGCAGGCCTGTTCCCTTCCATTCCATGGAACTCCACTGCTGGGGCAGTGAAAGAACCAGTTCTCCTTCAGGCGTGTACACATCCGTTACCCTGCTGTGAGACAGGAAAATAAGTCCCTCCTCGGACACCGCCGCAAAATCAGGCCTCACATCGTAATATCCCTGGTCATTTTTAACGGAAAACACCGGGTCCAAAAGCATCATGGGTTCCTGTCCCTCTGTCAGCTTCATCATATATGTCTTATAATCATCCCCGCCCTGGTACAGCACATACCGGTTTTTGTCCTCTCCCCATATCATATGCAGGGTCCCGTACGGAAACTCCAGTCCCTCCAGCAGGCTGTTGTCCTGTTTCTCCCACTTTTCACCCGTCCATATGTATCTGGAAGCTTTTTTGTCTTTGACCGTATACAGCTCCAGCACCTGGTCCCCTGTCTGGATGATATCGGCGGCTGTCTCCCCTTCTTCCAGGGAAATGCTTATACTGCTCTCCGCATATCTCCCCATCGGTCCCTCCTGCTGCTTTTCCTCCTGTGTCTTTGATTTTGTCTGCTGTTCACCTGTGCTGCCGCCTGCTGTACCGGACGGCGCAGCGCAGCCCCACAAACATCCTGACAGTATGCTGACAGCCAGACACAGGCTCATAAGTTTATTTTTCATTGTCATTTCTCCTCCCGGACAATCTTCATGTCCCCTGTATCATACCAGACAAATCTCTAAAAAAACTTAAAATTTGGAAGAATTTCTTTTAGGTTTTTTAGAGATTTGTCTGATATAATGGTTTTATATATCAATAACAATGAGGATGGTACAATGCGGATTCTATTGGTTGAAGATGATAAGGAATTATGTGACGCCATAAAGCTCCAGCTGGAGCGGGCGGGATACGAGACTGACTGCTGCGGCCAGGGGCAGGAAGCCTTTTATTATGCATCGGAATACCCCTACGATGTGATCATACTGGACCGGATGCTTCCCCAGATGGACGGGCTTGGCGTCCTGGGCGGCTTAAGGAGAATGAATATTACCACACCGGTCATCATCACCACTGCCCTGGACGGCATCAACGACAGGATTGACGGCCTGGACGCAGGCGCCGACGATTATCTGGTGAAGCCTTATGCTGCCGGGGAACCGCTTGCCAGCATCCGGGCCCTTACCAGGCGGCCGGGAAATTTTAAGCAGAGTCCCTCGGCCGCCTGCTCCAACATCAGCCTGGATCCGGAGAAAAGGGAGCTCACAGGACCCCTGGGAACCCTGCAGCTGAGCAAACGCGAATCCGCCCTGATGGAATACCTGATTCGCAATAAGGGCCAGGTCCTCCCCAGGGGGCTGATTCTCTCTTACATATGGGGTCCTGACTCAGATGTGGAGGAGGGGAATCTGGACAACTATATCTATTTTCTGAGACGTCGTCTCAAATCCATAGGAGCCCTGCCCCAGATTAAGACGGTCCACGGAATCGGATACCGCCTGGAAATCGGAGGGACCCATGATTAAGCGGCTCCGGCGGCAGCTTACCGCCCTTTTTACCATTACCACCGGACTGATTCTGACCCTGGTGGTCATCGGCATCCTGGTCATAAGCGCCAGGGAATTCAATAAAAAAAACCTGGACTCCTTTCAGAACCAAATCCTGAACATCACCTCACGGCTCCAGTCCGGCTCCACCGTCAGCTGTACCTGGCTGTCCAGGCTGGAAAGCGATAACCGCCTGATTATACATATCGAGGACAACGGCAGGCCTCTTCTCTACCACGGTTCCTGGACTCCGGACACCCGGCGGGACACCTTAATCATGCGGGCCAGGGAAGCTGCCATGGCCGAGCGCATTGACCCGTCATCAAGGCCGGTATCCTCATCTCTTCTCAGAAGCTCTGTATTTACAGTGACAGGAGACAGCAATGACACCTATCTGGGCAGCGTGCTTGTTCTTCCCACGCAGACAGGATTTCAGAGCCTTACACTGCTGGCCAGCAAGGACTCCATGGGATTCGGCCTGTTCCGTCAGGGTATCCTGTTCCTTCTTCTCAATCTGGCTGGTATCGCCGCGCTGATGTGCGTCAGCTGGATATTGGTGGGGAAGTCCTTAAAACCGTTGGAAGAAAGCCAGAAACAGCAGAATGAATTTATAGCGGCGGCATCCCATGAGCTGCGGGCTCCCCTTGCCGTCATCCGCTCCAGCATATGCGCTGCACGGACAGCTCCTGACCAGAGAGAAAAATTCATGGCTAATATAGACCGGGAATGTTCCCGCATGTCCTGTCTGGTGGGGGACATGCTGCTTCTGGCCTCGGCCGACACCGGACAGTGGAGTCTCAGGACCTCCTCCCTGGACATGGATACCCTTCTAATCAGTATCTACGAACGGTTTGAACCGCTGTACCAGAACAAGGGCGTCTGCCTGAAGCTGGACCTGCCCGAAGCCTCACTTCCCAGGATATACGGCGATGAAAACCGCCTGGAACAGATTTTTGCCGTCCTCCTGGACAATGCCCTGCGCTACACGCCAAAAGGACGCAGTGTCACTGTTGCCGCATCCGTACAGACAGATAAGCATCTGCTCTCCCGCAGCCGGAGCATAGTCTGCCTCACCGTGTCAGATCAGGGCAGCGGCATGGATGACGAGACCAAGAAGCATATATTTAACCGGTTCTACCGGGGAGACAGCGCCAGAAGCCACAAGCAGAATTACGGATTGGGGCTCAGTATTGCAAAGGAGCTGGTACAGCTCCACAAAGGCACCATAAGCGTGTCGGATTCACCGGACGGAGGCGCCTGTTTCCTGGTCCGTCTGCCCGCCGTACCCGAATCTCACCCTTCCAGCAGGTAACGGTCCACTGCCTCGGCGCAGCCGTCGTGGTCATTGTCAGCCACCACCACATCGCACAGTTCCTTTATGTGCGGCAGGGCATTGCCCATGGCAACAGAGAGACCGGCAATCCGAAGCACCTGGGCGTCATTATCGGCATCTCCTACAATGATGGTCTTATGAAGCGGTATGTCCAGATGTCCGCACAGCCACACCAGGCCGCTGGCCTTACTGACATTACGGGGGGACAGCTCCAGGGAAGCGCCTTCCGCAAAGGCAATAGCAAGGGGAAGCCCGCATATCCTGGAATGAAGCCGTTCCCGGATGTCAGCGGAGGCGGAAAACAGGTTCAGCTTCTCCACCGGGAAGGGATGTTTCCTGTAAAGGGCCCCAATGTCATCCGTCTTATTCACCACCCGGTCCATCATCTCCTGGTAGATGCCCATATGGTAATGACTGGTATCCGCCACCTGGCTTGCGTTTGCCAGAGCCTGTCCGCCGCTCATCATGTATACCATCACATCCTCATGGGCAGCTGTTTCAAGAACCTGTTCTACCAAATCCCGGGGCAGGGTCTCTGAATGGAGGATGCTCTGGTTCACCGCGTCGTAAATCAGGGCGCCGCTTTCGCATACATAGTGGCTGACATTGGCAAGGACATCCCTGAATTCCTCCAGCTCGCTGATACAGCGGCCGGTGGATAATATGACGCGTTTTCCCATACGGGCGGCGCGGTTTACGGCTTCAAGCGTACGGTGTGATATGGTCTTTTGGCTGTTCAGTATGGTGCCGTCCATATCAAAACCAATTAATTCATAGTGACTCATGAAGGTTCCTCTTTCATTTCCATTTTCCTCTCCTAAAGAATACACCCCATTTCCCAAAGTATCAATAACAAAATCACAGCTTCCCTCATGTTTTTTCCCATTCCCCTTTCTCATGGAATCGTAAGAATTTTTCAGCTTTTCTTCAAGTCTTATGGAGCTGATTGTATTATATTGGTTGTATGGAAGTATGATGGTCCGGAAATATGATTGGCCTTTATTGGCAGGAAGGGAGCGTTTCATGAAAGAAAAACACAGATTGATTCCTGTATTGATTTTCGCATTTATTTTGACTGTCCTGTGCACGGCTGCCGTATCACGTTGGTACCTGCTGCACCAGAAAGGCGGTACCTATAACTCCATTCTCCTGGGAAAGTTGGTTTCCAGCGACGGCAGGAAGCTGGTTTTACAGGGAAATATCACAAATCCCCAAGGCAGGAACGGACAGTATGCCATCACATACAGCCCCGGTATAACCGCGGCTGACAAAACCAAGGATTCTCATATAACACCGCCCACCGCCATCCCGCAGCTCCTTGTCACATACGGACCGGACAAAACGGAAATTCCTTCTTTTTCAGGAGGATATCAATTATATACGCCGGATGATGAGGGGACAGCAGAGGCTGTCATTGCCTGCGGAGCCGAACCTCTCTCCTATCTGGTCGGAAAGGTGCCGGACATTCCCTACGTCAAATTGGGAACAGATATTTCCCTGGAGTTCAGGGAAGGCACGGTCCCAGATTCGGTCACGGTTCAGGACCTCATACTCCGCGGCGACGGCTCCCCGAAATACACGGAACAGGTCACAGAGGATTTCACCCTGGCCTGTTCCGGCAGCACGGCCTGTTTTACCCTGGATATCAACAGCGCGGCTTTGCTGAGTTCTGATATGTCTTCGTATGAAGAAGCAGGTATTTTGAGAGGTTTTCGTGTAAACTGCCGGTGGGATGACAACAGCACGGCGGAATACGGCTTTGTCATCCGCACTGACGCTTCATCCACAGAAATCCGTAACCAGGCAGACTGACACCGGATGCTTCCATGAGGTCTCCTGTAACCATATCCCCATACATTCCGTCCCTTTCATCAATCCACGCAGTACGGCGTTCGCCGCTGAAATTAAAGAGACCGATGAGTTTTTCGCCTCTGCCGTCCTGCCTTACCATACCCAGGACAGAGTTGTCCCAAGTCTCCAAGGTGCGGAAAGGACACCCGGCATCCAATAGGGGTTCCCCGGCCCGTATGGCCTCCAATTGTTCCAGATTATGGAAAATACGGTTCTGGACTGTTTCTGGTTCATTTATCCGTTCCACCAGATCCCATTGAAATTCTCCCCTGTGTATATACCGGGAGTCCGGTGCCTTTTCGGGATTGTCCTTATAGGTGTAGTCATTGACCTGTCCCACCTCGTCCCCGCTGTAAAGCACAGGGATGCCCGACTGAAACAGCATGAACGCGTGGAGCATGGTATCCAGCCTGACAGCCTCCTCCATGGCCTGCCTGTCATGGCAGAATCCTGCTTTTTCCACACCGCACATGGAGGCGGTGGTTCCGCAGAACCGGGCGTCGCCCGTGGCCGGGTCGTCATTGTACAGGACGCCCCGGCTGAAACTCTCCGGTATCCTTCCTGTAAAGAAATCATTCAGAAATTTCTTATGGGGAACCTGCCTCATCCCCCACCTTTCCAAAAGAGGATAATCCAGTCCCCAGCCTATATCATCGTGACACCGCAGATAATTGAGGAAGGTACAGGCAGAGGGCAGGGAACTGACCGTCTCCATCTGGCTTTTTAAGAGCCTTACATCCTTTGTGGCTGCCGGGTTCCAGATGGCCGCCATGGTGGGCACATTGTAGAGCATATGACATTCCGGCTTTTCCACGGTTCCGAAATAAGGAGC
>OCAT01002030.1_pt1 | contig 11325 bp, 10 predicted proteins | sample 1538311 | NCBI WGS metagenome assembly OCAT01 (sample SAMEA2580287, study PRJEB22360) | human gut metagenome | biome: human gut; feature: human-associated habitat; material: faeces | place: Denmark | collected 2008/2010
GGGCGGCGCTCTAACCAACTGAGCTACGCGGCCGTTGTTTCGGTCTTGCGACTGACAACAGATAGAAATACTACGGCAAAATCGCAATTATGCAAAACTGCGGCGTGTCACGGTGTGTTGGGCGTGGCGCGCCGCGGTTTCGCGGGAAAGGAGACGAATCTCAGTCGGTCTGCTTCCAGGTGTCGACGTCGATGTGGTGCTCCGGGTTGGCCTGCCATGCGTCCCAAGCGGACTTCACAATGTCCTCGACATTGTACTTGGCGTGCCAGCCCATCTCCTCGTTGATGCGCTTCGGGGAGCCGATCAGGTGCGGCGGATCACCGGCGCGGCGGCCCATGACGGTCTCCTTGAACGGCAGACCGGTGACCTTCTTGACCTCATCGACGATCTGGCGCACGGAGGTGCCCTCGCCGGTGCCGACGTTGAACGCGTCATACTTTCGCTCGTCGCGGTCCAGATACTTCAGCGCGGCGATATGCGCGTCGGCCAGATCGGACACGTGGATGTAGTCGCGCACGCAGGTGCCGTCCGGAGTCGGGTAGTCATCGCCGAAGATCGCCGGGGCCTTGCCCTTCTTCAGACGGTCGAACAGCATCGGGATGAGGTTCAGGATAGCCGGATCCTCAAGTTCCACCGGGCCGCAGCCGGCCACGTTGAAGTAACGCAGGCCGCAGAAGCGGATGCCATACGGTTCCTCGCAGGCGCGGGGCCTCCCACCCCCGGACAGCCTGGAAGGCCGAACAGCTTGGTCTGGCCGTAGGGGTTGATCGGCAGCATCGGCACGACGTCTTCCGGCACCACATCGACCGGCGGCACGCCGTAGGTGGCGGCGGAGGAGGAGAAGACGAGCTTCTTGGCGCCGGAATCGCGCATGCCGATCAGCACGTTGAGCATGCCGTTGAGGTTCTGCTGGTAGTACCACAGCGGCTTCTCGACGGATTCGCCGACCTGCTTGCGGGCCGCGAAATGAATCACGGAATCGACGCCTTCGGCCTTCATGATCTCCGCGAGGCGCTCGCCGGCGCCCGGAGCGGCGATGTCCATGCCGTACAGGCGGGGGGCCTCCGTGCGGGGGGGGGTGGCCGAGGGCTGTTCACGTGCGAGTGGGCTTGCCGTAGCTCAGATCGTCGACGACGACAACCTTTTCGCCGGCCTGATGAAGTGCGTGAACGACGTGGGCGCCGATGTATCCGCACCCACCAGTGACGAGAACTGTCATGTTCTGGCCTTTCCTTCAAATGAGCGGTGAACTTTGATGATTTGAAAAAAATGTCAACCATTGTTCACTTTTTGCTCAGATTTGTTACCTTTTGAACAATTTGAGTATAGCACGTGAACACGAACGCACATAACTCGTTCGTTCCTGCGTTTCCTCTATAAATTAGGGTATGCAACAAGACGAAAACACGCCGAATAATGGCCGTGAAATAGAAGAAAACGTGCCAGACGTACAACCGACAGTCGATGGCAGGCCTGCTCTTTACGGCCGCAAAGTACTGTCCTTCGTGCGCCGCTCTGCGCGCCTTGATGCGCGACTGCAACGTGCATGGGACGCCTACGCCGATACGTATCTGCTGAACATCAACGCGGGCGAAGGGTCCCTCGACGTGCGTGAGGGTTTCGTGTTCGACCAGGCCTATATCCGCGAAACGTGGGGCAATGCCAATCCTCTGATCGTGGAAATCGGCTCCGGGCAAGGCGAGAACGTCGTTGCCGCCGCAGCTTCCCAGCCGGACGTCAACTTCCTTGCGCTGGAGGTCTACGATCCGGGCGTGGCGCACACGCTGCTGCTCGCCGGCAAGCAGAACCTGAAGAACCTGCGGATCGCCCAGATCAACGCGCCAGAACTGTTCAAGGCGGCCGTCGACGGCTCGATCGCCGAAGTGTGGACGTTCTTCCCCGACCCGTGGCCGAAGATGCGCCATCACAAGCGCCGCATCGTACAGCCCGAGCTCGCCGCGGACATCCACCGCGCGTTGACGGACGAAGGCGTGTGGCGCATCGCCACCGACATCGAGGATTACGCGCTGCACGTTCACGAGGTGATGGACGGGCTGGACGGCTTCCATAACGACGGCGCATTGACCGTGAGCCTGCCCGTCGAGCACGTCGGCAAAGGCAACGCGGATGAGGCGGCCGCATTGCGACACGCCGATTTCGCTGAATCCGAGCGATTCGATGGCCGTGTTTTGACCAATTTCGAGAAGAAGGGACTTGCCGCCGGGCGCGTGATTCACGATTTCACCTATCGTCGCGTGTAATGCGATAAGGCTTGGAATTTCAGTGTTTTACGAGGATTCCTGTCTTATTGTGGCGGTGTGTGACACCGGCGCGACACGCCGAGGTTTGCATGTCGGCCAGATTCGCGTATAGTAGGGCAAGTTGTCAAGCGGAAACGCTGAAAGCGCCCCCTTCGTCTAACGGTTAGGACACCAGACTTTCAATCTGACAACGAGAGTTCGACTCTCTCAGGGGGTACGTACCTTGGAAACAAGGTGGCAATGGCCGCGTAGCTCAGTTGGTTAGAGCGCCGCCCTGTCACGGCGGAGGTCACCGGTTCAAGTCCGGCCGTGGTCGCTGGAACAGCGCAAGTTGTTCATGGCTCTGTAGCTCAGTTGGTAGAGCGAACGACTGAAAATCGTTAGGTCAGCGGATCGATGCCGCTCGGAGCCACCATGGAAACCCCGGAGAGATTCGGGGTTTATTGTTTTGTGTCAGGTTTTTCTTCACTGTTTCATGGTTTCTGTGGTATCGATGCAATTATCTCTTGTTATCGCTGCTCCTAACTAAGAGGGAATTTTGTTCCTAGTGTTGATAAATTACGGCGCAGGTGGATAAACGATTGTCGTGGACGGCAAATCCGTGGACGAGACCATGTGGGTCTTCGAAATGGGAGGGATCGGCTCGCTTGGAGCGAATTATTTGATATCCGGCGATGTCTCGTCTGGTTTTCTTCTGCTGGGTGGAAAGCTCGTGTAATACTGCGGTGTCGTTGGCCGCATGCCGGTCGAAAATGGGTTTATGATGGGAGCGTTGGCTTTACGGCAAAGGATGCCGGAGCCCATGAACACACAGTCGCTTAAAGGAGAGCACTATGGTCTATCGCATGATTTTCAACCAGACCGCGTATTTCGGCCGCGGAGCCATCAAGGAGATTCCGGGCGTCGCCAGATCCCATGGCTTCACCAAGGCGTTCATCGTCACTGATCCGGTGCTGCTGGAGACCGGCACCGTCAAGAAGGTCACCGACGTTCTTGACGAGGCGGGCATGCCGTATGAGGTGTTCGACAACGTCAAGCCGAATCCGCCGGTCGAGTGCATCCAGGATGGCGTCGCCAAGTTCGCAGCCTCCGGAGCCGACTTCCTGATCGGCCTGGGCGGTGGTTCCCCGCAGGACACCTGCAAGGGCATCGGCATCGTGACTGCCAATCCGGAATTCGCCGACGTGCTGTCCCTTGAAGGCGTGGCCGACACCAAGAACCCGTCCGTGCCGATTTTCGGTGTGCCGACCACCGCTGGCACCGCGTCCGAAACGACCATCAACTATGTGATCACCGACACGGCCAACAAGCGCAAGTTCGTGGCCGTCGACCCGCATGACATCCCAATCGTCGCCTTCGTGGATCCGGACCTGACCGACTCCATGCCGCGCGGCCTCAAGGTGGCCACCGGACTCGACGCCCTGACCCACGCCATCGAAGGCTATATCACACCGGGCGCGTGGAGCCTGTCCGACTGCCTGTCCATGCAGACCATCCGCATGATCGCCAAGAACCTCGCCAAGAGCGCCGATGGAGACATTCCGGCCGGCGAACAGATGGCCTACGCCTCCTACATCACCGGCATGGCCTACTCCAACGTCGGCCTCGGTCTGGTGCACGGCATGGCCCACCCGCTGGGCGGCCGCCTCGGCGTGGCGCACGGTGTGGCCAACGGCATCCTGCTGGCCCCGGTCATGGAATACAACAAGGACTACACCGGCGAGAAGTACCGTGACATCGCCGACGCCTTCGGTATCGCCGATGCCTACACCGGCGACATCGAAACCGTGCGTGAAGAGGCCGTCCAGGCGGTGCACAAGCTCACCGTGGATCTGAAGAACCCGACCAAGATCTCCGAAGTTGGCGCCACCGAAGCCGACCTGGAGCCGCTGGCCCATGACGCCTTCCACGACGTGTGCACGCCGGGCAACCCGCGCCAGGCCACCCAGGAAGACATCCTCGCCATCTACAAGAGCCTGATGTAGGTCCGACTGCGGTAGGCGCAATCGCAAAACCGCAATCGTAAAAACAAAACGGACGGCATCGATCGCATGGTCGGTGCCGTCCGTTCGCTATCCGCGGAAAATACGCCGCGAATAATCGCTATACCTAATCGCTATTCCTCGTGCTTCTCGCTCCACTCCTCATCAGTGGGAGTGTCGTCATACAGCTCATGGCCTTCCTGTTCGGCCAATTCCATCTGCTCGTTGATCCACGCGGCCTCGGCCGGATTGATATCAGCGGTGTTCAACACCTTCTGCCACACCGGATACAGCAGATGCATCACAGGATATAACGCGGTGATGAGGATTTCCGGCTTGTGCTTGCGGTAATGCTGCGGATGCGCGTTGAACGTGTTCTTGAAACGGCGCATATAGTTGAGGAACGATGCCGGAGACGTGTCCATACGACGTGCGCTGATGCCCGCGATCATCCGCGGACAATACACGGTCTTGAGATCCTTGCCCAACAGATGCAGCGAGATGTCGATGTCCTCATGCATCACATCCGCCTTGTCTTGGCAGACCTCGTCGGCGATTTCGCGCCAGGCGGTGGCGCGCAGGGCCATGTTGGAACCGAACAGCAGAGGTTGCCCATCATCGGCCCTATAAATACGTTTGCGGGTGGAATTGTCCCCGCGAAGCCCGAAATGACGGCTCGGCAAATCGTAATACATCACCGGACCGGTGGCGCCCATCGCATCCGGATCCTCGGTGAAAATGCCGGACACCACCTCCACCCAGTCCGGGCGGATCATGCAGTCGGCATCGAAACGGCCAAGAATATCGCCGGTGGCATGATTCAAACCATAATCACGCGTTGGAATCAGACCCTGCTCATCATCCTGATGCAGCAGCTTCACCGGCGCTTCCGGATGGTCCTTCATGAACTGCTCCACCACGGCAACGGTCGAATCAGTGGAACGGTTATCGACGACAATCACCTCATGAGGCATCACGGTCTGCCGGGTGGCGTTGAGCAGGCAATCGTTGATACGCTCCTGTTCATTCCAGGCGGGGATGACAATTGAAACGTTCAGCATGGTTTCAAGAATAGGTTCCAGCCCGTACACGGTGCCTGTCTACAATAAGGAGCCATGAGCGAACGCGAACAGCATATGGATACGGACAAGAGGACGAGAACGTCCGGACAGTGCGGCAATACCGACGAAATGCGTTGGGATCTCGGCACGCTGTTCCCTGCGAAAGGCGATCCACGCAGACCTCCGGAATGGCTGGGTCGCGCGCTGCTGTACATCGCCATCGCCATCGTGCTGCTCTCCTTCTGCTGGCGCAGTTGGGGCAAAATCGAATACCTCATCATCGACGTCGTCATCTCGCTGTTCCTGGCGCTCGCCGTGGAGCCGGTGGTGATTCCGCTGGTCAAGCATGGCTGGAAGCGTTCGTTCGCTTCGATTTTCGCGTTGCTGATGTTGGGTGTCCTGCTTTGCGTGATGTTCGGTCTGTTCGGCAATCTGTTCGTGCAGCAGGTCATCGCTTTGTGCAACGGTCTGCCGGCCCTCTACCAGCAGATCTGCGATTTCGTGGCGCAATACACGGATTTCAAGCTTCCTGAGATCAACAGTCTCGGCGGTGAGATTCTGAAGAACATCCAGACCTCGTGGGTCACGGATTTCGCGGGCACCGCCATCAGCACGGTGTCCGGATTCTTCAGCTTCCTGCTGAACCTCATGACGGTGATCATGACCACGTTCTACATTTCGGCGGCCGGCCCGAAGCTGCGCCGCGCGGCCTGCCAGTGGATGGCTCCCTCCGCGCAGCGCCGGTTCCTGTTCGTCTGGACCGTCAGCCAGACGCAGATCTCATCGTTCCTGTTCTCACGTGCTATCCTCGCCGTGCTCAACGCGTTCTTCACCTCGATCTGCCTGATGGCGTTGCACGTGCCGTATTGGATGCCGTTGGCGTTGTTCTGCGGCGTCGTATCGCAGTTCATCCCGATGCTCGGCACGTACATCGGCGGCGCGTTGCCGGTGCTGTTCGCCTGGGGCAGCTGTGGTTTGTGGCAGGCGATCGCCGTGGTGGCGTTCATCTGCGTCTACCAGCAGATCGAAAACCTGATCTTCGCGCCGAAGATCTCCCGCCGCACCATGGACGTCAACGATGCGGTCGCCTTCCTTGCCGTCCTGGCCTTCGGCTCGCTGTTCGGCGCGATCGGCGCGTTCCTGGCGCTGCCTATCGTCGCCTCGATCCAGACGATCGCCCGCACCTACACCAAGCGGTACGATCTGGTCGATTCGCCGCTGATGGACGATCCGGTTCCGGACAAGAAGTCGAAGCTGGTGGAAGGCGCCGAAGTCATCAGCGAGCACCTGCACGCCGTGCCGCGCGCCGTGCAGGGGTCGAGCGCGCATGTGCCGATTCCCGACGACGTGCGCTTCCTGCAGGAGCAGGCGTACAATATCACTCGGTCCGACGAGACCGGGGATGCCGACGAACCGCAGACCGTCGCCATTCCGAAGCACGTGTTGGACGGGGTCGATCGCAAGCCGCTGCGGGGAACCGCGGAAGCGGACGGAGCGCAGACGGAAGCCGGACCGCAGGTAGCGGACGGGTCGCAATCGCAGGGAACGGATGACAATCCGAGAAGTAGGTGGCGTTAATGGTATTGCTGAGCGTGCTTGATGTCGTGCTGGTGGTTTTGGGTGGCGCCGGCATGCTGTATCAGGCGGTCTGCATCGTCATCTCGCTGTTCGCCAAGCCGATCAAGTTTCCCGACGCGCCGATGGACAAGCGCTACGCGGTGCTGATCTCCGCGCGAAACGAGGCCAACGTCATCGGCAACCTCATCAATTGCCTGCACGAGCAGACTTATCCGAGCGAACTCGTCGACATCTGGCTGGTGGCGGACAACTGCACCGACAATACGGCCGAAGTGGCGCGGAATATGGGATGCCACGTCATCGAACGCTTCAACAAGGAGCAGGTCGGCAAAGGCTACGCGCTGACCTACCTGCTCGACCGGATGAACGAATCTGGCGCGTCCGACCCGTACGATGCCTTCTTCGTCTTCGACGCGGACAACAAGCTCGACAAGCATTACCTTGAGGAGATGAACAAGGGCTTCCAGGCCGGGTTCAAGATCCTCACCAGCTACCGCAATTCCGTGAACCTGTCTGACAACTGGGTGTCGTCCGGTTCCGCGCTATGGTTCATCCGCGAGTCGCGTTTCGTGTCGGCCTCGCGCATGTGGCTCGGCAATAGTTGCCATGTGGGCGGCACCGGCTTCATGTTCTCGCAGGAGATCATGCGCCGTAACAATGGCTGGAAGTTCCACCTGCTCACCGAGGATCTGGAATTCACCATGGACAGCGTGCTGCACGGCGACCGTATCGGTTATTGCGGCACCGCCATCCTGTACGACGAGCAGCCGGTCACCTTCGCGCAAAGCTGGCGTCAACGCCTGCGTTGGAGCAAGGGCTTCCTGCAGGTGTTCCGCTATTACGGACCGGCGTTGATCAAGCGCGCGGTCAGGGAACGTGATTTCTCCGCCGTCGATTTCACGCTGCTGCTGTGCCCGTTCACCGTGCTCGGCATCGCACGCGTGCTGTTGGGCATGCTGTTCGCCGCCTGCGGTTTCGTGACATGGCAAAGCCAGCTGAATTCGCTGACCGGCTGGACATCCGGCATTGTGATATCGGTGATCGGCATGATGGGACTCGCCGCATTGACCATCGTGGCGGAACGCGATCACGTGGGCGCCACCAACAAGGAGCTGCTCGCCTACGTGCTGGCCTTCCCGATCTACATGCTGAGCTATGTGCCGATTTCGTTCCAGGCGGTGTTCGCCAAGTCCGAATGGAAGCCGATCGAGCATAAGGGCTGAGGCTTGCCCGCGGCGGTGTGAACGGTCATGAGATGTTTCGTGGCGATCCATATGGTGCGGATGGTGAAAAGATGACGAAGAGAGGGTGTGGTTTGGCTATGGATGACGCTGGCGATTACCGCTATACGCGACGACGCCGAGCGATCACGGTGGCGGTTTCCGTCGTGGCCACCGTCGCACTGTGCGTCGGCTATGCAGTGGCCGACGTGTGCGATGTCGCACCGGGCGTCCTCACATTGCGCCATGTCGAACATTCGACGGTCGCCGCTGCCGGCCGTTCGGTCGAGGCGGCCGACGTGATCGCCGACATCGACGCTTCCAAGACCATCGATCCGGCCGCTGCGCGCGCGCTGACCGACGCGTTCCGAGCCTCAGCCGCCGGCTTCGGCGGCGAAATCTCCATCGCCATCGCCGACGCGTCGGGCAACGTGGTCGCGGAAAACAACATCGACGTGCCCCGCACGCCAGCATCCACCATGAAAACGTTGACGGCGTATGCGGCCGCCGTCGAACTCGACATGGGCAAGACCCTGGACACGCAGACCTATCTGGAACAGTCCCAGGACGGCACCGCGCGGCTGGTGCTCAAAGGCAACGGCGACATGCTGTTGGGAGCCGGAGCGTCCGACTCGAACCACATCAACGGACGTGCCGGATTGGGCACGCTTGCCGGGCGGACCGCACAGGCGTTGCGGCAGCGTGGCATCACCTCCGTGACATTGGCTTATGACGACACACTGTTCGGCAACGACCGCTGGCCGCAAGGCATCGCCGAACTCGACACGGACCACCTGTACTACGCCCCGACAGCTTCCATGGCCGTGGACGGCGGCAGGAATTGGAACGGGACAGGTCCGGCCAATCCTGATGTGTTCTCGGCGTATCCGGCATTGAGCATGCAGCCGGCGCGTGACACGGCGCTGGTGTTCCAGCAGCGGCTGGCCGAACAGGGCATCACGGTTCAGGGATTTGTATCGCAAGGCACGGTTGCGGGGGCATCCCATCCGCTTGCCTCCGTGCGTTCGGCGTCGTTGAACGAGATTATGGCGTTCACCATGCGGCATTCCGACAATTCGCTCGCCGAGGAATTCGGCAGGCTGCTGGCGTTGCAGGTCGGCGCGGACAATTCGCCGGCTGGCGCGGTGCAGGCTGTGAAAAGCGTGCTGGAGCGCAAAGGCATCACTACGACCGGGCTCGACATGCGCAATTGTTCGGGACTTACAGAGGATTCGAAACTGACGGCGCGCACCCTGCTCGAAGTGCAACTGCGCAATCTGGCTGCGGGATCGGGGGCGGCCGCAGCCGAAGGAATGTCCGTCATGGGCTTCGTCGGCACCGCTGAGAGCCGTCTGAACGATGCTGACGAAGCGGGGCTGATCCGTGTGAAAACCGGCAGTCTGGGCGACGTGACCTCCATGACCGGCAATGTGTCGCGGTTGAACGGCGGAGCGTTGACCTTCGCGGTGATCGTCAACAATCCCACCGATTTCGCGGCGGCGAAGGCGGCCATCGACACATTCGTGGCCGGTCTGCCGAAGCTGTGAACGGCCACGTGTGAATCTTCCCAGCGGATATTCAGCATATAGCCAGAAACACGTCATTCGCATGTGCCAAGATGGTGGGCATGCGAATCGCTGACGTACAAGAAGACATTGATCACGAGCTGATCAGCAAAGAAGAGATCTCCGACATCATCAACCGTGCCGCGGCACAAGCCAGTGAAGACTATCGTGGCAAGAACCCGCTGCTGGTCTGCGTGCTCAAGGGGGCCGTGAACACGCTTGCGGCGTTTTCCCAGGCCATGAGCATTCCGGTCCAAATGGATTTCATGAGCCTGTCGAGCTACGGTTCCGGCACGGAGTCGAGCGGCAAGATCACGGTTCGTCAGGATCTGTCCACGGATGTGCGAGGACGCCATGTGCTGATCGTCGAGGACATCATCGATTCGGGCATCACCCTGGCTTGGCTGGTCGACGAGCTCAAGCGCCGTGGAGCGGCTTCCGTGGAAATTTTTGCGCTTCTGGAGAAGCCGGCACGTCGCAAGGTCAATGTTGATGTGAAATACAAGGGACGTGAGATTCCCGATGAATTCGTGGTCGGTTTCGGCTTGGATTACGACGAGTACTACCGCAACCTCGATTCGATCGCGGTGCTGAAACCGTCAGTCTATGAAGGAGGTCAGGCATGAGTTTCCCCGGTCCGAACCAGCCGCCAAGCAATGGCGGCGGCAACAAACCCAACGGGGGCAATAACCCGTTCACCAATCCGTTTAGCCGCAACAATGACGGCAAGAACGGTGGCAACGGGGCGAACGGCAACAAGTCCAACGGCCCCCGTCCGTTCTGGCAGTCGCCGTGGCTGTGGGTTGTGGTCGTGGCATTGCTTGCCGTGACCATGTTCCAGCTTTTCGCCGGTGCGGGCTCGCAAACCATCGACACCAAGGATGGCATGCAAATCCTCAACGGCAACACCGTAGAGTACGCGACGATCGTGGACAACACCCAGCAGGTCAAGCTCAAGCTGTCGAGCGATTACTCCGCCACCGACCCGGACACCGGACGTACGAAGAACTACGGCAAGAACGTGCAGTTCTACTACACGTACGCGCAGTCCGCGGCCGTGGTCAAGGCCGTGCAGAAGGCCGATCCGGCCAAGGGCTGGACCGCGTCCATGCAGCAGACCAGCATCTGGACCTACCTGCTCACCTCACTGTTGCCGTTCCTGATCATCTTCGGCCTGTTCTGGTTCCTGATGAGCCGCATGGGCGGTGCCGCCGGCGGCATGTTCGGCATGGGCGGCAAGAAGAACAGCGGCAAACTGCTCGACGGCCAGACCCCGACCACCAAGTTCTCCGACGTGGCCGGCGAAGACGCTGCCGTGCAGGAGGTCGAGGAAATCAAGGACTTCCTCAAGGACCCGTCCCGTTACAAGGCTTTGGGCGCCCGCATTCCGCGCGGCGTGCTGCTGTACGGCCCTCCAGGCACCGGTAAGACGCTGCTGGCGCGCGCCATCGCAGGCGAGGCCGGCGTGCCGTTCTACTCCATGGCCGGCTCCGACTTCGTGGAGATGTTCGTGGGCCTTGGCGCCTCCCGTGTGCGCGACCTGTTCGACGAGGCCAAGAAGAACGCTCCGGCCATCATCTTCATCGATGAGATCGACGCCGTCGGCCGCAAGCGTGGCGGTTCCGGCATGAGCGGCGGCCACGACGAACGCGAGCAGA
>OCAT01002033.1_pt1 | contig 11309 bp, 9 predicted proteins | sample 1538311 | NCBI WGS metagenome assembly OCAT01 (sample SAMEA2580287, study PRJEB22360) | human gut metagenome | biome: human gut; feature: human-associated habitat; material: faeces | place: Denmark | collected 2008/2010
AAACTACGAGAAGAATCCCGTAGTTTTCTATTTACACAATATTATGGAAAGTCCCTAATCTTTATTGAATATCAGTCAGTTGTAAAATCCGTCATTTACAATGAAGCTCACTAAATCCCCCTAACTGAAACCGTTTGTTTACGCATTATTTACGCAGAATTTGAGAGATTGCATATTGCCGTTGAACCCATTAAGCATACAGTACTATTACTTTTATTAATAGTCAATGTAAATAATCGCCTCATATTTTAATACCCAATTTTTGCCAATTCAGCTTGATTGTCCATACGATGTGCATCATATTCATGATCTCAGCTCAATGAGTCGAAGATTGATGCGATATCTGGGTACGTGTAGCGTGTCTTATCTGCATATTTCTTGTATTTCTCACTTCGTGTCCTTTCAATTCGTCCTCCATCGTAGGGCAGACGTGAGGTCATACCACGAGTGTTAAAGAACTGGCATCGAAAAGAATTTAGGATTGATTTGTCACGACCATGTTCACTATATTTTGTCAAAAGTTTACAGAGAGCATCCTGTGGGTAGTCTTCCCTGTCAGGAATGTTGTCTAACAATGGACCAAACACTATCTTTACAGCACGAAAATACTTCTCTCTTTTTGCAAGAGACATAAATTCATCGGCATATTTCATCAAAGTATCTTCATCTAATGTCCCGTTTTTTGTCAATCCAGGGCAACTTTTTTACATGGCCTTTGATAAAACGCAGTGAAAGCAACCCGATGTCTCTCTCTGAATCAGAATAAGTCTTATCGTCAAAATCTTCATCTCCACGGTATGTAAATGATATTAGTTCTAACAAACTTTTTGGCTCTGTGTAAATAGAATGATACAGGCGACAATCAGAATCCAGATGGAATATTTCGCTAAGTAAAAGTTCTAAACTAACTATTTGTTCATCTTTGACATTTGGATTTTTATCAAGATATTCCAGTATTTCTTCTGCATCATGCTTGTACTGCTCAAATTCTGGTGTTTTAATATTGTTCAACTATCCTTGTAAGGCATTAAAGGCTGGTGCAACAGGAATGTCCTTCCCACCATAACTAACATGACGTAGCAAAGATAATACATCGCCATACCTACCCACTTTAAGCAGTTGCTCTGCCATTATGTTCAGCGTATCGTCAGAATAGCACCAAACAGATACGGTCTTCCAATAATTCTCCTTAGCTTCTTCTGGTAGAGTTTCGACAAATCTGGTTAATGTTATTTTGTTTATATTTAAGTTATTGTATATCAATAAGATAATAATTACAACACTTTACAAAAGAAACAGAATAGAAACAAGATCGGTATTTTAGGAGATTCTTCGGTTTTTACTTTTCACTTGATTTCATCCCTTACACTTGGTTGCACACAAAGTGTTTCTCAAAGCAACTTTCCCCACTACTGACCTCTCTCATCAAGAATATCGTTTGGTGATCTATAGAGAATTTTGCAGCCAAAAGAGAAAATAGGCAAATATACCTTAAGATTATATGCTCATTGAAACTTTTTGCACTATGCAAAGGTAAGTACTTCTACCAAATCATAAACATATGGAAAGGCAAATATGCCTACCTAAATTTAGTTTACTTTGGTTTAGCATATATATAGGCTAATAGACTAAACTAAACTGAATTTTCAACAATTTCTATCATCTAACTGAACACAAAACATACAGCATAAGAGGAAGCAAATCTACTATGTATTTTCTCTTTTCGCTGCAATCCTATTCATGGAGTACAAAATGTTTTTATTTGTAACTTTTAAAGCCATTCTGTAACGACTAAAACGCCTTAAATACTTTGCACAGAGTACAAGAATATCATTTCAAGGTTCTTTATATAAACGCTCAAAAATAATCCCTCACTTGAAGCGAGGGATTATTAAAGTTCATTTGTTATTTTTTTCTTGCCAATATTGTACAACTCTGAATACGTCGGTTCTTGGATATTCTTTAATGTTGGAAACCGTATGGCCATTTGAAAGACTTTCTAAGTTTCTCATTGCCTTTGCTCCCTCTTTCTCTGCCAATCCAAGGAATTTATTAATTGCTTTTGTGTTATTTAAATCATTAATTGGCAAAAGAAATGCTGTTTCACATTCTTGGGAAAAATCAAAATTACCTTGATTATATTCCGAAATGCCTTGTGATAACAAAACCACAGATACTCCATACGATCGTATTTTTCTCAACAAGACCTCTAGAATTTCTAACGACTTCTTCTCTCTAAACAAGTCGTGTGCTTCGTCAATCATTAAAACATATCTCATACTTCTATTACCATCCGCAGAAACATCAGTGCCTCCCATATTAGTAAACACATTGAAGATGTAGTTGATAATTAAGAAAACCGATGTAAAACGAACGGTATTATCTAGCTCACCTGAAAGAGAAAAATAGTAGTTATTATTCAAAAATACACTAGGGTCGTTGACTTTGGAGGCAAACAGCTCATATTCGCTTAACCTCTCCATTATTTCTGTCAATGTATCTCTTGTGTCGCCAACTTCTTCTATGACTAAATCATATATATCTTTCAAAGATGGGTGTTTGCCGTCTTTATTTTGGATGAATGCCTCTTTTGTTGCATCTTTAAGTATTTGTTGTTGCTTCTTGCCTATATTTGAATATTTGGCAATTATATCAACAAACTTATTGATACCCACCATTTTATTCTTTTCATTTACATTATCAATAAACGAAACTGGATTAAGTGGGAAAGGAGCATTTGGCGCATTGATACATTGGGTATGGGTCGAAGTAAAGAAGTCTTCCATTTTCTTTTTATCATCTTCTGCCAGCCCTTTAAAGTCAAGGAACAAAAAATTTACTTGTCCCTGTGTTTGAGTATATAATTGCCTCAAAAACTCCAATGCAAATTGAGTCTTTCCTGAACCAGATTTACCAGCAACAGCGATATGCTGATTATTATACAATTTGGAATTATTAAAACAAAACCTAATTTCTTCATCTGTTTTCGGATTATATCCAACCTTAATATTGATAGGGCCAGCAAACTCGCTCTTATCTATATGTTGGTTATAATTTGCAACAGGATCAAAGGACACAGGAGCATCCTCAATGGCATCCATCCCTCGTCCCAAATATTCGGTTAGAAAATCAAAAAAGGTATATTGAGGAGTATGCTCAAATATATAATTGATTTTTTCAAGCCCATGATCAATATGCAATTTGATGTATTTAGGTATTGATTCGTCATTTTTAGTTATACCATAAGCCTGACAAATCAAAGCAACATAGAAATCCTTGAATTGAGCATCAAATAATATATGGTCTTTGTACTCTTTTCCCTGAGAATCGTATAGATTAAACTCTTGTGGTGTAAAACGCTTTCCTGTAGACAAAGAATAGCCTAACGCAATTCTAGCGATTACATTTTCTTTCGTTCCACCAGTAAGTTTTTTAGTCAACTGGGTTACGACGTCATGATTAGCCTTGGATGTACTTATATTAATCAGCATAATTTCTATTCTTATATTCTGTAAAAATTCTATCCGTATCTATCTGCAAAAATCGAGAACCATTCTTTTGATTATCTATCAAATAAGCCCGATTTACAATCGGCTGAATCAATTTGTATTCGTTCTCCGTCAACTCCTTCATAAGAAGAGGAAAAAGAATCACCTGTTTTGACACATTAGGATAAAATTGTGTCAAGATATTCCGAGTATGACTGGTATCAAATTTTTGCATCGGGCTATCAATGAAAACAGGAAACTCTATTTCTGTTTCATCAACCAATGCACCAAGCAGAGCCGAAGCAAACATTTGTCTCTCGCCCATAGAAAGATTCCCTTTGTCAATCTTTCTATTATCGACATCATACAAGTTTATATCTACATCCTCACCATTACCATTTATATCAACAACAACTCTATCTACAAGATTTGTCTTATGCAAAAATCTCTTCAACTTATCTTCGAGCTTCTTGGCTAAGGCCTTTTTCTTTTCATCCTTGAACTTGATCAAGAATTTCTGAATCGTTCGAATCAATCGAGAGGCTTCGTCATCGACCTCTTTATTTTGATTGGAAACAGCTATTTTTTTAGACAAGATTTCTTTTTGCTTTTTATTCGCTATAATCTCATCAGATAATTTTTCCTTTTTAGCTTCTTTAGCTGCAATATCTCGATAGATTGATTCAATTTTTCTGTCTATAGCTTCTTTCTTTTTTCTCAATTCTTGCACATAATCACTTTCTGCATTTTTCTCAGCCTCCCTTATTTTCTTCTCAATAGAAAACAGTTCTGCTTTTGCCTTTGTATACTTACTGTACAAATCATCAAAGGATGATTTACTTTCCTTTATTTTAGATACCAATGAAGTAAAATCATTCTCTTGTATCCCTGTAAAATCATGTAGCATTGTAAAATGTTCAAAACGACTATTGTCAAGATCATTATAGAAATGCTTCCTTATGAGTTTTCTGATTTGATTTTCATAAAAATCTCGCACTTTAATGTCAATGTGAAGATTAAAGTCTCGTTTCGCATTCTCTATATCACTGAGTATAACATCAGTCTTGTCATTTACCCCTTCCAATTGTAGTTTATTTTGCTTGTACGCTTTTTCCTCTTTTAATTGGTCAAGCATTGATGATATTAGACTCCCTGACAACCCAAACGGAATGAGGCTATAAAGTTCTTTCAGTCCATCTTCTGCTTGCCACATTTCGGCAAACAACTTGTCGCGCTTTTCGTTTAATTGTTCCAATTCTTCTTGTGTCATCAAATCACCCTCACGGATCAACTTGGTTTGCAATTCTTTAGAATCATGTTGTTGCAAGACGCGATCATCTTCTAAATTAGCAATTTCATCGGTCAATCTGCTAATTTCACCTTCCGCATAAGTAATAGTAGCTATTAATTCTGTAAACTCTTTTTTGTCTTGAGGTCTTGCTGATTCTCGCCTATAGTCATCTTGGATTCTTTCTAACTCATTTTTCAAATCGTCATATTTCTGAATCCCCAAAACCTGAGAATAAGCCCGACTTAAATCCTGACGTTGCTCCGGAGTATTGATTTGTGCGAACGAAACAATCTTTTCAGCATCAAAGAAAAAGAATTTTGCAATCTCTATCGGAAGAATATAATCTCTAATAAAGATTTCTTCTTCCTTCGTTATTTCATCCTTTGTACCTGAAAACAGGTCACTTTTCCTCCCATCAATAAATATTTCCAATTCGTCATCATAGTTAGTTGCACTATCATATGAACGTGTGATTTTTATATCAGTACAAGGGACATCCGGGATTTCAACATCAGTAAATGTAACGGAGACAGAGAAACGAGTTTGACCTTCTTTACGGGCTTGGATATTAAGACTATTTCCAATGTATCTGCTATAGCCGCCCTTTTCATCAATTTCTTTACGGTATAAATCATCTACATTCCCCATTTGGCGACCATATAAACACCAAACCAATGACATCAGAAACGTTGTTTTTCCAAAGCCATTATTTCCACTCACAATAATTATATTGCGTTCTCCATTTGGGGTTAAATCAATCTTATTAATTCCCTTATAGATTCGGAAATTGTTAAGTTCAATTTCTTTAATTATCATTTCTTCTTATTTTTTACAAATTCCTCAATACGCGACTCTATTTCACTTTTCAAGCCGCGACGTCTTTGCATAAGGGATTTACTTTTTTTGAAGTAAAAGCAACTGTTCTATTAATTCACCCTCTTCAATGTTGTCTTTGCAGACTTCTTTCATAAGTTCTGCTTCTAACTTGTTTTTAACTTTTACTTCTTCCATATCTAATGATGCGTTATAAATCTTGTTGTATATGTCAGACACTTGGAACGTAAAATTAAAATCACGATACCAATTGACCTGTATAGCAATTAATTCTTGATCTGTAATAAGTTTTATTTCTGGATCTTTTTGCTGAAGATTATATTGAATCTTCAACAGCCTTTCGAGAATACTAGCACGATAACGGAATACATACGCTCCCATGTCATTTACTGCTTTCCGACCATCTCTTCTGAATGGCATTCGATTGTCTATTATATTTCGCTCTTGATCCAATTGTAGTCGAAAATCATATAATGGTTTCATCCATTCTCGTCCATTTTGAATAAGAGAGCGCATCGACTTGTCATCTTTTACAACAGTACAAGTCCAACAACCAAATCGACTTTGCCCACAAGAGCCATGACTTTTATCTGTGACAACCGTGGGGCATTCATAATCATCTGCACTGGCATCCCTATAAATGTTGAATAAGATTGAATTGTCAAATCCCCAAGGAGATGGTATAGCATTAACAATATACCAAACCTCTTCCAACATCAATTCTTTTATGGGCGCATACACATACGTGTTTTTTAGAATCGTATGATTAGTAAGCCGTTTCCCATGGATTTCATGCTTTTTGATAGAACGCGCCCTAGTAGCACTTTCTGCTTTCCGAGTACCAATTAAGATAATAGCTTCCCCACATTCATCGACTTGATCAATAATAAATCGAGCTGTGGGCTTAATCTTCAGCTTTTCGGTACACCATCGAAATGCAGTGTTGGGTACAGGATATCCTTTACCAATAACATTAACCCAAAAAGAATCTTCGAGTTTAGGAACTGTTTTCCGAACAAATATAGGTAAATCCTCTTCACGAGCCTTTATTTCAATCTTCTTTAAAACCTCATCCACATATGTTGCAATAATTGGATTTTCCACCATTGTATCATTGCACACAACATATACAGGCCTCCTTAGTTGAAACGGGACAACTGTTTGTTCTTTAATTTTCCGCAATGCCAACCAAACTAAAGTCAATAGTACGGTAGAATCTTTTCCTCCACTGAATCCGATAATCCAAGGACGAAATGTAAGATCCGCATACATATATTGATCTAATATTTCATCAATTATATATTCAATTCTCTTTGTCATATTTTAATTCGTTATACCATTTGAGGATTCTATCCAAAGTCCTTCATCTGTGCATTATATTCCCAACTCCCTTTTTAGCCACACTTTCATCACCGGATCTGGAATGACAACTTGTCGTTTCTCTATCTCTATAAGTTCCTTTTTGACTAACGCTCTCTTTACGATACTTACATTTGCAGACGAGCCGAGTTGGTATTTTTGCAAAACCTCTTGTGTGGTAAATTCACTATGAACACCGTCTAAAATAGCTCGCAGGAAATTCATCTGATAGGTAGTAAGGCTTTCGGTCTGCTTCTCGAACAATGGAGTGTTTTGGTCGATAATATCTTGATATGCAACCTCAAAGTCCTGCTCGGTAGCAGTTCCATCCGTATGAATCCATACCAACCATGCCAACTGCTGCACATAAGACGAGTGGTTATCTACTATTTGACATATTCTTTCGGCCAGTTCCCTTGGAATCTGCTTGCCTGTAGCTTCAAAACGACTGCAGATATAATCCACCCAATCCGAAATCCCGATTTTCGGCAGATAAATGGCATCGCCGAATTTATAAAACGGCAGGCTCTTTTTCTCGAACAGTTCATTCATCAAATGCTTCTTGCTGCCGAACAGACAATAGGATACCGACTTTTGCAGTTGCCACACAGTGCGCAGCCGTTTTTGAAATGTCTTGGAATCCTTGAACTCGGCAATCTGCTGGAACTCGTCGATACACACAACGATATTAAAGCCTTTCTTTTGCGCTATTTTTTCCGGAAGCTGCAAAATCTCATCCACATCGTTGCTCTTGGGATTCATCTCAAGTGAAATGGAGAAATCTGTCATCGGATCCGTGCCCATTGAGATTTTGGGGCTAATACGAGAAAGGAACAACTTGGCATTTTCCAACCACTCATCCAATTTGGAAGATGTTTGTTTGAGTACGGCAGCCGCAAATGCATCATAGAAATCCTTGTCGCTGCGACACGAGAAAATGTCGAGATACACGACTTTTAGTTTGTCGGATTGCGCCAAACGACAAACTTTCTGCACCAGTGAAGTCTTACCCCAACGGCGAGGTGAAATCAGTACGGTATTGACACCATGACGGAAATTCAGCAACAGACGTTCTGTTTCTTTCTCCCGGTCGGTAAAATTATCGCCAGATGTGGCAACGCCAAATATAAAAGGCTTGTTCTCCATAATCTTCAAATCTTATTCAAGTGCAAAGATACGAAATATTGTTATTACTAACACTATTATTACTAATAAAATTATTATAGCTATATGTTTTCTTGTCCAAAACTCTGTTACACGCTTCCATAGCTCACATTGTTAATTCAGACAAAACTACCATATATGGTGTTTTGTAGTGATATGCTTATTATTTCTTAGCCTTGTGATGATTTCCTTTTGTGACATTTTTGCTGGGCGGTTCTTTATGCATGCTCACTTTTTCTATGTTAAGTATTTGCCATAGTCGTTTTAGTTCGGGCTTGCCGGTGTGTCACGAAAAATGTTTCGGGGGAGCCTAATACCCCGACAGACATTCGTCGTCGGGTGGGTTGCCATACAATCTGCAAGCAAAGGCGGTGGGATTATCTGATATATGACAGATTATGGAATGGCAGTCAAATAGATAAGCAACCTTTCCTTGTCGGAAGATTTTAGACCTCAATTCGCGAATGGGTTTCGATCGACAAAAGGGAGTAGAAAGAACTTGTTACCCGCAATTGTTTCTCGCGGGTTAAGAACGGGTTTGCTTCTTCGGCATAATCCGTTTATTTTTCAGCGGTCGAATTACGACCTTTTCCTTGTCGATAATGCTACCGGCATTCGAGTGTAAGAATCCAGTTTTAGAGTACGATTTCGGTCATTAAAATTCAACTGCATTTCTTTTCAGATGTTTGCATGAAACGGTTTACTTTAGTTTTCTTGCCCTATATATAGAGAAATACTAAACTAAACAGAATTATATATGCCCGCGCGGGAATAAACTGCACCAGCAAAAAACATCGAAAAATCCGAAAACTCGGTGGCTGCTTTAGTCGAACAACCCGTTTACTAAATTGACCGCATCATCCTTTTTCTGATTGATGATTTTGGCGTACACCTGCGTCATCTTGACATCGGCACGGCCGAGCAGTTTCGAGGTGGTATAGAGATCTGCACCCAATGTAAGCATCATCGTCGCGAACGTGTGCCTGGCGGTGTGATAGGTCAAACGTACCTTGAAGCCGCATTGTCTGCCTATATCTTTAAGTATCTTGTTGCAACTTCCGTTACTCGGAACGGGGAAAACATGACCGTCCTTTGCCAGCCCCTTGTATTTCTCTATGATACGTTTGGGAACGTCCAAAAGACGGATGTTCGATTCGGTGTTGGTCTTCTTTCTTCGGGTGATTATCCACAGGTTGCCGTCGAAGAATGTTTGCAGGCGGTCGGCGGTGAGGTTCTTCACGTCCGAATACGCCAAACCCGTGAAAACAGAAAAGACGAACAAATCCCGTACAAGTTCATGGGTGGCGTTCTTCATCGGTGCGTTCATGAGCGTCTGTATCTCCGTTTGGGTAAGGTAGCCCCTGTCCACGCTTTCGGGAGAGTTGATATATCCGGCAAAGGGATTAAAGGGCAAACGCCCGTCGTTCCTCGCAATGGAAACGATGTGTTTCAACACAATCATGTAGCCCCACACGGTATTGGTGCGGCATTTCTTCTCCGTGCGCAAAAAATACTCGAAGTCGTTGATGAATGTAAGGTTGAGTTCCTTTAACGGAATATCCTCACGCTTGTAGGTATGGGGCAAAAACTCCCGAATATGGTTGCAGACCGTCCGATAACGGGTGAATGTACCCTGCGCCCTGCTGTGCCCGACTTTCTTCTCAAACTCGGCGTTGTGCTGCTCGAACAGCTTCAGTAAAGTTTCCTGCTTGACGCCGATACCGAGATAGGCGTCTTTGAGTTTGGCGGCGGTAACATATCCGTCCGTCTGCATCAGTTCTTGGTAGCGGCGGTTTACCTCCACACGGATTTTATCTACCGCAAGGTTGATTCTCTGCGCTTCGACGCTCTTGCCCGAAGCACGGTTGTTCTTCACGTCCCACAAGCGTGGGGGAACGTCCATCTTGCAACTGAACTGTTTAATCTCGCCGTCCACCGTGATACGGCACATCAGAGGCAGGTTGCCGTTGGGCTTCTCGCTGCCTTTCTTCACGTAAAATAATACCTTGAATGTACTACGCATAACTCACTCCTTTTTTTGGTTACAAAATTAGTTATTAGTGAGTTACCGACAGCTATGTAAATCTACGCAAAACGCAGAAACAGAACTATTTAGCGAGAAATCTGCACCCGTTACGGGAGTAACGAGGTGGTAACTGAACTTCTGCACCGTTTGGCTTCGAGGTGGTATTTCGTTGGCTCTGCCCCATAGAAAAACAAAGCGTAACGAACGCTCTATCAGCTAATTCGCTACGCTTTGCCCAAATTTACTTTTTCGCTATGTGTTTATTTTATGTAATTTGTTTCAACCGGTTGAAAAGGATGCAACGTTCGGATTTATCCGAACATCTATTTATTCGGAATTCCAAGACAGTCGACTGCTTAACTGTAATTGTATTTTAATTTAAGGTATAAGAAAAATTCTTATGAATACGAAAATTCAAGCCAGCAGTTTGCTCGCGGCAGCCTTGCTCGTGGTCGGAACAGTAGGATTCGCATCGTGCGATGATGATAACGGAGGCGGAGGAACGCTTCCCTCTGCCAGCGATATGTACGGGAATTATGTCGGTACCGTGCGGACGGCGGAGGTCACCCACAACGAGAAAACGGAGAGCAGCGAAGGCGGAACCTCCGAAGGAGCCGAGGTGAGTGTCAAAGTGGACAGGGATACGATTTATTTCGATGCTTTCCCCGTGAAGGACATCATTGTTTCTCTCTATGGAGAGGAGGAGGCGCCGGCGATTGTCGAAATGCTGGGCGACATAAAATACAGCGTAGGCTATACTCCGGCGCTCAGCGAGGCTCAGGATAGCGTTTCTTTCAGAATGGCTCCCGCCTTCGCTCTCTCTGTACGTACGTCCGGATGCGGAGCCTGCCGTACTGAATATCGAAAGCCGGATCTCAGCGGAGGATGTCGGAGATTATGAACTCGAGACCTCTAATCTGAAGTTCACGCTGACGGTAATGCGGATTTCCGTCCAGGACGAGGAGGGAGCGGACGTGTCTATTCCGAATTTCGAGCCGATGTCTATGGAATTTAGCATGGCGAAAGCGCAATAACTCCGGCTTATCTTCGAGCCGTTTCGGACAGAAAGCCGTAGCGATAAGCTACGGCTTTTATCGTTTCGCTGAAATCCGGGCTTGGCGCGTGACGAAAGGGAGGCGTTTCCTCG
>OCAT01002035.1_pt1 | contig 11304 bp, 9 predicted proteins | sample 1538311 | NCBI WGS metagenome assembly OCAT01 (sample SAMEA2580287, study PRJEB22360) | human gut metagenome | biome: human gut; feature: human-associated habitat; material: faeces | place: Denmark | collected 2008/2010
CCACCTCAATGCCCCCGGCGTTTTTTCGGGCAGCCGCCAGCACGGCCTGCCCACCCTGCAGATTGCCGACCTGATGAACGACACCCGCACCCTGCACGCTGCGCAGGCGGAAGCCGTTGCCATGCTGGCCGACGACCCGCTGCTGGAAGCGCCGGAGCACGCACTGCTGGAACAGCAGGTGCAGCAGATGTTCGAGAAAGCCGGAGCCATGAACTGATCCGGAGGTTTTTTGCGCACAAGCAACAGCAAATGCAAAAGCCGCTGCACGGCTGGTGCAGCGGCCCCTGTTATCGAACGGAACGCTTTGCGTGCCGTTCGCCCATGCTTATCACATCGCAGAACACGCAGCGGCTTTTGGTGGAAAGCTGGGTATCCTTATGGTAGCAGCCAAAAAACCACTTGTCGTAGGTCAGCTTCAACAAAATTTTATCCAGAAAGCTGTGCAGCTGGTTGGTCTCGCCGCTGGCAAGGGCGGTAAAATCCAAAAATCTGCTTGGCGCATCGTGGGTCAGCACATAATCCACTTTGTAATCGCACGCTGCAAGGTTCTCCTCACAAAAGGCATATTCCTCCTCCGAAGGCATTTCTTCCCTCCACCAGTTCACGCCGGGTTCCCGATCCTCCACATCCTGGCTTTCCGCACCGCCAAAGCACAGGTATTTTTTATTCTCCAATTCCAGCACGCTGCCGCGGCACACATGGTACACATTGCCGCCCAGTGCCTGCACCTTGCCGCCAAAGCGTTCCTCGGTGGGATACTGCTTTAAAAGATCATAGTTTTCGTGGCTGCCGTCCAGAAACAGCAGGGTATACGGGCGCTTGCGCAGCCAATCCAGCTTTTTCTGTTCCTCCTTGCTGTCGTCCCACACAAAGCCAAAGTCGCCCAGTACCACCACGGTATCCCGTTTGCCCAGCCAGCGCAGCTTGCCGTGCTTGAAGCGGTCGATGTCGCCATGGGTGTCCCCTGTCAGATATACCATTCCTGTCCTCCCTGACCGGATGTGAAATCGGCACAATAAGCCTTGTCACACCCCGCCAAACCTGTTATTATAAAGAATACAGCCTTCCGCTGTGATCTCGTTCTTACCCGGCGCACGGCGCTTGTGCCGTGCTGCCTGTTGTTTTATATTATCGCTTTTTAAAGGAATTGTCCACATGAAACGTATTTTTGCGCTGGTTTTGTCGTTCGCTGTCCTGTTCAGCTGCCTTGTGCTGCCCGCCGGGGCTATGTTCGACCCCACCCCGGTCTATCAGGTGCAGGCACAGAGTGCCTATATCGTCAACACCGATACCAATATCATCGTCTATGATAAGGACAGCACAAAGCAGGTATCCGCTGGTGGTCTGACAAAGTACATGACCATTGCCCTGCTGCTGACCAACTATGCCGACCATCTGGACGACACCTTCCAGATGCCCTTTGCCATCTCGGATTACGTTTATAACACCAACAACGCCGATATGCGCTCCAACGAGACCTTTACCTACCGCGAAGCCATGTACGCCATGCTGACCCGCAACGCCAACGAAGCCGCCATGGGCCTTGCTTATGCCCTTTCCGGCGGCGACCTCGCGGGCTGGGTGAGCCAGATGAACACCCTGTCCCAGCGCATCGGCACCACCGGCAGCACCTGGACGGATGCCTGCGGCATCGACAGCGGCAACGTGACCTGTGCCGTGGATATGTACCTGATCCTGCGCTATCTGATGAGCTTTGATGCCTTTGTGGAGGTTTCCGGTGCGCCCAGCTTTACCATGCCCGCCAAAGAAAAACACCGTTCTTCGTCTGTTCTGGTCAGCCAGAACGCCGCGCTGAGCAAATCCAGCGGCGGCAAATACTACCGCAGCGCCATGCAGGGCGGCATGTGCGATGTGACCGCATTCAAAAGCGACAGTGGCAATCAGAGCTATGTTTCATGGGCCAATAAGGATGGTGCCACCTATATTTTCTGCGTGATGCAAAGCCCGGACACCTGCGACGATTTCGGCTACGCCAACCGTCGCCCGGCCCTGTGCGAGACCGTGAAGCTGATGGACTGGGTGTTCGACAGCTTTTCCATTCAGGCCGCGCTGGACACCGACCTTACGCTGGCCGAGATCCCGGTGAAGTATTCCTCCGATACCAGCTCCCTGCAGCTGTATCCCGCCGACAGCATGATGACCCTGCTGCCCTCCACCGGCGACGGCAGCGTGACCCAGAAATATTTCCACCTGCCGGATTCCGTGTGTGCCCCTGTCCAGCAGGGCGATGTGGTGGGTACCGTGGAGCTGAAGCTTGCCGGTGAGACCATTGGCGTGGTGGACCTGATCGCCGGGCAGGATGTCAGCCGCAACCCGCTGCTGTTCACTGTGGCGCGTTTTCAGGAATTCTTAGGCAGTCTGTATCTCAAAGTTGTAATAACACTGAGTATTATTTCCATCATCATCTACTTTGCGTGGGTCCTTTTGAACAACTGGAACCGCCTCAAGCCCACCAGAAAGATCCGCCGCCGCTGAGCTTTGCACCGTTCAGCCGCATTTTGTGGAAAAGTGATGCAAAAAGCCCCGTCAGCCTTTTCAGGATGACGGGGCTTTTGGTTGCGCCAGCAGGAGTCGAACCTACGATGGGGGAGTCAAAGTCCCCTGCCTTACCGCTTGGCGATGGCGCATCGTGCAAGATATTATACCATATTCTTTGTTTTTCCACAAGGGGAAGGTTCCACTTTTCCGCTTTTGCGGCGGCTCTGTGCCGCCTTTTGCAGCCTGCAATTTGTGAAAAACCAATTTTTTTCATCATAACAACAAAATGCGCCCATTTTGTTGCGCTTTTGTTACGCTATATGTGGTAAATATAGGATTGAATAAACCTCCTCTTCCCGGCTTTTTCGTCTACTGCCTCATGGCGGGGACATCGAGGTCTGTTCTGGTGTTTCCGTTCCCGGCATGCACCACATCCCAATTCGTCAGGAAAGCGAGGAGTCATATGAAAAAGATCTTGAAAATGCTGGTCCTCGGTCTGCTCAGCGCTGCACTGCTCTGCTGTGCACTGCCCTCTGCCTTTGCCGCAGAAGACAAGGATTCGCAGGTCTACACCATTGGTCTGGATGCCATGGGCGGCAGCAGCTCCGCTGTGGCAGTCACCACCAATCTGAGCGGCAAACTCAGTGCCCTGCCCGCGCAGCCTACGCTGGAAGGCTACACCTTTGACGGCTGGTATACCGAGCCGGTGGGCGGCACAAAAATCAGCACCTCTACGGTGTTTACCGGTGATACCACTGTGTACGCACACTGGACCGTGAAAAATGCCACCACTTCCACCAGCACATCCACGCCCGCTCAGCCGGAACAGACCGCGCAGGAATACGATGACGGCCCGATTCTGAGCGTTCTGACGGTAGCCGGTGCTCTGATCACCACGCTGGCCGTGGCTGCCTTTATTTAAGTCTTTCCACACACTGTATCAATTTTATCAATAGAAAGGAAAATCTCCATGTCTACTATGAAACTGCCTGCAAACTATGCCTCCATCAGCGAAGAGGAAATGGTCTATCTGGACGGTGGTGCCAGCGACGCTTACAACAGCTTCCTGAATGTCGGTAAGGTGTTCAACGCCATTGCCCGCATCTTCTCCGGTGCAAGCTCCATCATCAACAATGTCAACGTGATCTACCAGTCCTTCCTGACTCTGGGCGATCTGCTGAAGAGCTTCTGATCCGGCTTCTATTTTCATCTGTTTTTCAAGAACTGTCTCCGTTGTGGGGACGGTTCTTTTTGTTTTTAACGCATTTTAATCGTTTACATCAAAAGAAACAATTTTTCTTTGGCTTTGGCAAAAAAATGCACGGAAAAGGCATTCTTGTTACGCTTTTGTTACGCATACTGTGCTAACATATAAGGTGGAAGGTCATTCATCAAACTGGCGCTTTCACGCCGAAAACTGATATATCAAATGTGGTTTTGTGGTGCGAAAATTTTCGTATTTATCGAAAGTTTTCGTTCGCCCAATCCGACCACTTTTTGCGGGAGAAATCGATCATTATGCCAGACCGTGAACTGCGGCACATGCGCCGCACCGAATTAGTCGAGATCATTCTGGCGCTCAAGCAGAGCGAGGACCAGCTCCGGGCAGAAAACGCTGCCCTGTCTGCCCAGCTGCAGGAACGGCAGATCCATATTGAAAACGCAGGTTCCATTGCGCAGGCTGCACTGGAGCTGAACAAGGTGTTTGAAGCGGCGCAGGCTGCGGCTGATGAATACGTTGCATCGGTGCTCGCAGCAAACAAAAACACCGATGCCGCTGCCAGCGCTCTGCGCGCTCAGGCGGAAGCCGAAGCCCAGCAGATCCTTGCACAGGCACAGACCGAGGCTGCGAACCTGAAGGCCCGCACCCAGCAGCAGTGCGACGCGGAAACGGAAGCCGCCGCACGCAAGCGCGCCCAGACCGAAGCGGACTGCAAGGCAATGCTTGCCCGGACGCAGCAGGAGATCCAGCAGCGCCGGGCCGCTTTTGACCGCCGGGCCAGCGAACTGCTGGACGGCTATCACAGCACGGAATTCCTGCCGGAGGAGCGTGCCAAATGAAAGAGCAAAAGATCAGGTTCACGCCCATTCCATCCACAGCAGAGGTGGAAGCAGAGCGCGAACGTCTGGCCTACCGCAGCCGTTATATGCGGGTGCTGCGCAGCACGATCTACACGCTGCTGGTGGTCGCGGCCGTTGCCGTGCTGTTGGCCACCCTGTTTCTGCCGGTGCTGCAGGTCTCTGGCGACAGCATGAACCCCACTCTGCAGGACCGGGACATCATTCTGCTGGTCAAGGGCAGCGACATGAAGACCGGCGACCTTTGCGGATTTTACTGGCAGAACAAACTTCTGCTCAAGCGCATCATCGGCCTGCCCGGTGATGTGATCGAACTGGACGAGGACGGTGTGGTCACTGTGAACGGCCAGACGCTGGATGAGCCCTATGTAGATGAACTGGCTCTGGGCGAATGCGACATCAAATTTCCCTATCAGGTGCCGGAAAACCGGTATTTCGTACTGGGTGACCATCGGGCCACCTCCATTGACAGCCGCAGCAGTGTGATCGGCTGTGTGGAAAAAAGTCAGATCGTAGGCAAGGTTTTTTTGCGGGTATGGCCCTTGTCCAACTTCTCGTTGATCCACTAAGGAGGTTTAGGAATCATGCGGGATATCGTGAAAGAATATCAGAAAAAGTTCCGTCGGAACCACCAGCGCGCCAGACGCTATACTGCGCTGCTGCTGGCACTGGCGCTTACCACCAGCCTGTTCGTGAACTGGCAGCTGCACGGCGTGGGCATTGCCAAAACGGCCGAATATCTGTGCGGCGAGTTGGAGCACGAGCACACCGCTGCCTGCTATGAAAAGCAGCTGGTGTGCGGCTATGAGGAAGGCGAACCGGAGGACTGGAACGCCACCATGACGGACGACGGCACGTCTTTTGATGATACATTCGGCATGGATGCGGATGATCCCGGCATTGCAGCCTATTCCGCAGAGCCGGAGTACATCTTTGTGCCCCATGAGCACACCGACGACTGCTATCAGGAAGTGCGGGAGCTGACCTGCCTGGAAGAAGAGCACGAGCACACCGATGACTGCTTTGATCCTGAGGACGGCAGCCTGATCTGTGGTCTGTTCTGTCACACCCACGACGACAGCTGCTACACCACCACCTATGAGCTGGTGTGCGGTCTGGAAGAGGGCGAGCTTGTAGAAGAAGTGAACCCCGATTATGACCCGGTGGCCCTGTTTGAGGAGCCGGTGGCCGCAAAGCCCGTGGTGGTCGATCCTGTGATCGAGACCCCGGTGCACCACCACACCGATGCCTGCTACGAGGAAGTGCTGGTCTGCGGCCTGCCGGAGCATCACCACACGGTGAACTGCCTGTCCGACCCGCTGGACGGCACGCAGGACGAGGACGAATGGCTGGCGCAGACCGGCACCACGCTGAGCGGCAACTGGGCCGACGACCTGCTGGCCGTAGCCGAGAGCCAGCTGGGATATGAGCAGAGCGAGCGCAACTTCCAGCTGGACGATGCCGACGGCGAGACCGTGCGCCACTACACCCGCTACGGCAACGACTACGGCAACGACTACGGCCCATGGGACGTGATGTTCCTTTCCTACTGCCTGAAATATGCCGATATCCCCCAGAGCGCGATCCCGCAGGTTTCCAGCGTGCTGTCTTTGCACAGCCAGCTGCGCAGCGCGCTGTACAACGAAGAGACCGGCAGCGGCTATGCCATGGATTTTGACGGTGATCTGCCGTCTGATGCCGCAATGCCCGGTGATATCGTCATTTACAATGGCACCGTGACCAAGGCTGTGGCCGCGGAAAGCCAGCCGTTGCAGGTGCAGGATGATTCCGCCGATGCCGACATTGCCCTGCTCTCCATGGATGCTGCGGCCACCACCGACACCGCGCCCCACATTGAGGAATACACCGTGGATACCAGCACCGTTGGCATCGTGAGCGATGTGGACAAAGATTTCGGCACCCTGACCGTGATCTCCGGCGATGTGGATGGCAAGGTGGCTAAAGTCACGCTGAATGCTTCGCAGGTGACAACGCTGGTGTCTGTGGCAAATGCGCAGCAGGCTGATTATGGCGTGTCTACGCCGGATTACAAAGTTGAAGATGACGCAGGTGCCATTACCACCATCAAAGGTCTGGATGCACTGGATTACCTCACTGCTCTGACGGTGCAGCGCAAGAATGGCACTGAATACGAGGATACCAACGTCACCACCATTTCGGAGCTTCTGCACAGCAGCCTTACCGTCACAGATATCCCGGCCAAAGAGATCCAGGAAAACGACTACTGTGTCCATGTTAAGCTGCCCAAGAGCTTTGATGTGCTGAACGATGAGCTTATCTCCGGCAAACTGGAAGATACCGGCAATTATGTCACCTGCGGCAGCTACCGGCTGCTCAAGGGGAATGACGGCTGCTGGTACGCCGTGCTGCGGTACGACCAAGACTATATCAAGCAGAAAGAAGCGGAAGCCGCAGGCGCGGATACTTCCGATGCCAAGGTCACCAGCAACGTTTCCTTCAATTTCCAGTGGAACCAGAGCGAGGTCACCAGCAGCGGCTTTAATCTGATCGAGGTCAACAAAGATTACGCCCTTGATATCACCATCAACCCGGATGAAACCCCCGATGAGGATCAAAAAGACGATAAGAACTATGACCTTAACCAGAGCGTGAAGGACCCGCGCTACAATGGCAGCGATGCCTACCTGGATTACACTGTTACGCTTGTGGTCAAGAACGAACAGGCCGACCCGCTGACGCTTGCGGACAGCATGACCCTGCCCACCGGCGTAACCGCCGAATATGTCGAAAACTCGCTCCAGCTCAGCATGGAAAACGGCAATACAACGCTCCGCATCACTTGGGAAGATGATAATGGTGAGCGCAAGATCACCTTGGGTTCTGCCGGTTCCCCCATTGCCGCAGGCACCTATTCTATCTGCTACACCGTCAAGCTGAAGGACTTTGGCGAAACGGCTGTTGACGGTGAAGTAATCAATAACATCAGGATTCTGGACACGACCATCAGCGATGATGCCGAAAAGTCGGTAAAAACCGACAGCCTTGTGATCACCAGTCAGGCCGATCCGTCCGACTACGAACTTCCCTCTACCGGCGGGGCCGGTACCAAACTGTATACAGCAGGCGGCGGCGCGCTGATGCTTGCCGCTCTGGTGTGCGGGGTTTGCAGAAAGCGCAGACGCGAAAGGAGGGCACGTTAAAAACCTGCATCCTTCCTGACACGGCGGCAAAATTGATTCTGCGCCGGAAGCAGACCCTGAAAATAGGAATCAGAAAAACTTGAAAGGAGACTTTCGCAAATCATGATGAAGAAAGCAATCAAAAAGCTGCTGGCCGCACTGCTGGCAGTTGCCATGGTGTGCGCCATGGCGATCCCGGCGTTTGCATACGACACTAAGGAGGACCTCAACACAAAACACGAGTACGACGCCTTCCAGATCTTCAATGGTGATGTTACGGGTAATGATACTGATGGCTTTAAGATTTCCAACGTTACGTGGGGCAAAAACATCCCTCATCCTGAGGATTTTCTGGAGAAATTGACGGAAGATTCTACCATCGGCGGTGAGTTTAAAACTGATTTCACTCCTCAGGAAGCTGTTGCGGTTATCAGCAAATGGCATGATTCCGATAATAACAGCATCGCTTTCGCGCGTTTTGTATGCAACTATATCTACACGGATTCCAATGCAAACCGGGAACCCGTCATTCAAGGTGGTCACACCGGTGGCTTCGAACTTCCAATGGCAGGTTATTATCTGATCGTTGATACTAGCCCCTTTAGCGGTGGCGATTCCTATCATGCCTACAATTCCTTCCTGCTGAAGGTTAACCAAAAAAACTATCACGTTCAAATTACGCCTAAGGTTGTAAAGCCCACTGTTAAGAAGGAAGTCTACGACAACGACGATGGAAGCTCTTCTGGTGACAATAACGATTGGGGCAGTTCCGCTGACCATGCAATCAACGAAGAGTTCAAGTTCAGGCTGATTGCTAAGTTGCCCGAAAGCGAAAACAATGGCCATGCTTACGATTACTATGATAAGTACTCGGTTATCTTTCATGATACCCTGTCCGATGGCATTACTTATGACAGACCCGATAGTGTAGTCATTAAATCCAATGACAAGACCTATGTTATCCCCAACGATTCTTCGAAGTATACTATCGGTCTTGAAAGTCAAAACTATCTTGTGGTAAAAATTCCTGATGTTAAGGCCTGTGCCAAAGACGCAGGGTTTGATTTGAATGACGGCGCTACTATTACGGTCACCTACACTGCACACCTGAACGAAAATGCCGCTGTCAATGGCTCTGCCGATAACAAAAACAGCGTACAGCTCCAGTACTCTAATAACCCCAGACCCGGCGAATACTGGGGCACCACTCCTAAAAGCGAAGTCTATGTGTACACCTACCAGCTGAACAACACCAAGCGTGCAGAGAAGGAAGACGGTACTCCGCTGCCGGGCGCCGGCTTCCGTCTGTACAGCAATGAAGCTTGCCATGATGAAGATGAGATCAAGCTCAAAATGAATGATGACGGCACTTACTCTCGCGACTTTAGCACTGAGGGTAAAGGCGTTGAGATGATCTCTGGCCAAGATGGTCAGTTCAATGTCAAGGGTCTGGACGCTGGCACCTACTACCTGAAGGAGACCACCCCTCCTTCCGGTTACAGTGCCTGTGCCAATAAAGAAATCGTCATTTCTGCAACGCACAACGGAAATCATGTTGAGCTTGATAGCTCCAAACTGTTCACCACCATCATCAACAAAAAAGACGGCGGCATTACCCTGCCCTCCACCGGCGGCATCGGCACTACCATCTTCTATGTGGTCGGCGGCGGCCTGATGGTTGCGGCCATCGTTCTGCTGGTCACCAAGAAGCGCATGGAGAACAAGTAAGCTCCATTTCCCCCAAGAACCCGGAGCAAAGGGGCCGCAAGGCCCCCGCTCCTATCCTTATAACATTAGGGAGTAGCCCATGAAAAAGAACAAAAGCACCGTCATCCTGATCCTCGTCTTTTTCGTGGGTCTATCCGTGATGTTATACCCCACCCTCAGCGATTACGTCAACCAGCTGCATCAGTCCCGTGCTGTGGCCACCTATGCCGAGGACGTGGACAATCTGACCGATGCCGACTACAGCGCCTATTTCGAGGCGGCAGATGCGTTCAATGCGCAGATTGCCGCCGACCCGGACGCGTTGTATTTCCCGCAGCGCTTTCCCACCTACGAAAGCACGCTGGATGTGACCGGTACCGGCATTATGGGCTACATCACCATTGAAAAGATCGGTGTGGAGCTGCCCATCTACCACGGCACCAGCGATGGCGTGCTGCAGATCGCCGCAGGCCACTTGGAGGGCACCAGCCTGCCGGTGGGCGGCGGCAGCACCCACGCGGTCATTTCGGCCCACCGCGGCCTGCCCAGCGCCAAGCTGTTCACCAATCTGGACCAGCTGGAAGTAGGCGACACCTTCACCATCACGGTGCTGGACCGGGTGCTGACCTATGAGGTGGACCAGATCTCCATTGTACTGCCCACCGAGACCGACAACCTCAAGGTGGTGGACGGCAAGGATTACGTCACCCTGATGACCTGCACCCCCTACGGCATCAACTCCCACCGCCTTCTGGTGCGCGGACGGCGCATCGAAACGCCGGACAAGCTCAAGCACATCCGTGTAACAGCCGATGCCATCAAGATCGAACCGATCATCACAGCTCCCATCATGGCACTGCCCCTGCTGCTGGTGCTGCTGCTCTGGCTGCTGTTCTCCAACCGCAAACGCAAATCTACAAGAGGTGAAAAACATGAAACGCACTGATCTCAAAAAGCACGCTGCGGCCCTGCTTTTGGTGCTGTGCCTTCTGGTAACAAGTGCGCTGCCTGCCCTTGCCACCAGCGCAAACATCAAGCTGGTGGACAGCAGCGGCAATCCCACTACCGGCACCATCCGCGTTACGCTGTACGACAGCGCCAACGATAAGGCGCTGAGCGGCGGCAAGCTCACTTTGTACCGTGTGGCCGAGGTAAAGCGCCAAAACGGCAACCTGAGCTACGAATACTGCGGCGATTTCTACGGCTGCGGCATTGCGCTGGGTGATTTGACCGACAGCACCCTTGCGGCCCAGCTGCAGGAGTATCTGCCCCAAAGCGCCGAGGGCACCACAAAGACCATTGATGCGGACGGCAACGTGACCTTCCGTGGTCTGGAGCTGGGCCTGTATCTGATCGTGCAGACCGAGGCTTCCAAGGGCTATGAGCCGATCAATCCGTTCCTTGTCTCTCTGCCCATGGCGGAGGATGGCAAGTGGAATTATGCGGTGGATGCCAGCCCCAAGGTGGGTGCTTACACCCCCACCAAGCCGGACACGCCGCCTACGCCCCCTACCCCGCCTACGCCCGATTATCCTGATACGCCTACCCCGCCGGACAACCCGGATAACCCGGTCTCTCCCGGTAATCCGGACAATCCCGTGGCTCCGGGCCATCCGGATCATCCGGCAGCACCCGGTAATCCAGACAGCCCCGTTCTGCCGGGCCACCCGGATAACCCGGTAATGAGCAGTCTGCCGCAGACCGGTCAGCTGAACTGGCCCGTGCCGGTGCTGGCTGTCAGCGGTGTGGTGCTGTTTGCATTCGGCTGGGCGCTGGATCGCAAATACCGCACAGTATAATTTTATTCTGATACAACAAAGAGGACCCGATGCATCTTCCACCGGGGCCCTTCGTTGAG
>OCAT01002046.1_pt1 | contig 11230 bp, 9 predicted proteins | sample 1538311 | NCBI WGS metagenome assembly OCAT01 (sample SAMEA2580287, study PRJEB22360) | human gut metagenome | biome: human gut; feature: human-associated habitat; material: faeces | place: Denmark | collected 2008/2010
AATCCCATGTCTCAATCTTCTGAATCTCATGAGATGTTCTGAATCCGTCAAAGAAGTTAATAAACGGAAGTTTTCCTTCAAGCGCTGCGCAATGAGCAACCGGTGTCAGGTCCATAACTTCCTGTACGCTTGATTCACAAAGCATAGCCGCTCCTGTCTGACGACATGCATAAACGTCGGAATGATCTCCGAAGATAGACAAAGCATGACTTGCAAGCGCACGGGCAGATACGTTAAATACGCCCGGAAGCTGCTCGCCTGCCACTTTATATAAATTCGGAATCATCAAAAGTAATCCCTGAGATGCCGTAAATGTCGTTGTCAGAGCTCCTGCTGCCAAAGATCCGTGAACAGCTCCTGCCGCTCCTGCCTCTGACTGCATCTCTGTAACTTCTACAGTCGTTCCGAAGATGTTCTCTCTGCCTTCTGTCGCCCATTCGTCAACGTGCTCCGGCATAACGGATGACGGTGTGATCGGGTAGATTGCCGCGACTTCTGTATACGCATACGATACGTGAGCGGCTGCCTGATTGCCATCCATAGTCTTCATTTTTCTTGCCATTTTTTTGCTCCTCCTTAAGTTTTACATTGAATAAAATAAATTTCTCACATGTGTCCTCATTATATCTCCAAACTTGTCAAAAGTCTATAGAGGGCAGTTTGTTTTTTGTTTATTTTTAGCAACAGTTCAGCCATACAGATGTACGGGAAGCACAAAACATGCCTGCATGTTTTTGCAAGCGGACATCTGTATGTGCTAAGCGCCCGGTTATGAGTAAAACAGTGGCATCAGCCACAATAAGCACGCAGTGCGGTTTTACGAATGGCGCGAGCTGAACTGTTTCTATTTTTAAGCACATGTGACATGAACTGCCTTAACTGTTCTTATGTTTTTTTCGCAGATAAAGCATTGCTGCCCCCGTGCCGACTACGATCGCACCTGCAAGAAGCTGGGAGACGGCAATCCCGACCCCGGGAAGAAGAAGCTGGTCTGTTCGTAATCCTTCGATCCAGAATCTTCCCAGTCCGTATCCGAACAGATACATCAAAAACAGCTCGCCCTCATACTTTTTATGCTTACGATAAGCAAATAGGATAATGAGCAGTACCATACACCAAAGCGATTCATACAAAAAAGTCGGATGCACCTGAATATAACTGACTCCGTCTATCCTCTCTATATGCCGGCGCATCTGCTCCGTCACATCGGAAGAGCGCACTGCATCTAATGGCAGGCGCATCGTCCGTATATCCCCCAAACGCTTCCCTGTTAAAAAAGTTTCCCCATCTTCCAAGCATCTGCCCGTTTAATAACGCCATAGCGATCGTATCGAAAATCTGAGGAGCAGATAAATGCTTTACTTTCGCAAGCACCAGAACGCTGATCACAGCTGCGATCACCCCTCCGTAAATCGCAAGTCCGCCTTCTCTCAGATTAAAAATATCGAGCAAATTATCTTTATACATATCCCACGAAAAGATTACATAATAAAGTCTTGCCCCGACAATTCCCGCAATGACGCCGATAATCCCCATATCAAGATAATTTTCCGGATTCTGACCTGTCCGTTTCGCTTCACGGGCAGCAATCCAAAAACCAAGCAAAATTGCCGTTCCGATAATGATTCCGTAATACGCTATCTCTATTCCGAATAAATCGATGCTCTTTCCGACATTTTTAAGATAAATTCCCAAATTAGGAAAACTGATCTCTGTATGCATAGATCATTCCGCTCCTTTTCATTTTTTATTTGACAGAACAAACATATGCCCTGTATCCCCTCTAAAAATTTTCTATTTACACAAAGGCAGGTCTTTCATGTAAGTAAAAAACGGATACAGACCGGCAAAGAAGTGTATCTGCACGGTTCCATGCCGTCCGTATCCATCGCTGCATATTCTTATACGTTGAATCTAAACAGCATAATATCGCCGTCCTGCACAACATATTCTTTTCCTTCCAGCCTTACAAGACCTTTTTCTTTCGCTGCCGCATGTGTTCCACATGCCATAAGGTCATCATAGCTGACAACTTCCGCACGGATAAATCCGCGTTCAAAATCCGTATGGATCTTTCCTGCCGCCTGCGGCGCTTTCGTTCCTCTCTTGATCGTCCATGCACGGACTTCCGGTTCTCCCGCCGTCAGGTAACTGATCAGACCGAGAAGATGATAACTTGCGCGGATCAATTTTTCAAGACCCGACTCTTTCAATCCCAGTTCCTCAAGGAACATCGCCTTTTCGTCATCATCAAGCTGGGAAATCTCTTCTTCTATCTCCGCACATACAACGAACACTTCACAGTCCTCGCTTGCCGCATACTCACGAACCGCCTTTACTCCTTCATTGTTCGCACCATCGTCCGCAAGGTCGTCTTCAGATACATTTGCCGCAAAAATAACAGGTTTTGCAGTCAGAAGATTATAACTTGCAAGCCACTCCTGCTCGTCCTCGTCATCTGTCACAAAGCTTTTCGCCATTTTATTGTCTTCCAGATGCGCTTTCACACGATTTAAAAGATCCAGCTCTTTTGCAGCTGCCTTGTCATTGCGGGAAAGCTTAACCGTTTTCGCAATACGCCGCTCCAGAATCTCCAGATCCGAAAAGATCAGCTCAAGATTGATCGTCTCAATGTCTCTGATCGGATCGATGCTTCCGTCCACATGAACGATATTTGTATTTTCAAAACAGCGGACAACATGAACGATCGCGTCCACTTCCCTTATATTTGCAAGAAACTGGTTGCCGAGACCTTCGCCTTTTGACGCGCCCTTTACCAACCCCGCAATATCAACGAACTCGATCGCCGCAGGAATAATTTTTTTCGTATGATACATCTCTCCGAGTACATCGAGACGCTTGTCCGGAACTGTTACGACTCCTACGTTCGGATCGATCGTACAGAACGGATAATTGGCGGATTCCGCCCCTGCTTTTGTCAATGAATTAAACAATGTACTTTTCCCTACGTTCGGCAAACCGACAATACCTAGTTTCATTTTTATCTTTACCTGTCTAAAAACCCTGCAATTTTTGCGGGTTTTCGCCTTTCTCTATATTTTTAAGTATCAGAGTCTTAATGTCGTTCTATATAATACTATAATAAGGCTCATATGTCTACATCACAACTCTAAAGTATTATCTAAAAGTTTCCCGGGAAAAGCCATATTTCCCTTCACTGACTTAAAACGACAACAAAAGGCGGTATTTACCGCCTTTTGCTTCCGGATCAGCTCTGCTTATTATTTTGTATTTGTAATGGTATTTTTAGATCTGCGATATTTCAGTATTACAATGATTGCAGACAATGCAAGAACCATTCCTATTCCCGTTCCTATAACCGGGGCATGATCTCCCGTTTTCAGCGCATTTGTCTTACTTTCTTGATTGTTTAAATCTTCCGTATCGGCGCCGCCGTGACCACTTCCGTTGTGATCGATATTATTATCGTGATTATTATCTGTGTTATCGTCATCCGAAGAATCAATATTTTGCGATATCAGTTTGTAAGCAGCAACTGTTCCTGACACTTCGCAGGATGCAAGCAGATAAGCATTTCCGTCTGCGCTTTCAGATGCGGAAATCATGCACAGTCCTTCCGGAGATACGTCGCCTGCTATATCTTTACTAAAATCTCGGGAGTTAATATAATTTGCGAAAAGAATCTTGTCAGGGTTTGTAATGTCATAAGCCATAACGCCTCCGATCCTCTCAAGACCGATAAACGCATAAGTTTTCTCTCCTACCGTTCCGATTGTTACGCTTTCTGCTTCTACGCCCTTTTTCCCTGAACGGTCATCTATTTCTGCGGAGTCATTGGAACAATTAAAGTACTGCGGGAAATATGCCGCTGTTTTTGCTTCTAACTCGTTTCCGCTCGTATACACTTCTTTCATTCCGGATCCATCTACACAATAAACAGTGAAGGAACGTCCTCCGAACAGGTAATCATATTCTGAATTTAAACCTTCATAATCGTTCTGATCGAAGAATACAACCTTTCCGGTTAGTCCACTGTTTTCAGCCGTAATTTTCCCGGAAGGTGATGTTTGCCCTTTCCCAAAATTACATTCTGCTTCATTAAGATATTCGTTCCACTCTCTGGAATCCCCCTCATTTGCAGTTACAATATAAGTTTTGCCGTTCGACTCAAACAGAGAAATTCCGTCCGGCATACGGATTCCGCGAAGCGACGGATAAGATACCGGCCTGTATGCCGCATCTTTTTTATCAATATCGATCGGATATTTTTCGTAATCTTCATATCCTGCGGAACAGATATTTTCTATAGAAAGTGTTTGCAGATCTACGATGGCAATGGCGTTTGCTTCCTGAAGTGTAACATAGGCTGTTTTATCATTTGCTGCAATATACTCCGGTTCTAAATCAACAGACGGAGCCGTTCCTTTTTTCAAAATCACTCCATTTTGTACAAGCTCCGCTCTTTTCGCTTCACTGTCAAAAACGGTAAAGTCAAGATGTGATACATTCTGATTTGTCAGATCAATTACAGTGACCGTTCCCTTAGGGTCAATACTTCCCGCTTCATAGCCGTTTCTTGGTTCGCCTTCATCTGCCGAAAGAATTTTTTTACTATCGGGTGTAAATGTCACCATATCCGGCTGTACACCTGCCTCATAAATCTGATCAAATGACAATGTCCCATCTGCGCCGCAAAGGAATACTGCGAGGCATCCGGCAGCCGAATAATCAGATGACTGGATTGCCACTGCAAGCTTTTCTCCATTTGGAGAAACGGCAACAGAAGTCATATCACCGTAGGAGAAACCTTTGTAATTGTTCTCAACGATTTCTTTGATATTTATATTCTTTCCATCTAACAAAGCGATCTTATCAACTGCATTTTTATTTTTCATCGGAATTGCCGTTAAGTTCCCGGTTACACCATTCACAGCATACGCCCAGCCTGTAACTGTATTGTAATCTATAATTTCCATAACGCCGCCGTCCGGGTTTTGCATGCCGGAATTATATTGAGCAGTCTGTGTCATGGCAATAGAAGCCTTTTTATTCTCTAATCCGTTTTTCAGCTCTCCGCCGTTCGCATTTTTGGTAACACTGAATGAATCAATTAATTTACTTTCCGGGGCATTGCTGTCTCCCGAAAGGTTATATACGTTGACAGAGATTTTATTATCCGCCACGTCAAAGACAGCGTAACTTGGACTGTACTCCTGGTTCCATTCCTGATTTCCAATTGGAAGATTTCCCGCCAAATATGCCTCAGAACCGGTTTGTCCGTTTGCCAGCACCGGATAATCTGCATTATTGGCCTTGTCTACTTTCTCAAAAGGAGTATAGTATTGCATGTCAGAACAGCAATTACCCGTCAGATAAATCACTCCGTCAGGATCATGGAAATCATCCAGTCTTTCTGCATTTCTCTGACCGTTTTTCAGCACATAGCTTCGAGAATACACATGATCGTGACCGCCTAATACAAAGTCAACGTCAAATTCATCCATCACCTGCTCAAATCCTGCATCTACATAGTTCTCAATATCCGAATCGGCAGCATGCTTTGCCACTGTCTGCGTAGATTTATGATGTGTAACAACTAACCATTGATACTGACCTGAATATTCTGCCGTCGCCGCATTTAAAGTTGTTCTGAAGTTAGAAACGATGGCTTCCGCTTCGGAATTGTCCTTTGAAGCGCTTGGAACATTTACATTTCCCGCATTTTCATTATCGTTTCCGCCCGGATAAGCTCCTGTGTTTAATGTTACGAAGAGAACGTTATTATATAAATAGTAATAGTTTCCTTTTGTCTCCATTTCTCTTCGTTCCACAAAATCATATTGCCCGTCTTTATTCGGTGTAACACCATTTGACTCTGCAGATTGTGCGATTTCATCCGCAGTTGCCTGAATATAGTTGCCATGGCTTTGACTCGTTCCACTGTTCTGTCCGCGGAATGTTGTCTTTACCTGATTAAGAGACGCTGCGTTTCCATCTACACTCATTTCATTCGGAAGATTAAAATGATCATCAAACATGTAATGACGATCATGATTTCCTACTGCCGGGGCATACAGAAGAGATGTCATTTCTTCCGGAGCAAAAAATGCCGCATACTCACTGGATTTTCCCCAGCTTTGATCCTCCACCTGGTCTCCCGCGGAAACAATGAGGTTCACATCTTCCTCTTTCATCTTGTCCAGCATAACTGCCCATCCGGTCTGATTTTTTCCGTCAGAAGGATTCCATCCCCCGTTATTTGTTTCTCCGTTTTCTTTAATCTGGGGATCGCTTGTAAAACCAAATCGAAATTCACCTGCATTTGGTGTTTCATAAGAATACTTCTTTGACCAAGTATTTCCATTATCATATGAAATCTGATAACTATATTCTGTGCCTTTTGAAAGTCCTGATACAGTAGCCTGACATACTATTTTCCCGGTATCTGTATATTTTCCTTCAACTACTTTTGTAGGAGTATGAAGAGCTCTTACAGATGCTTCTACTGTCTTATCCCCCATACGGACAATCGCATTTTGAGTACCTTCCGGGGCATACCAGTTCAGGTTTACCGAATCGTCTCTTTCACCTGGTTGTAAAGTAAGGTATTCGATTGAAACTGCATTGTTTTCCTGTGCTGCCACCTCCTCTGCTCCCGCTGCAAAGACATCACTTACTGTACTTTGAGCGCATACGATCGAAACAGCTGCTAAAAGCGCCATTGTTTTTCTCCGTTTTACTCTCATATCGTTTCCTCCGTTAACCCATTGAATTCAAGTAACGATAGGATTTTAATGGTCTTTTGTTAAGGTATTTTGTTGTATATGTAAAATAGGAGTTAAATTTTTCCTTTTACAAAATGACAATGGCATAAACTGTAAGTTGTTTATTTCTTCTTTTTCGGTTTTGGAGTTGGCAGTTCATCATACATTGCATGAAACAAGCCTGTCAAAAATTCCTTATTATCGACTTCATCTACCAACAACATCTCTTTTGCTCCCTCATAGGGTAATTCATACAGAACTGTCGGCATATAACTAACTAATTGCTGATTTTACTCGTTTAGCTTCTCTTGTCAGGAACGCAACAGGCAGAAAACACCGCAAAGACAGCGTAAAAAATCCATTAACAGAGATAGCTGATAGACATTAAAAAACCGTCGGCATAATTTTATCTATAGCGGCGGCATACATAATCATTTGCAGCTACTAAATTAACGGTTATATTTTTTCGATTTGTTTAACAAAATATAAATTCCAATCAATACCAAAATAGTGATGCCAAGTATCATATACATCGTTCCAATATTTACTTGACTTCCGAAAAAATAAAGATTGCAATCAAGGGAATCTTTTAGTTTTTCAATAATCACTATTGGAATACCTTGATTTTGTATTTCGGCAAGCGCCCCTTGCATTGTATGATTTCGGATAAGTGATGTACCATAAGTGCCTGGCAAAAATGAGATTATTTTTTGCAGCCCTTTTCCAAATGAAGAAATAGGCATATATGCACCACAAATGAAACCATATCCCGCACTGATGATTGTGCCTACCGCTGAAATTTGTCCTTGTGTTGATAAGAAAAAATTAATAATCGAAGATAATGCTGTTCCAAACAAAACAAGTAGTAAAATATCAAGAAACAAAAAGAATATATCTGCGAGTGACATATTCCAACCGACAATAGCCACATAAGTAAGACAGATACCCGTTGCAGCAAAGCAAATAATAAGTGTTGAAAACAAGGTTGCAGTATAATAACTCAGCGAAAGTGTAGCTGACTTCACAGGAGATATTCTTAAATCTCTTATCGTACCATTTGCTTTATCTTGCACCATTAAAAAATTAGAACAAAAAGCAACCGTTACACACGAAACAGCAAGAATGGAGGAGATAAGTTGACTGCCTACCAGTCCATCTATTACACTTTCTGATAATTTTAATGAATTAGGTAAATTAGATGTAAAACTAAGCTGAGATTTACAGCCTCATTGAACAACCGCTAATAGAACAAATAGTGACAGTATAACCACAACAACCATTTGAATGATAATCGCCATAATATCTAGAAATTTGCGTGACACTTTCGATTTTCTCATCTCTCGGATAAAGGGAATGTCGTAGCGCAATGTAAACAGAAAAGTTACTACAAGCTCAATACAAAAGAGCATAGGCAAGATATTTTTACTGCCATAGGATATTCCCATTCCAATATGCGTAATAACTAATGCCGGTATGTCATTCCACTTCACAATCAAAAGAATACCCGTTAGCGCCACAATTACCCAAGAAATACTGTTAATGATTTTTTTCACTTTTTCCATTAAATTTCCCTCCTTTTTTCAACTCGATAACTTCAAATTTACGGAATAACTGAAATTTGTCAATGTGATTATTTTCTGCCTGTTTATTACCCCTTGGGAAATTATTTTAGTGCAAACAGAAATAATTATTCAATACGAACATTAACTGGTCTTATTGTAAGTTCTCCAGCACCTTCTACGCTATACCACTTTCCTTTTTCGAGTTGAATTGTTTCTGACATGCCATGTGTAATGTAACCTATAGTATATTGTTTTCGACTTTCAATATCCGTAAAAATAACATCCGTATCAGCATTTCCAGAAACTTTAATCTTATTATTGATAGGCTGTATCAGCTCATTTTTCACAACTTCCCCAGAAAGCGTAAAAGTGTGCATTCTGATATATCCGTTATAGCTAATACCAGTGATAATAAGAGCCATAGGAATTGCTATTCCAATCATTCGCTTCATCCGCTTTTTGTCCATATAAACCTCTCTACAAACTAATCAAATCATATTTTGCAGCTCGACAGACTGAGATTTACAATGCTACCCTTTTCCATTTTCTAATCTTAGTTCTAAAAGTTCCGAAAGGAGCAACAGTATTAATGTGAATAAACTTGTAAACTTCCCATATCGCTGTTTTTGTAGCATCATCAGCCCACTTTCTCATATGTGGTTGAAATAATTCTTCATCACTCATTGAATCAATCATTGTATGGATAGATGTAATATTTTCTTTTAGTCTATCTTTCAGTTCTGCTAACGATAAATATGAGTAAGTATCTGTAAACCATTGATATAATTCACCTAGTTGATTCCACTTAAACATATCCGATGGTGTTTTCACTTCAATTCCTTGTTTCTCATCGTCTTCCCATTTCAAAACTAATGTCGTCCATCCAACTTGATAAGCAAGATTTTCTGCTGGTGTTCTATCTACTTCGATTATTCTCTTATCTTTTAAAGATTCAGGAATATTATCAAATTCAGAAATATACTTTTCAAAACTTTTATTTATCTCATTTTTTAATTCTTCTTTGTCCTTGTATGTTCTCAAAATATCTACCCCACAACTTACAATTTTACTTAAACTTTTTTATCTTAACAACCTAAGATTGATCGATATACTTGTCCATCTTTTTCATCTTAATCTTTCTTGATTTTAAATATCGAAACGAGAATTGCAATAAGAATTCCCACCCCTTGTATTTTTATTGCAATAGGTAAGAAATCCGATGCTAATATCAACGAAACATCAGATGTCGGAAAATATGTAATTATAAAGCTTATTATGATACAAATGATAATCGGTACAACAATGAATAACAATGCAACAATGCGCCATGCTTTATTGGACATTTTAATTACCTCCTCTCCTTTCCCTTAAAATGTATTGAAAATAAGAGCGAAATTTTTCATCTGTAAAATTCAATGTTTTCATCTCTCAAAATTCTAGTTGAATTTCTCTCAATCTCTATGTCCTATTAGCTTACAAATCATTCTTTTAATTCTTACAACAATTCCTCCAACTCCTCCCAGCCTTGATAATAAAATGCCGAGAGCAAAAAATATCACTATAACAGGAACCATGTCCAAATAATTTTCTCCCATAGTCGATCTCCTTTACAGATTCTAATGTGTTTTTTCAGTATACTATAATTATAATCATTCTATCAGACAAAAGCTTTTATTTCTACGGAATTTTCTGCAAAGCATATATCTACGTATTGTTAAACTGTATCATAGAATATAACTAAAAGGGGCTGTCGCTTTAACGATTAGCAAATCGTGAAGCGGCAGCTTCCTTTTTTCTATATAGTTGCTCTGTTTCCATTGAAACTGTAGCTTTTTCGTAAAAAAGCCGTACTTTAATACAATCCAAAACTGGATTTGAAAAAATTTTTGGATTTTCTAAATTTATGCACTCTTTAAAGGAAATAAATGTCTTCCTGTTTTTCCTTTTTGGATTTTATTATGAAGTTTATTTACATTTTTTGTCATTGCCAGCAAAACACTTTCAGCAAGAACGTTCGCCGTGCCGCGACTCAAATATCTGCGAAACTGCATATCCTGTTTCAGTTCACCAAAAGAGCCTTCTGCTTGGATACTTCTGTTTATTCTAAGAAGAATTCCTTCGTCAGAAAGAATACGCTCCAAATCTTCCTCTCGATATTTCAAAAATGTTTTTGCTATCGAAAGCACTTTGTTTCTTTCTTCTAGTGGTGTTTTACAGTTGTTTCCTTTGATGCACTCTTTCTTGTAAGGGCAATCTTTACATTCTTTGCATTGATAAATGCTTTTTTCACTGACATATCCAGTTTTAGATTTTGAACGACGGATCTGTGTAAATAACAGCTGTTTTCCGTTTCTACAAATATACGAGTCACTTTTTTCATCATAATCCATATTTTCTATACGACCGATGTCATTTTTATATTTTCTCTTTTTTGATATTTCATAATTCGATGGTTTAATAAATGCCAGCTGTTGATTTGTATCTAAGAACACGTAATTCTCTTCGCTTTCATATCCGGCATCTGCAATGATTTTTTGATACTTGAACGCCAGATATTCTTCTGTTTCCTTTAAGAAGGGAATTAGGGTGGTGGTATCTGTAGGCTGAGGTCCGACCGTCAGCCATACAATGTATTCGGAATCAACTCCATGCTGTAAATTAAATGCAGGCTTTAACTGTCCGTTTCCCATTGAATCTTCTTTCATCCTCATAAAAGTTGCATCCGGATCTGTTTTAGAATAACTGTTTCTTTTCCCACAAATATGAAGTTTTTTTGTGTATCCTTTTAAACGGTCCAGATATTCTTCTAATGTTTCGATACTCTTTTGTAGTTGAGTTTTTCGTTTCCCGATACCATGTACAAATACAATGTTTTCATCCTGCTTTAATGCATACAGCTTTTTTCGCAACCGTTTTACATGT
>OCAT01002048.1_pt1 | contig 11228 bp, 9 predicted proteins | sample 1538311 | NCBI WGS metagenome assembly OCAT01 (sample SAMEA2580287, study PRJEB22360) | human gut metagenome | biome: human gut; feature: human-associated habitat; material: faeces | place: Denmark | collected 2008/2010
TTATCTTCTCAGAGTCCGGAACTTATTTTGATCGTGTCTTTCAGCGAACCAAACCATTTAAGAATTTAAAAATGAAACCTAAAATATATATGATAACATCTAATTTTAGTATCTCCCTCCCTTATATAGACGCATATGTCCGTTATCACAGTCGAAATGATTTCGCAAGTCATCCTTATCCTCTGATTATTATTTCAGATCTCATTTGCGTCCAGTATACAAAAATATTACAAGAAAAAAATAACAAAACAGCCTTATAGACAATTATTTATGTCTACAAGGCTATTTTTAATTATTCACTAATATCATTTTCATCAAAGACTTCATCAATAGGTGCTCCTGGTGCAACCATTGGGAACACTTTATCATCCTCTTGAATAATGCATTCAATAACAATTGGTCCATTATAATCAATGGCTTCTTGAATCGCAGGTAAAACTTCTTCTTTCTTTGTCACCCTAATAGCTTTACACCCTAAACCTTCAGCAACTTTACAAAAATCAACTTTATCATTTAAGATTGTTGCAGAATAACGTTTATCATAGAATAGTGTTTGCCATTGTCTAACCATACCTAAGACATGATTATTTAAAACAACTTGAATGATTGGAACATTATATCGAGATGCCGTTGCCAATTCATTGAGATTCATTCTAAAACATCCATCTCCAGCAATATTGAAAACAACTTGATCTGGCTTTCCATATTTTGCCCCCATAGAAGCCCCTAGACCGTATCCCATTGTTCCTAACCCACCACTTGTAATCAATTGGCGAGGTCTTCTAAAATGGTAATACTGAGCAGCCCACATTTGATTTTGGCCAACTTCTGTACAAATAATAGCATTACTATCTGTCATAGCTTCTATTTGTTCAATAACATAAGGTCCTGTTAAAATATCTGGATTATATGTTAATGGGAATTGTTCTTTTAACCCTCTGATTTCTTTTAACCATTGGGGATGATTTTGTTGTGCTAACAATAAGTTTAATGCCCCTAAAATACTCTTAGCATCTCCAACAATACCCAAGTCAACTGCAACATTCTTATTAATTTCTGCAGCATCAACATCAATATGAATAATCTTAGCATTTCTTGCAAATTTGGCTGTATTTCCAGTGACACGATCACTGAACCTAGCCCCCACAACAATTAATAAGTCACATCGAGAAACACCTAAATTACTCGTTTTTGTTCCATGCATCCCTAGCATTCCTGTATAACGTGGGTTAGTTCCATCATAAGCCCCTTTTCCCATCAATGAATCAGCTACAGGTGCATCAATTTTTTCTACAAATTCTTTAAGTTCTTCAGATGCTCCAGCGGCAATAGCTCCACCGCCAACAAACACAAATGGTCTTTCACTCTTTTCAATCATCTGAATAGCTTTCTTGATTGTCTCTGTTGGATAAGTATAACTACGTCTTTCAATGACTTCAGGAACTTGTGGTTTATAATCACCCTTTTTAATAGTGACATCTTTTGTAATATCAACGAGGACAGCCCCAGGTCTTCCTTCTTTAGCGATTTGAAATGCCTTACGAATAGTTGGAGCTAAATCCTCAATTTTCTTAACAATAAAGTTATGCTTAGTAATTGGCATTGTCACTCCAGCAATATCAACTTCTTGAAAGCTATCTTTTCCAAGTAATGAAACCGCCTGATTGGCTGTAATTGCAACAAGAGGAATCGAATCCATTTGTGCAGTTGCAATTCCAGTGACAAGATTTGTTGCTCCTGGACCACTTGTTGCTAGACAAACACCTACCTTACCAGTTGCACGAGCATATCCATCAGCAGCATGAGATGCACCTTGTTCATGAGAAGTCAAGATATGGTTAATCTTATCCTGATATTTATATAGACTATCATAGATTTCTAAAATTGTTCCACCAGGATACCCAAACACAGTATCAACACCTTGTTCAAGTAAGCATTCAACAACAATATCTGATCCTTTCATTTCCATAGTATCTTTCCTCCTCTTCTTTAATCTTTAACTTTTAAAACTGCTCCAGTGTTTGCTGAAGTAACCATTGCAGCATATTTCTTCAAATATCCTTTCACTTCAGGCATTTTAGGTTCCCAGTTTTTCTTTCTTTCTGCCATTTCCTCATCACTGACTAATAATTGAATACTATTATTCTCAATATCAATCTCAATCATATCTCCCTCTTGAACAAAAGCAATTGGTCCTCCAACTGCTGCTTCAGGAGAAACATGTCCAATTGATGCACCACGAGTCGCACCAGAGAAACGTCCATCAGTAATCAAAGCAACATCTTTATCTAACCCCATCCCAGCGATTTCACTTGTAGGGGATAACATTTCACGCATTCCTGGACCACCACGAGGTCCTTCATAACGAATCACAACGACATCACCAGCCACAATTTTACCTGCACGAATAGCCGCAATTGCATCTTCCTCACAATCAAAGACTCTTGCCGGTCCCTTATGTTGCATCATTTCTGGTGCCACTGCTGATTTCTTTACAACACAGCTATCTGGTGCTAAGTTCCCTTTTAAGACTGCAATACCACCAGTTTTGCTATAAGGATTAGTAATAGGTCTAATAATATTTGGGTCAAGATTGACACAACCCTCAATATTCTCTTTTAATGTTTTTGTTGTACATGTCATAACATCTGTATGCAAAATGCCTAAAGTATCTAATTCATTCATAACTGCATAAACCCCACCAGCCTCATTCAAATCTTCCATAAATGTATCTCCAGCAGGAGCTAAATGACATAAGTTAGGTGTTTTCTTGCTGATTTCATTGGCAATTTCTAAGTTCAAATCAACACCTGCTTCATAAGCAATTGCTGGTAAATGCAACATTGAGTTTGTTGAACATCCTAAAGCCATATCAACAGTTAAGGCATTCAAGAAAGCATTTGGTGTCATAATATCTCTTGGTTTAATATCTTTTTCTACCAATTCCATAATTTGCATTCCAGCATGTTTTGCCAGTCTAATTCTTTCACTATAAACAGCCGGAATTGTTCCATTTCCTTTTAATCCCATTCCAAGAACTTCTGTTAAACAATTCATAGAATTAGCAGTATACATACCTGAACATGATCCACAAGTAGGACAGGCTTTTTCTTCAAATTCTTTTAATTTTGCTTCAGTTATTTTACCTGAATTAAATTCTCCAACAGCTTCAAATAAAGTTGATAAACAAGTTTGTTTCCCATCTAATCTTCTACCAGCTAACATTGGTCCGCCACTTACAAAAATTGTTGGAATGTTTAATCTAGCAGCTGCCATTAATAATCCAGGAACATTTTTATCACAATTAGGAATCATAACCAATCCATCAAATTGATGTGCATTAGCTAAACATTCAGTACTGTCACAAATCAACTCTCTTGTAACCAATGAATATTTCATTCCTGTATGATTCATAGCAATCCCATCGCAAACTGCAATAGCTGGAACTTCAATTGGTGTTCCACCTGCCAAATAAATTCCTTTCTTGACTGCTTCTGCTATTTTATCTAAGTTCATATGTCCAGGAACAATTTCATTATAAGAATTAACAACTCCAATTAACGGTCTAGCTAGTTCTTCTTCTGTCATTCCTAATGCATTAAATAAAGATCTATGAGGTGCTCTTTCAACACCTGTTTTGACATTATCACTTTTCATGCTTTTCCTCCCTCTATAGTCTCTCAACTATCAAATCACCCATTTGTGAACACGATACCTTTGTCTGTCCATCAGACATAATATCAATTGTACGATATCCATCCTTTAAAACCTTTTCAATCGCTCTTTCAATAGCCTCTGCTTCTTGATCCATATCAAATGAATATCTTAACATCATAGCGGCTGAAAGAATTGTAGCAATTGGATTTGCAATATTTTTTCCTGCAATATCAGGTGCACTCCCATGGCTAGGTTCATACATTCCTAATTTATCATCTCTTAATGATGCACTAGATAACATTCCAATTGACCCTGTAACCATACTGGCTTCATCACTTAAAATATCTCCAAACATGTTTTCTGTTAAAATCACATCAAACTGACGAGGATTCTTAACCAATTGCATTGCACAATTATCCACTAACATATGTTCAACTTCAACACTAGGATAATCCTTAGCAACCTCATTCACAACTTTTCTCCATAAACGAGAAGTATCAAGAACATTCGCTTTATCAACGCTTGTTACTTTCTTTCTACGTTTCATGGCAATATCAAATCCACGAATAGCAATTCTTCTGATTTCATTTTCACTATATATTAAATTGTCATGTGCTACCATTTGCCCATTGACTTCTTTTGTTTCTCTTGCTCCAAAATACAAGCCACCTGTCAATTCACGCATAATCATCATATCAAAACCACCTTCAGTGATTTCTTCTTTTAAAGGACAAGCCCCTTTTAATTCATCATATAGATAAGCGGGTCTTAAATTTGCAAATAAATTTAATTCTTTTCTGATTTTTAATAATCCCGCTTCTGGTCGAAGTGCTGGTTCTAACTGATACCATGGAGATGTATTTGTATCTCCACCAATTGATCCCAACAAGACAGCATCACTATTTTGTGCCACCTGAATGGCTTCATCTGTTAATGGCACCCCATATGCATCAATAGAAGCTCCTCCCATTAAAATCTCACGATAATGAAAAGTATGATTGTATTTTCTTGAAATTGCATTTAAGACTTTTAATGCTTCATTCACAATCTCTGGTCCAATTCCATCACCTTTAATGACTGCAATATTCTTTTCCATACATTTATCCTTTCTTCTTTTCATTCACATAGTTTACTAAACCATTTGCTTGAATCATTTTTTGTAAAAATTCTGGAAATGGCTGTGCCTGATATTCTATATTCTTTGTTTTATTTATAATTTTACCTGTATCAAAATCTACTTCGACTTCATTTCCTTCATCAATATCATTTGCTGCTTCTTCACATTCTAAGATAGCAAAACCAATATTAATAGAATTACGATAGAAAATTCTTGCAAACGATTTTGCAATAACACAACTTACACCTGCTGTCTTCAATGCTAAAGGCGCATGCTCACGAGACGATCCACAACCAAAGTTTTTTCCAGCAACCATAATATCACCAGGCTCTACTCTTTCTACAAAGGTCGGATCAATATCAATCATGGCATGACTTGCTAATTCTTTTGCATCAAACGAATTCAAATATCTTGCTGGAATAATAACATCAGTATCAACATTATCACCATATTTTAAGACTTTACCGTGTGCTAACATGTTACTCCCCATCCTTTCTAGGATCTGCAATATATCCTGCAATTGCACTTGCAGCTGCGACTTCAGGAGAAGCCAAATAAATAAGTGCCTGCGTATCTCCCATTCTTCCTACAAAATTACGATTTGTTGTTGAAACACATTTTTCACCTTTTGCCATAACACCCATATGTCCACCCATACAAGGACCGCAACTTGGTGTATTAAAAGCACAACCTGCTTCAACAAAGATTTCAGCCAATCCTTCTTGAATACATTGTACAAAGATTTTTTGTGTTGCTGGAACAACCATCACACGTACATGATGAGCAACCTGCTTTCCTTTTAGAATAGCAGCTGCTTTTCGTAAATCACTCATTCTTCCATTTGTACATGATCCAATGACAACTTGATCAATCATAATTTTCTCTTCATTATTGATTTCATCCATTGTATGTGCATTTCCTGGTAAGTGAGGAAATGCAACAGTAGGAACAATTGAAGACAAATCAATTTCAATCACTTCATCATAAACTGCATCTTTATCTGCTATATATTCTTTATACTCTTTCTTTGAATGTTTCTTCATATAATCTCTTGTTTGATTATCAACAGGGAAAATTCCATTTTTAGCTCCTGCCTCAATAGCCATATTACAGATTGTAAAACGGTCATCCATTGAAAGTTCAGCAACTCCTTCACCTGTAAACTCCATTGATTTATATAAAGCTCCATCAACACCAATTTTACCAATTATGTGTAAGATAACATCTTTACCACTTACATAAGGTTGTAATTTTCCTTTTAATACAAATTGAATAGCACTTGGTACCTTGAACCACAATTCGCCAGTTGCCATACCAGTCGCAATATCAGTTGTTCCAACACCAGTAGAAAATGCTCCTAAAGCTCCATAAGTACATGTATGAGAATCTGCTCCAATAATACATTCCCCTGCTACAACAATTCCTTTTTCAGGTAAGATAGCATGTTCAACACCACATTTTCCTTGTTCCATATGATGTGTTAAGCATTGATTTAAAGAGAATTCTCTAATTGCCTTTGAATTCTCAGCAGATTTAATATCTTTATTTGGTGTAAAATGATCTGGAACCAAAATCACTTTATCCTTATCAAAGACTTCATTAGCCATTTGTTTAAAAATAGGCAATGCCATTGGTCCTGTAATATCATTAGCCATTACAACATCTAATTTTGCTTCTATCAATTGACCAGCTACAACTTGTTTTAAACCTGCATGATCAGCTAATATCTTTTGTGTCATTGTCATCGACATAATTACTTCCCCCTTCATCCTTTGCATGTCATCACTAAAGAGTCTAAGACTCTTTACTGAACACACACAAAAGTGTGTGTATTGATTAGTTATTAATTAACTTGTCTTCATCAGACCAGCTATATAATTTTCTAACTTCTTTACCAGTTTTTTCAGATATATGTTCAGTTGCTAATTTACGCATAGCTTTAAAGTGAGCTTGTCCACCAGCTTCAGACATATCTAATAAGAAATCTTTAGCAAAAGTTCCATCTTGAATATCAGATAAAACTTTTTTCATTGCTTTCTTTGTATCTTCAGTGATAAAATCACCATATTCAGCTGTATTAGAGATAGAATATCTCATACCTTCAAATCCAGATTGATAAATTAAATCTACAATCAATTTCATTTCATGAATACATTCAAAATATGCATTTCTTTCATCATATCCAGCTTCTACTAATGTTTCAAAACCAGCTTGCATTAAGGCACAAACACCACCACATAAAACAGCTTGTTCACCAAATAAATCAGTTTCTGTTTCTGTTCTAAATGTTGTTTCTAGTACACCAGCTCTTGCTCCACCAATACCTAATGAATAAGCTAATGCAATATCTTGTGCTCTTCCTGTTGCATCTTGTTCTACTGCAACTAGACAAGGAACACCTTTTCCAGCTTGATATTCACTACGAACTGTATGTCCTGGTCCTTTTGGCGCAACCATAGTGACATCGACATTCTTAGGTGGAACAATTTGTCCAAAATGAATATTGAAACCATGAGCAAACATTAACATGTTTCCTTCTTCTAAGTTTGGCTCAATTGATTCTTTGTATAATTTTGCTTGTAACTCATCATTAATTAAAATCATGATGATATCTGCTTTCTTAGCAGCTTCAGCTGAAGTGTAAACTTCAAATCCTTGTGCTTCTGCTTTTGCCCAAGATTTAGAACCTTCATATAAACCGATAATAACGTTAACTCCAGATTCCTTTAAGTTTAATGCATGAGCATGTCCTTGAGAACCATACCCAATGATTGCTACTGTTTTGTTATCTAATAAAGATAAATCACAATCTGACTGATAATAAATTTTTGCCATTTTCTTGACCCCCTATTTGTTTTCTACTTTTTTTATATCAAAATCACTAAGACCTCTTGAAATACCAGCTAAACCAGTACGTACAATCTCAACGATATTGAAACCATCTAACATGGCTAATAAGCCATTAATCTTACTGTGATCACCAGTGACTTCTACAACCAGTGAATCAGGTGATACATCTACAATTTTTGCTCTAAAGATATCTACTATTGAAACAATATCTGCTCTTGTTGATTGATCTGCTTCTACTTTCACCATCAATAACTCACGGTATACTGAAGAAACACGTGGCAAAGCAAAGATTTCAATAACATCTTCTAACTTTCTTAACTGTTTCTCAATCTGTTCTAGAATTTGCTGATCACCTTGAGCAACAACAGTCATACGAGAAACACCCTCAGTACTTGTTGGTCCAACAGTTAAACTATCAATGTTATAACCACGTCGAGCAAACAAACCACTGACACGTGTCAAAACACCCGAACTGTTATGGACAAGAATTGATAAAATAAGTTCTTCCATAATCTATCCTTCCTTTTTCATATATTTATGAATACGGTTCATTGCCGAAATCATTGCCTTGATTGTTGCAGTCGTAATATCTGGATGAACACCGACTCCATATTCACATACTGCACTGCCTTTAGGTCGAAGTTGAATATAAGCTGCTGCTTTAGCAGAAGACCCAGCTGTTAAAGCATGTTCACTATAATTAATTAACTCAGTATACAAGAAATCTTCTTGTGAGTTAAAAGCATTTTTCACAGCATCAATTGGACCATTTCCATATCCAATTAAAGTTTTCATAACTCCACGATCTTCAATCGTTACCTCTGCTCTTCTTTCATATTCACCTTCATCACTTATATCAATTAATCTTTGTTTAATAAACTTATATGGTGTCTCATTATCAATATATTCTTTCTTGAAAGTATCATATATTCTTTCAGGTGAAACTTCACCTTCTGTTTCACTTATATTTTGAATAGCTTTTGCAAAATCCGCTTGTAAAGCCTTTGGTAATTGATAACCAAAGACTGTATCCATCACAAAGGCAACGCCACCTTTTCCTGATTGTGAATTAATACGAACAATTGGTTCATATTGCCTATTTAAATCAGCTGGATCAATTGGTAAGTAAGGAACTTCCCAAATCTCTTGCCCTCTTTCATGATAAGCATGCATTCCTTTATTAATAGCATCTTGATGACTACCAGAGAATGCTGTAAAAACAAGTTGTCCAGCATATGGATGACGTGGTGGAACTTCCATCTTTGTATCTTTTTCATAGATTGCTTTGATATGATTCATTTGACTTAATTCAAGTTCAGGATCAATTCCATGAGTATACATATTCAATGCTAAAGTAATCACATCAACATTTCCTGTTCTCTCACCATTTCCAAATAATGTTCCTTCTACTCTGTCTGCCCCTGCCAATAGTCCAAGTTCAGTTGTTGCTACACCACAACCTCTATCATTATGTGGATGCAAACTGACAATAACACGTTCTCTATCTTTAAAATTCTTGCACATCCATTCAATTTGATCTGCATAAACATTTGGTGTATCCATTTCAACAGTTGATGGTAAATTAATGATAACTTTATTATCAGGTGTTGCTCCCCATGTATCCATAACAGCTTCACAAATTTCTAATGCATAGTCTACTTCTGTTCCTGTAAAACTTTCTGGTGAATATTCTAAGATAACTTTTCCATCAAATTCCTGAGATAATTCTTTGACTAATTTTGTTCCCTCAACAGCAATTTTCTTAATTTCTTCTTTTCCTTTTCCAAAGACAACATCTCTTTGTAAAATTGAAGTTGAATTATAAATATGAACAATAGCCTTATCTAATCCTTTTAATGATTCAAACGTTCTTCTAATCAAATGTTCTCTTGCCTGAGTTAAGACCTGCACAGTCACATCATCAGGAATCAAATTTTCATCAATCAATAATCTTAAGAAATCATATTCAATTTGTGATGAAGATGGAAAACCAACTTCAATTTCTTTAAACCCCAAATCAACTAATAATTGAAACATCTCTACTTTTTCTTCAATTTTCATAGGTGTAATTAATGCTTGATTACCGTCACGTAAATCAACAGAACACCAAATTGGTGCTTTGACAATTTCATTGTCTGGCCAAGTACGATCTTTCAACTTCACTGTTTCAAACTTCTTATACTTTTTATAGTTCATGTTCTGCCTCCCTCTTCCCTATATAATAAAAAATCTCGTCTCCATCATGAAAGAAATTCATAATAGAGGACGAGAGTTACTCACTTCGTGGTTCCACCTCATATTTATTATTGCCTCACGACAATAACCTTATCAAGTACGCTTATTTATAAGTTCATACTCTAGCGTGATAACGGTCGCAAGTTCCGTAGCAGCTTACTCCTATTGTTTCAGTGCTCCACTCAAGGATGAGTTCAATAATGTATTCTCGACTTTTTTCACCAACCAAAGTCTCTCTATGCTTCATATCATTATTTACTATTTCCTATCTTTGTATTTCCTATAGGGTTGTTGCATATATCATATACTCTTTTCCATATATAGTCAATAAGAATTTCAGTTTTTTGTTTGTGAATTTTTAGTTTTTGAAAATTGTATATATTATATTTTGGATTTTCACTAAATTAACTTAAATTTAGATAGACATATATTTATAAGAATAGACTTATTAATTATTTTGAATTATTTCATAAACTAAATTTTCATTACTTAATTTTTCAACATCCATCTCATCTTTATGGGTTTCTTTCCACTCATCAATCATTGAAATAGTTGTGATTGATATTTTATAATGGTCCTTTTGTAATACAAAGGTTGAAGAAATTGTTCCATCATACTGCTCTACACTATATCCTTCTTTTTCTAATGTTTTCACATAATTATAAATCGAAGGTATTGATTCATCATGAGCATCTACATCCTCAATAGTTAAACCAAAAACAAGTCTATCATCTGTTTGATTAAGAATTGTCACTTTTTTGGATGATGCTTTCAAATACGAAACAATATTTTTCACTTCAGGAAACTTTACATAATTTTCATTTTTAAATTCTTCAGTTTGAGATGTCACATTCTCTTTTGATGGTGGAGTCGTTGCATTCTCTTGTTTCTTTCCATTTGTACAGCCAGTTATAACAAATAAACATATCAATATAATTATCTTTTTCATAAAAACCCTCCTTTAGTTTCAGTATAACATATCATATGATTGTTGAAATATGAGTTGTATCAATTTTATTAGAATGCACTGTCCTTATTCATATACTCTATATTTCTCTTTTAAATAAGGCAAATAAAACAATATGCTTTCATATTTTATACATCTATATCAACAATTTAATTATCAGTTTCTAAATATTTTCTCAGGATTTAGTTTTTTTACTATAACTACAGATAATGCCACCGTGCTTATAACAACAATACTAAACATTATAAATAAAAGAATAGATATATTATCCATACTATCAATAAGGATATTCCCTATAAAAACATATACCAATAAAAATGTGAGTATATATGATATGAGTATTTTAAATATAACATCTACTCCTAATATGAATACCATTTCTAAAGGCATAACACCATTTGT
>OCAT01002066.1_pt1 | contig 11173 bp, 6 predicted proteins | sample 1538311 | NCBI WGS metagenome assembly OCAT01 (sample SAMEA2580287, study PRJEB22360) | human gut metagenome | biome: human gut; feature: human-associated habitat; material: faeces | place: Denmark | collected 2008/2010
CGGGCTGTCCTTCACGCGGCTGGCGGGTCTCTCCGCCGGACTCCTGCGGCGTCTGTCCGTTCTGCCCTGCGGGGCGTCCCTGCTCGCCGCGGCCCTTGTTGTTGCGGCCGCCGCGCTTGCGGCGTTTGGCCTGGTCGAAGCGGGTGATGCTATCCTCCTCCGAACGGTAGGTCGGCTCCTCGATCTCCGGGCGGATGTCGTCGGCGTCCTGCAACCGTTCGACCTTCTTGCCCTGGCGGTTCAGCGCCATGATCTCCCGCACGCGCGAAACGGGCAGCGTGGTGACGTTGGCCATCGCGTCCTTCGACGAAGAGAAGGTCATCGTTCCGGCCAGCACGTCGCTCTTGACGCAGAACCATTCGCCTTCGGCAGCCTGGAGCGGTTCGCGCAGGCGCGGGAACTCCTTGCGGGCGTCGACATAGGTGTCGTATTCGTACATCATGCAGCACTTGAGCTTCGAGCACTGCCCGGCCAGCTTCTGGGGGTTGAGCGAAATGTCCTGCACGCGCGCGGCTCCGGTCGTGACGCTCGAAAAGCTCGACATCCACGACGCGCAGCACAGTTCGCGGCCGCAGGCGCCCAGTCCGCCGATGCGTCCGGCCTCCTGGCGGGCGCCGATCTGCTTCATCTCGATGCGGATGTGGAACCGTTCGGCGAAGACCTTGATCAGTTCGCGGAAGTCCACGCGCTCGTCGGCGATGTAGTAGAAGATGGCCTTGATCTTGTCGCCCTGATACTCCACGTCGCCGATTTTCATGTTCAGGCCCATGTCGGCGGCGATCTGCCGCGAGGCGATCATCGTCTCGTGCTCCAGCGCGATGGCCTCCTGCCACTTTTCGATATCGTAGGGTTTGGCCTTGCGGTAGATCTTCTTGTATTCGCCGTTGTAGGGGTTGAATCCCGTGCGGCGCATCTGGCGCGCCACCAGGTCGCCCGTGAGCGACACGACGCCGATGTCGTGGCCCGGCGACGCTTCGACGGCCACGATGTCGCCCCGTTTGAGGTCGAGGTTGTTGACGTTCTGGTAGAACGAACGGCGGGTGTTCTTGAAACGCACCTCGACGATGTCGCTCGGCATGTTGACCGGGTACTCGTCGAGCCAGGCCGTTTCGTGGAGCTTGAAGCACCCGTCGCAGAGTTTGGCTTCCGGCTCCGAGCCGCAGTTGCAAAAGGCGCACCCGCGGCCCACTTCGGGTTTGCAGGCGCCCGTATGTCGTTTTTCGGTATCCATGATTGGGTATAATTTGCGTAAAGATACAAAATAATTCACAATTCAGAATTCACAATTCACAATTTTGGCTTATTCGGGAACTATGCCTGCAAACTGAATTTATGAATTGCGAATTGTGGATTGTGAATTCCCGTTTGCATGCAAACGGCTGATGCTGCGGCGGATGCGCACGATCATCATCACGGCTGCGGCCGACAGTCCGAACGAGAAGCCCAGGAAAAGCCCCGAAGGACCCATGCCCATCGTGAAACCGAACAGGTAGCCCGCCGGGAGGTTCAGCAGCCAGTAGGAGACGAAGGCGATCGGCATGATGATCTTCACGTCCTGAATGCCCCGCAGGATACCCACCGAGACGTTCTGGATGCCGTCCGACAGTTGGTAGAGCGCAGCGAAGACCATCAGGTTCGAGGCGATGGCGATCACCTCGGCGTTGGTGGTGAAGAAGGTCGGGATCACGTTGCGCATCGTGATGAAAACCAGCGCTGCGAGGGCGTTCCACGCCAGCACGAGGTGGTACGACGCCTTGGCCGCGAGCGACAGCTGGCCGATGTCGCGCGCGCCGTAGCAGTGCGACACGCGGATGGTGGTGGCCGCGCCGATCGACATGACGATCATAAAGGCGCAGTTGCCGATGGTCGTGGCGATCTGGTTGGCGCTCATCGTCTCCTTGTTGAACCACCCCATCATAATTCCCGTGCCGACGAAGGCCGAGGCTTCGAGGAACATCTGCATCGAGATCGGCAGGCCCATGTGCAGCAGTTGTCTGACCGACGCCCACGAGTAGTTGCGCGGCGAAAAGCCTTCGAGATAGACGCGGTATTTGCTGCGGCTGTAAAAGTAGCCGATCATCAGCATCGGGGCGATGATGCGCGACATCAGCGTGCCCAGGCCCGCGCCCTCGGCGCCCATCTCGGGAAATCCGTAGCGGCCGTAGATGAACACCCAGTTGAAGCCGATGTTCGCGAGGTTGGCCGCGATCGTGACGAACATCTCGACCTTCGTGTTGCCCACGCCTTCGAGGAACTGCTTGAAGGTGAAGAACAGCATGATGAACGGCATGCTCCACACCAGCATCCTGTAATAGGGGATGGCCATGTCGACCACTTCGGCGGGCTGGCCGAGGTGGTACATCAGCGGGATGACGGCGTACTGCACGGCGGCCATCGCCACGCCCAGCAGTCCGTAGAAGAGAATGCCGTTCTGGAGCAGTCCCGACGATTTCTCGCGGTCGCCCTGCGCGTAGAGTTCGCCCACGAGAGGCGTCATGCCCAGTGCGATGCCGATGGCGGCGATGAAGAGGATGAAGAAGACGGCGCCGCCGAACGACACGGCGGCCAGCGGCGTGGGGTCGCTGCCTCCGTAGCGGCCGACCATCAGGTTGTCGGCGACCTGCGTGAGGATCTGCCCCAGCTGTGTCAGCACCACGGGCAGCGCCAGCCGCAGGTTGGCTTTGTATTGCTCTTTGTATGTTGCGAAACTGTACATTCGATTCGGGTATTGAGGTGCAAAGATAGCCATTTCCGCCGGGATTGCAATTCACAAACCCCTCCCGGGGCGGAAAAAGCGCCGGAAGGGGCTGCGAAAGTGCCCGCGGTGCGGATCAGTAGGGCAGTTCGATGCGGATGCAGCAGCCCCCGCTGTATTCGGGGCAGACGCGGATGTCGCCCCCGAGGCGGGTGACGATCAGGCGGCAGAGGTAAAGCCCGATGCCCGAACCGGGTTTGAAAGGGTCGACCTTGGTGAAGCGTTCGAACACCCACTCCTGCTTTTCGGGCGGGATGCCGATGCCCGTGTCGCTGACGCTGATTTGCAACGTGCGCCGGGACTCGTCGTTGCGGCAACGGAGCGTGATGCGTCCTGCGGCGGTGAACTTGGCGGCGTTATGCAGCAGGTTGTCGACGACGCGCGTCAGGTAGAAGGCATTGGTGGGTATCTCGATCTCCGTTCCCGCTTCGTTGACGTATTCGACCGCCGGATTGTCGCCGAGCTGCTTTTGCAGCTCCAGCCGTTCGGCGCAGAGCAGGCGGATGTCGGTCTGGGCGACCGGGAGCGGGCTTTCGGAACTGACGAGCTGCGAGAGTTCGAGCATGTTTTCCAGCAGGGCGGTCAGGGCCGTGGTGCTCTTCCAGATCTCGGCCTGAAAAGCCTGCCGGGCCGCAGGCTCCTGTTCCGTGAGCAGCAGTTCGGAGAAGCCGTTGATGGCGTTCAGCGGCGTGCGTATCTCGTGGCACATCGAGTTGATGAAGGCGGTCTTCATTTTTTCGCTCTCCTGGGCGCGGCGGCTTTGGCGCTGCGCCTCTTCGCTGGCCGCCATGAACTGCGTGCGCGCCTGCTTCAGCCGCCGGACCATCGCCTGCTGGTAGGCGGCCCAGCCGGCGAGCAGCAGCAGCACGATGCCGCCGGCGACAAGCAGGAAGAGTTTGTTGCGGTCGGCCAGCCGGGACTTTTCGAGTTCGAGGCGGTTGACGTCGTAGAGCGCCTGCATCTCGGCCAGCTTGCTCTGCGCCTGGTCCATGCGGCTGTGGTAGCGGAAGTCGTTGCCTTTCCGCATGGCTTCGAGGGCTTTTGCGTAATCGCCCGCCTTTTCATACAGGTGCGACTGCGCTATGTAGATGGAGCCGAGATCCGCCTTTTTGCCGGTCTCGGCGTAGTGGGTCAGCAGCGAATCCATGTAGGCCGTGCTCCGCTCGTAGTCGCCCCTGTCCCGGTAATAACGGGCGCTGGTGTTGTATATCTCCTCGCGGTCGCCGCGCCCGCGCGCCAGCTCCATGCATTTGTCGTAGTAGCCGTCCATCTCCTCCCGGGTGAGGAGGCCGCCCAGGAAGACCATCTTGCCGTAGGACCGCATCAGGTATTCCGCCGAGTCGCGGTGGGGGCGTTCGAAACGTTTGTCGGCAGCCACCCACGCGCGGTGCAGGTCGATGCACCGGCCGATCTGACCGGCGGCGCGCGGATCGTCGGCGTAGAGATAGATGTCTGCAAGTTCCTCGCGGCAGAGTTTTTCGAAGTGGACGCGTTCCTCCAGCGGGTATTTTTCGAGCTTGGCGAGAGCCTGCTCCACATAGGGGATGGCCTGGGGAATGTTGCCGTAGGCTTCGGTGGCGATCGACGAATAGTCGATGGAGAGTCCCGTGAGGAATTCCCATTCGATCTCCTCCTCGGGGGTGAGGCTGCCCGGTTGCCGCTCGCGGAACTCCGCCTGCGCGCGGTCGATCGCCTCGAACGAGTTGGCCACCGACATCTGCTTCCAGAGCCAGAAGGCGTTGAGCGATGCACGGAACAGCGCGAAGCGGCGGTCGGGCAGGAGGCTGTCCGCAAGGCGGACGTACTCCAAAGCCCGTTCGGGCTGCTTCGCCGAGAATCCCTGCACGAGCCGGTCCAGCGCCTCCCGGCATCCGTAGTCGTCTCCGGCTCCGGCGGCTTCGGTGAGTGCGGCTTCCCAGTAGAGGGCGGCGAGCGCCGTGCTGTCGGCGCAGAGGTCGGCCAGCCGGACATAGGTCTGCTCCCGTTCGGCGGGCGTGCGCGCCCGGGACAGCGCTGCGGACAGGCTGTCGGCTTCAGTGGTTGCTGCGAACGCCGTCGTCGCGGCGCAGAGGGTTATAAACAAGGCCCCGGAGAGGGTTTTCAGAGAAATCGGACGCATTCGGTTTCAGTGAAGAGGTATGAAATATTCGCACAAATTTAGGAAAAATGGAAAATATCGCATCCTTTCCTGCCGGAAAAATGCGAAAAGGGGCCGGGAAACGATCCCGGTCCCTCTCTGCGAGCGGTCGGTTATGCCACGCGCAGTTTCACGCCGCGGCCCTTGTCCGACTCCACGATCACGGTGTCGCCCTCGTGGAGCTTGCCGTCGATGATCAGCGTCGAGAGCGGTTCCTCGACGTTGTCCATCAGCGTCCGCTTGAGCGAACGCACGCCGTAGCGCGACTCGTAGCCCATGGCCGCCAGCCGGCGTTTGGCCCCTTCGGTGATCTTCACCTTGTAGCCCAGCCTGCCCGTGCGGGCCATCAGCCCCTGCAATTCCAGGTCGACGATCCGTTCCACGTCGGCGATCTCCAGTGTGCGGAACAGCACGATGTCGTCGATGCGGTTGAGGAACTCCGGGGCGAAGGTGTGCTCCAGAGCCTTGCGGTACTCGCTCTGGGGCGTCCGGTCGGCCACGGCGCTCTTCGAGGTGGTGCTGTAACCCACCTGCACCGATTTCCGGACCACGGCCCGCGAACCCACGTTCGAGGTCATAATGATGATCGTGTTCCGGAAGTCGACCTTGCGTCCCGAGCCGTCGGTGAGGTGCCCTTCGTCGAAGATCTGCAACATGGCGTTGAAGACCTCGGGATGGGCCTTCTCGATCTCGTCGAAGAGCACCACGGCGTAGGGCTGACGACGCACGGCCTCCGTTAACTGGCCTCCTTCGCCGTAACCGACGTATCCCGGGGGCGAGCCGATCAGGCGCGCCACGTTGTGCTTTTCGCCGTATTCGCTCATGTCGATCCGGATCAGCCCGCGGCGCTCGTCGAACAGCCATTTCGACACCTCCTTGGCCAGCAGCGTCTTGCCGACGCCCGTGGGCCCGACGAAGAGGAAGACGCCGATGGGGCGGTTTTCGTCCTTCAGTCCGGCGCGCGAACGGCGGATGGTGCGCGAAATCTTCTCCACGGCCTCCTGCTGTCCCACGACACGCTTGGCGAGGTGTTCGCGCAGGGTTTGCAGACGGATCATCTCGCCGTCCGAGACGCGCTCCGCAGGGATGCCCGTCATGGCGGTAATCACCTCCTGGATATGCCTTGCGGTGATCTCCACGGGATTGCTTTCGAGCGAGCGCTTCCATTCGGCGCGGCTCTCGCCCAGCTTCGAGCGCAGCGCGATTTCCCGCATGCGCGCCGAGGCGGCCTTCTCGTAGACCAGCGCCTCGACCGCTTCGCGGCGTTCGCGTTTGGCGTCGCTGAGCGCCGTCTTCATGGCCCGCAGCTCCTCCGGTTCGCGTGCCGATTGCAGGTGCGCCCGCGAGCCGGCCTCGTCCAGCGCGTCGATGGCCTTGTCGGGGAAATAGCGGTCGGTGACGTAACGCCCGGTGAGCGTCACGCAGGCCTGCAACGCCTCCTCGGTGTAGTGCACCTTGTGGTGGCGCTCGTAGTGGGGCGCGATGTTGCGCAGGATCTGGAGCGTCTGCTCGGGTGTCGTCGGCTCGATCACCACCTTCTGGAAGCGGCGTTCGAGGGCCGAGTCGGTCTCGATGTTCTCGCGGTACTCGTCGAGCGTCGTGGCGCCGATGGTTTGCAGTTCGCCGCGCGCGAGGGCCGGTTTGAGGATGTTGGCCGTGTCGAGGCTGCCCTGCGTGGAGCCGGCGCCCACGATGGTGTGTATCTCGTCGATGAAGATGATCGTGTCCTTGGCTTTGCGCAGTTCGTCCAGCAGCTGCTGCATGCGCTCCTCGAACTCGCCGCGGAACTTCGTGCCCGCCACGAGCGACGAGACGTCGAGCGAGAAGAGCGTCTTGTCGGCGATGGTGTAGGGCACTTCGCCGCGCGCGATGCGCAGCGCAAGCCCTTCGACGATGGCGCTCTTGCCCACGCCGGCCTCGCCGATCAAGATCGGGTTGTTCTTCTTGCGGCGCGAGAGGATCTGCACCACGCGTTCGATCTCCTGCTCGCGGCCTATGACCGGGTCGATCTTCCCCTCGCGGGCCAGCCGCGTGAGGTTCACGCCGAACTTGTCCAGCAGGTGGGCCGGGCCTTTCTCCTCGTTCCTGTTCTCCTCGCCGAAGTCGAGCATGTGAACCTGCACTTCGGTGCGGAAGTCGTCGCCCACGGCGAATTTTTGCAGGTCTCCCGACACGCTGTCGGCCGTCACGCCGTACATCTCCAGCACGCGCGCGGTCGCCGTCGAACGGTCGCTGATGATGGCCAGCAGCGCGTGGGCCGTCGACACGCTCCGGGCGACGCCCGGCATTGCGAGCAGTTCCTCGGTGAAGTCGCGGTAATACTCCTCGGGCGACCGGGTCTCCTGCTGTTTGGCGCTGATTACCTCGCGTTCGATGCGCAGGCGCACCTGATAAAGCTCCCAGTCCTTGAGCCGGGAGGATAAAAGCTGGTAGGCGAGCGACCCCTCTTCGCGGAGCAGTTCCAGCGTGAGGAAGTCCTTGAGCGAATGCGTCATTCCCGCCTTCGTCGTGTTGAATGCCGAACGGGCGATGATGCCCTCCAACGTTTTCGAAATTTTTGGTTGCATGTTGCGTCGTCGTTATGAATTCGCCATACTAACGAGAGCGCGTATGTGATTATTATGCGGCCGTTTTTGTTTAGTGGATGAACTTTGGTGACTGACGCAGAGGCGTTTCCATCGGACGGGCATTTTCGGAGCAGCCCCAAGGCATCGGGTTTACCGGCTGACTTCCAATATCTTGCGGGCTTTATCGGAGTGTTTCCGAACGGAATTGTATAGAATCGGCTTTTTTATGGCGCGACTTGCCGGAATGTTCCGAATATTTCGCTGACGATCACCGAAATCCGCCCGGAATGCATTTCCGGCCTTTTGGGGTATAAAATTTTATTTCGGGTGATTTTGTGACGGAAAAGGCTCTCCCGGACAGTCGGTTTTAGCTCTCCGCCCGCCGGGTTTTCAGTTGCGGGGCCACTCGCCGACCTCCATGTCGCGCATCTCCGCGCCGTCGATCGTAAGGCGTACGGCCGTGCGGACCTTGTGGAAGCCGAACTCCCCGGCGGCTCCGGGGTTGACATGGAGCAGGTCGTAGACGGGATCGTAGATGACTTTGAGGATGTGGGAATGCCCGGCGATGAAGAGTTTCGGGTGCACGGACTGGATTTTCTGCACGGCGCGCGGGTCGTAATGGCGGGGATAACCTCCGATGTGGGTCATCAGCACCTGCACCCGCTCGCACTCGAAGGCCTGGAACGCGGGATAGACGCGGCGGGTCATGCCGCCGTCGATGTTGCCGCTCACGGCGCGGAGCGGCTTGAATGCGGCGATCCGGTCGGCCAGCGGGGGGGAGCCGATGTCGCCCGCATGCCAGATTTCGTCCACGTCTTTCAGAAATTCGCGGAGCGTGTCGTCGAAGGTTCCGTGGGTGTCGGATATAATGCCGATGCGTTTCATTGGTACTTGTCTTTCCACAGCTGCGCCATCCGTTCGGCGATTTTGGCTTCGGCGGCGTTCTGCGTGTCGGGTTCGTAGAACTTCGTGCCCGAAAGGCTCTCGGGCAGGAACTCCTGCTCGGCGAAATGCCCCGCGTAGTCGTGGGCGTATTTATAGCCTTTGCCGTAGCCCGCCTTGTCCATCAGGCGGGTCGGGGCGTTGCGCAGGTGCAGCGGCACGGGACGGTTCGTGGTGTCGCGCTCGACCAGCGACATCGCCTTGTTGATGGCCATGTAGGCCGAATTGCTCTTGGGGCTGGTGGCCAGGTAGATCGTCGTCTCGGCCAGCGTGATGCGCGCCTCGGGCATGCCGATCTTGTGCACCGTGTCGAAGCAGGCGTTGGCCAGCAGCAGGGCGTTGGGATTGGCCAGCCCGATGTCCTCCGAGGCCAGGATCACCAGACGCCGGGCTAGGAACCGCGGCTCCTCGCCCCCGGCCAGCATCCGCGCCAGATAGTAGATCGCGGCGTTGGGGTCGCTGCCGCGGACCGATTTGATGAAGGCCGAAATGACATCGTAGTGCTGTTCGCCGTTCTTGTCGTAGAGGGCGATGTTCTGCTGGAGGCAGTCGGTGACGTACCGGTCGGTGATCGTCACCTTGCCGTCAGTGGCCCCGACGACGATTTCGAGGATGTTGAGCAGCTTGCGCGCGTCGCCGCCCGAGAAGCGGAACAGCGCGCCGGTTTCCGTGACCTCGATGTCGCGCTCTTTCAGCTCGGTGTCGGTCGTCAGGGCACGGTCGAGCAACGTTTGCAGGTCCTTGTCTTCGAGTGACTTGAGGATGTAGACCTGACAGCGGCTCAAGAGCGGCGAGATCACCTCGAACGAGGGGTTTTCGGTCGTCGCGCCGATGAGCGTGAAGACGCCCTGTTCGACGGCCCCTAACAGCGAATCCTGCTGCGATTTGTTGAAGCGGTGGATTTCGTCGATGAACAGCAGCGGGGCCTTCTGGTCGAAGAACCGCTGCTTGCGCGCCGACTCGATCACCTCGCGCACGTCCTTCACGCCCGACGTGACGGCCGAGAGGGTGAAGAACGGGCGTTCCAACTGCGTGGCGACGATCTTCGCCAGCGTGGTCTTGCCCACGCCCGGAGGTCCCCAGAGGATGAACGACGGGACGTTGCCCGTCTCGAAGAACTTGCGGAACACCCCGTTTTTGCCCACGAGGTGCTCCTGCCCGATATATTCGTCTATCGTGCGGGGGCGCAGTCGTTCGGCTAAAGGAATGTTCGGCATGGCATGTTCGATTTATTAGGAACAAAGATAGGAAATTTTCAAAAAATAATCCTATATTTGTCGAACATACTGACAAACACGGAAAGTGTAAGTCTGTTCCCGAATCGTGAACGTAGGAAATTCATTGCAAGAGAGGAATAGGCAAACATCTTGCCGCGTCGTATCCGTATTCTGCGGGTATAGGCGTGGGAGCTGTCGCTTATTTTATCTTGCAAGGTATCCTACGACCTACGATTCTGAAATGGGCTTCGGCACCACGCTTTCTTTTTTTATTTATGCCGCCGGGGTGCGGGTGGCGGAAAAAATCTTTATAAAATGGATGAAATGATCATTAAAAATGCTATTGGATTCATTGATGCATATAGCGTTAATGACGTAGAAAAAATGGAAGAGTTACAATGGGGATTAAAAAAGGGGGTATCATTATACTATATTACTCAAACGAAGCATCCATATTTACTTGGACTTGCGTTTTACTATCTTGCGTGCTATGACCTACGGAAACAAGAACCATTCTTAATGTCGGTTAGAAATAATGCGGCTCTTCAATTTGAACAGAAAGCCATATCAGATTTATTTGGGTTTGCTTTTGTAGGATTCTCAAGTGTGATTAAAACTCAAAATGATTCATTGGAAGATATTTTACATGAAGCCATTTATTCAGCTTTTGCTAACGAAATGAATCCTAATTCTCCTTTGAGTTCAGAGGTTAAAGCCGCAATGTATATTTTAATATTAGTACATAATTATCCACAAAGTATTGCGGTTTTTTTTGCTGATTTTAGAGAGGACCTAATAAATCAGTTAGTGGATGCTGATGCAGAATTTATTACAGAGAGAAGTTTTACTGAAGATGACATAGATAATTCTTTGTTCTATATATCATCTTTTTGTTATCATTTTATAGAAAAAAAACGTAAATACGTATCTAATATATCTTTAAGTATTGAAGATATGAGAAAATACGATAGTGCTATACATTCTATTTCTCAAAGTATAATTTATAATCAAGATACTACTATTGAAAAGGGTAATATTATTATACAAGCATTGAAGAATATAATTATGAGCTAATTATGAAATTATAATTTTGCTTTATTACGATGTTTTTGATTGTCGTTATTTACACAAGCGAGGTCGGAGCATATGCTTCGACCTCGCTTGTGTAGTTTTCTGCAAGTTAATGAATTAAATTAGTGTATGTTAGTTACTCTTCCGGTTTTTTCAGTTCCAGATACAGTTCGTCGAGCTGCGTCTGGTCGATGTAGCCCGGGGCGTCGAGCATCACGTCGCGGCCGGCGTTGTTCTTCGGGAAGGCGATGTAGTCGCGGATCGACTCCGAGCCGCCGAACAAAGAGCACAGACGGTCGAAACCGAACGCAAGGCCGCCGTGAGGGGGCGCTCCGTACTTGAAGGCGTTCATCAGGAAGCCGAAGCGCTTCTGCGCCTCCTCGGGCGTGAAGCCCAGCAGTTCGAACATCTTCTCCTGCAACTTCGAGTCGTGGATACGGATCGAACCGCCGCCGATCTCGGTGCCGTTGCAGATGCGGCAAGA
>OCAT01002070.1_pt1 | contig 11167 bp, 9 predicted proteins | sample 1538311 | NCBI WGS metagenome assembly OCAT01 (sample SAMEA2580287, study PRJEB22360) | human gut metagenome | biome: human gut; feature: human-associated habitat; material: faeces | place: Denmark | collected 2008/2010
GTCCAGCCGCACGTCGTCCTGCATGACGCACCGGCCAGCCCCCAGATTGGAGTGTCCGGCCTCGGAGTTGCCGGCCTTGCCGGCCCCCAGGCCCACAAATTCACGGGAGGCCTGCAGGCGGCACCAGGAGCGATTTTCCAAAAGGGCGTCCCAGTAGGGGGTGTGGGCCAGGTGGATGGCGTCGCCCTCATCGCCGGCGCCCAGGCCCCAGCCGTCGCAGATGATGAGGAGCATCCTCCGCCCCCGGCTCCAGGCGTGTCCCTCCGCCAGGGAGCGGCCGGTCATCTCCAGGGGCTGAGGAAGCCCCATGACGTCTAATATTGTGGGAGCCACGTCGCAGAGGGCACCGTCCCGCAGGGAGATGGGGTCCTCCTGACGGGAGTCTATCAGAATAAAGGGCACCAGATTGGTGGTGTGGGAGCCGTCCGGCTTCCCGGCAACGGTGTACAGCTTTTCGATATTGCCGTGGTCCGCAGTGATGGCCACCACGTAGTCCTGGGCCAGGGCAGCATCCACCACCTGCTCCAGGGCCCGGCTGACGTAACCGCAGGCATCCAGCTTGGCGGCGGTGTTCTGGGTGTGGCCGATGACATCACCGTTGGCGAAGTTGGTGACGATGAAGTCGTATTTCCCCAGGGCGCCCGCCACAGTCCGGGCCACCTCCGGCAGGGAGAGCTCCGGCTTCTGGTCAAAGTCGATGCCTTTGGGAGAGGGGACGCACACATCCTCTTCACCGGGGAAGGAGGTGTTTTCCCCGCCGTTGAAGAAAAAGGTCACATGGGCGAACTTCTCGGACTCCGCGCAGTGGAACTGGGTTTTTCCGGCCTCGGAGAGGACCTGGGCCAAAGGTTTTACCACGTGTTCCGGCGCAAAGGCGACGGGCAGATGCTTGAACTTGTCGTGATACAGTGTCAGGATAGCGAAGTACAGATCCTTCAGCTTCCGGCGCTCCACGGCCCGGAAGTCGTCCGCCGTGAACAGTTCCGTCAGCTCGATCTCCCGCTCACCCCGGCGGCAGCAGAACACCACCGCGTCGTGATCCCGGATGCGGCCGACGGGAACGCCGCGCTCAGTCAGCACCATGGGCTCCAGATGATAGTCGTCCTGCCCTGCGGCATAGGCATGCCGGACGGCCTCTGCCAGCTGGGCACCGCCGTGATTGGATACAGACATCAAAAGACCTCCCCTATGTTTCAGGCCGCCATTCACAGTGGGCAGGAGAGCTTCTGTAAACGGACAGCTGAAGAATGTAAACGTTTGCGGTTTTCTTGATTTTATTTTAGGATATCCGTCTGTCATTTGTCAAGTCGGCGCCCGCCAAAGAATCTTCGGCAGATTTGGAGAAATCACTATAATGATAATTTTTTCGGAGATATTGACAAGTTTGATATAATTCTATATGCTGTTCAATAAGAAAAGTGAAATTGACGATTTGTTTGATTTTAACGGCGTCAAAATGAAAACGTTTACGCAATGGAACCGGCTCAGGCATGGACCGATGGAAAGGACAGAGATCATGAAGAACGTGACACTGAAGGATGTGGCCAAGGCCGCCGGTGTCTCTTATGCAACGGTATCCCGGGCTCTGTCGGGGAGTAACCAGATCGGAAAGAGCACGCGGGAGCGGATTGTCCGCCTGTGCGACGAGATGGGGTACACGGGGAACTACGTGGCCCGCTCCATGGTGATGAAAAAGACGTATCTGCTGGGACTGGTGGTGCCGGCCATTGAAAATGAGTTCATGTCCCAGCTGGCCTATTATGTGGAGATGAGCGCCCGGGCCAGGGGCTACAACATTATGCTGTGCAACTCGGAGCCGGATTTGAAACAGGAGGAGATGGTGGTCAAACTGCTGCTGGGCCGCCGGGTGGACGGGATTTTGATCGTCCCCCAGTCCCCGGCCACCTATGAGAAGATCGCCCCGCTGCTGGAGCAGATCCCTGCGGTGTTTCTCAGCGAGAATCTGCGGGATCAGCCCCAGAGCTACGTATCTGTGGACAACAGCCGAGGCGCCTATCTGGGGGTGGAGTATCTCTACGGACTGGGACACCGGGAGATCCTGTACTTCGGCTGCCGGAACTCCACTACCCATCAGCTCCGGGCGGAGGGCTATCTGCGGGCCTGCCGGCAATTCGGGCTGGAACCCAGGCTCCATCACAGCGACTTTGCCCGGTCCTCCATCGAGAATGGATATCAGCTGGTCAGGGAGCTGTTTGCAAAGCCCATCGACTATACAGCGATCTTTGCCTCTACGGACTCCAACGCACTGGGCATCCTGAAGGCGGCTGACGAGCTCCATATCCGCATCCCGGGGGATCTCTCCCTCATCGGATTTGACAACATCCCCTCCACTGCGCTGCCGCGCATCGACCTTACCACCATTGAGCAGCCGAAAAAGGAAATGGCCGTCCAGGCGGTGGATATGCTGCTGGACAAGATCGAAAAGGGGACCCAGGGTTATGTGCACCAGATTTTGATGCCCAGCCTGGTCCAGCGAGGGACCTGCCGTTCTCTGACATGATGGCACAGCGTTTTTTCAATTTGAAGAGTGACAGAAAAAACACCGTTCCTGGCGGTGTTTTCTCTTGCGGCCGAGGTGCGGGTGAAAAGAAAATGGACTGCAGCAACTCCAGAGCTTCACAATAATATCTAGCAGGATATCCGCGCTGGTGGCATCCCTCTTGTCCAAAGCGTGATTCATATGGCTGTAGCTCTCCCGGTATTTCAGAATTTTCCAGACCAGCCCAGAAGAAGCGATCTGCAATGGACTGGCGGAACTGGATATTCAGCGTGTTTTTCAGCTTCTTGACCCAGGTGGCCTCTTTGTAGACGCTGGCCTTGCTTCACCATACTTTCCATGCAGATCAGCAGGCTATCGGCCATCTCCGGAAGGAGGCATCCATCGAGGGCGCCAGTATGGCTCTTTCTCATAGGTTTGAAGTTCCCCGAGGAAAGGGCTTTCCATTGTTTTATGCGCCTTGGTTTTTGAGGGGCGGCTTTTTCCATGTCTGTGCGCTACGGTCATCCTTGGCGCTGGAAATTTCAGAGATTTGGTCTGGTTAGTGCAAAATTTTTGTTGGCAAAAGAAAAAGGGAAACGGCGAAAACACAGTTTCCCTTGGGACTCCAAAATCAGTAGAATTGTGAAGCAACAAAACACACCTGCTGCAAAGGTGCCTCAAGGCAGCTGTCTGTCTGCTGGATAATGGAGACATTAAAAAAATGTCTCAAAAATTAAAAAAAGGATTGACAAAAGCTGCGGCGTAAAGTATAATCCTTATTGTTCTGTGCGGCGGATGCGTTGTCCCAAAGGATGACAGCATCAAGAAAACGTCAGAATTGTGAAGAGCGAACTGCTATGGATTGGTAAGTGTTTGGGGCAGTAGAGGAACGTTGCTCTTTGTAGCCATCCCAAAACCGCATGCCGAGGGTTCGAATTCTTCTGCTCCTGCCATTGGAATCTTTAGAAGGCAGGATGTATTTGCTTATAATAGGACGAGCCTACAAAATGGCCCGGTAGTTCAGTTGGTTAGAACGCTAGCCTGTCACGCTAGAGGTCGACGGTTCGAGCCCGTTCCGGGTCGCCATTTTATGCTGCTGTAGCTCAGTAGGTAGAGCGCATCCTTGGTAAGGATGAGGTCGGCGGTTCAAATCCGCCCAGCAGCTCCATTGAAACCCTTGAATCCGTTGGGATTCAAGGGTTTTCAATTTTCTTCCAGTTTGTTGAAAAACAGCATATTCCAACACTTCTTCCAACAAACATCTGTTCTGGTCAGTTTTTCTGCATTGCGACAATAAGCAGCTTGGCAATATCGGGATTATTTTGAAGCAGTTGATAGGCAAGTTCGGCCTCGTCAGCAGCTGCATTTTTCTTTTCTGCGGTACAATTTTGAAAGAAATCCTTGTCCATCTTCTGCGCCAGCCTGATGCGATCCCCATGATTGATGTGCGCGTAGAGATCCGTGACCATGCGGGATTGTGCGTGACCAGTATCACCCTGCACGGCCTTGATGTTTCCACCGCCAATCTGGAGCTTCAGAGAGGCGCTGCAATGGCGCAGACTGTGAAATACAACCGGAGGAAGATCAAATTCTTCAATGAGATTTTTCAGCATCTTTGAAATTTGCCGTTCCTCGTAGGGGCGTCCGTCATCGTGGGCGATCACAAGGTTGAAATCAGAATACTCGTCACCAATTAACAATTTGAGCGCATCCTGCGATTCCTTGACCTTCCTTAAAGCAAGGGCCACCGTTTTGGGCAGAAAGACCACTCGTACGCTGCTCTCGGTTTTTGGTGACTTCAGCACCAGGGATGTAGAAGATTCTGTCTGCTTCCATTCTGGAAAAATAAAAATCACCTTGGAGCGACCACGCTTGGAGAGGGCCTCCAAGCTGTCCTTTTGGCAGCGCTTCAGCTCCTTGTTAATGGTAACATGAGCGGTGCCGTCCATAATACTCTCCTCAGAGAAATCAACACAATCCCATGTAAGCCCCAAAATCTCACCGATCCGCATAGAGCAACCCAGGGCGAGTAGCATAGTGGTATGAAGCACGGTGTCAGTGCAGCATTCCAATGCCCGCTGCGCCTCGCTTGGCGTCCATACATCTCGTGTCTTGGGCCGATATTTGGGAAGGGTGACTCTTTCTGCCGGATTTGTCTTGATATATTCCCATGTGACCGCTTGACTCAGTGCGCTGCGCAGTAGAGCATGGGTCTTTTCAATGACAGATAGAGAAACGGTGGCGTCCGTCTTTTTGTGTCCCTTGAGAACAACAGCAGGTTTATCCTGAAGAGAATCATAGAACACATCCAGATCGTGAGTGGTCAGATCCTTGACGGCGACATTTCCAAGATAGGGCTTGATATAGTGCTCAATTCGGTGTCGACTGCAGGACAGGAAGGAATCACCCCAGTGGTTGAGACCATAGACCTGCACATATTCGTCCATAAGCTCGCCAACGGTGATGAATTTTTTCGCTGTGCGCTTTACCTGCTCCGGCAAGGGCTTAGGCGGTAAAAACTCTCCGATGGACTTCTCGTATTCGATTTGTGCAATACGAAGATTTGCAGCCTCGTAGGTAGGGAATCGTTCATAAAATGGCTTTGTATATCCGGGGCAGCGGTAAGAGATTTCATACTGTTGTCCCCTTTTTCGAGGTTTCATAGATTTGTACTCCTTTCGTGGCTCAGAGCTGCAAATCCTCCTTCCCGCAGTATTGAAGGGAGTACCCATTCATGCAGCGAGTATAGCACGGGCGGTTGAAAATATCAACCGCCCGTTTTGTCATTAGGACGGATCTTTGCCGCTCAGATAGTCGATGAGGGCCTGCTTGGGGATGCGAAGCTGCCGGCCGATCTTTACGCTGAAAATCTGACCGGAGCGCACCAGCTCATAAGCGGTGTTGCGTCCAATGCCAAGAATAGGCATCAGATCTTCCACGCAAAGAGTCAGGGGCAGATCATTGAAAGAGCGATACTTATTTTCCATGGGTATCACCCTTTCTTACAGGCGCCAGATAGATATTGGTCACATCCGGCCGTTCATGGCCCAGCAGGCGGGAGACCTCGAAATGGGCGTCCAGAGGGCTTTTACCGCTGTTGACCAGTTCCTGATACTTCTCCGCTGCATAGGTGTGCCGAAGCCCGTGGAAGGTCATGGGACGGTCAGAATTCACCGTCCGCACCTCGTCACGGTGCCGCATGATAAAGAATTGCAGATGATTGATGGCCCGGTCCGTATGCACACCTTTCGGCACCAGCAGCTTCTCTCCCCGCGGTGTCTGCTTCAGCAGTTTTTCCAGCATCATGGTGATCCGTTCGTCCTCAATCGGGACAGTACGTACCTTGCCGCCCTTGCCCTTGATGGTAATAGCATTCTCCCGCAGAGCCTGTTCCGCCGTGGCGGTGTCAATGCGGAAGCACTCGTGGATGCGCAGACCGGCGTACCGGGCCAGGTACAAGGCGAGAACGTAATCCCAGTGATCCATGGCATAAGCCTTCATGAGCAGCTTGTTGAACTCAATATTGCTCCAGGTACGATCCGTTCCGCCAAAGCAGCGCCGCTCCAGTTCCACAGCCAACTCATCGTTGGATGGAAGCTGATACTTGGGTGTGCTCATCTTATCGTGGAAGAACCGGATCGCCGCAAGATCCGTCTTGATGGTGCTGGCGGACTTGCCGTTCTCCTGCATCCAGAGGGCGTATCTGGTGAGATGCTTGCCGCTGATATTCTCCAGTTTTTGCAGACGATACTCATCCGCCAGATAGGCGCAAAACCGTTTGACAGCTTCGTAATACCGTTCCTTGGTGCGGAAGCTGCCTTGCCGGTTGTGTCGGGCCAGCTTATCCAGCTGACTCACGAGGGCATTGTAGATGCCGATGTTTTCAACTTTCTTTGCCATATATAAAAATCTCCTTGTCGATCAAAATTTGTTCAGACGGGCGCAGTTCACCCCTTGGCAAAATCGTCCGTTTCCGCCGAATTTCCGAAGAAATCGCCGAAGCTCCAACTCCTCAAAAAAGTCAGAACCCCTTGTGGCAGAGCAGCTTCAAGATACGAAGCAGCTCACTCACGGAAGCCTGTCTCTCTTTGATTTTGAACCAGGTCAGTACGAACGCAGTATGGGGATAAACCCTGTCACCGGAGTAGCTTGCTTCGACGACGACTGCTGACACAACCGCTGAACTCGGCTGCGGAGGGCAGCGTCTGCCACCGACCGCGTGTGTCGTTTGATCCGCCCGGCTACGGATCTGGGGATGCGATTCCTGCGCTGCCGGAGCCATGCTGTCACCATGGCGCACAGGACGGGAGTTTGCCGGGCTCCCTAAACGGTTTTCCTGCCGTACCGTCTTGACGGCTTTCCATGTTTCCTACAATTTGATCGACAAGTGATTTTTCTCCGGCATTCCTACCGTGCCGTGGTTGGCAAACGCCACAGCTGCTTTAAACACAAAAAGACACGGAAAGAGGCTGTGCTTCTTGTGCACAGTCGTACTTTTCGTGTCTTTCAAATTCTCAGGTTATTCAATTTATGGCCGTTTCCAGCCGCACACTTTTGATGCGGTCACAGAATATAATAACCTTTTCCACATCCCATTCATTGCCGAAAATTCGGCTCACAGCTTAGTAAGTCCCGGTAACGGGAGATCCATCTAATAAAAGCGAGATCATCTTACCGCAGTTTTAAGCAGAAGCATAGCACTACCTGAATCTGCTTTCCTGACAAAAAATAAATCTGCCGGATGCGCTGCATCTCTGGCTCACTACTTAACAAGGACCGTTCCGGGAAAGTTCATCAATCAATACGCCATCAGTTTACTGCGCATTGAAAGATTTGTATATGATACCAAAATCTACTCGCGTTTCTGAAAATTACTTTTGTTCCAGTTCTTTTGAGGTGACGGATGGGCGCACTTTCCCCCTCCCCGTCGCTGTTCCTCCCTAACTTACTCCGCCCTAAAATACGAGTTCAGTTTACCAGAAGCGTGTAAGCCTGTCTACTTGGAGTTTTTCCATAGTGACAGCAAAGGCGTTGTGTTGAATGGGAACGGCCTTCTGCAGCCCCAATTCATAGTCCAAATCAAAACTGAATCACATAAAAATTCCCACAAATGGGCACAATAACCCCTTTGCAGGAAAACGTACAAACCAGACAACGTGTGCAATGCGGCTGCCTGCCGCTCCCAGGGCAATGACCCGGCCCCGATTTTCACGGAGAGCGCACAATGAATCAATAACAATATCCTTATAACACAAGATATTGTACACTGTCAAGTGAATGATTGATATTTCATCAATATATTGCTGCTTGCTCGATGCAAGCGAAGAATATTCGCCCATGTTGGCGACGATGTTTTGTGATCTGCCGATTTCCTTGTCCTTCGTTTTTTCAGTCCTTATACGGACAGCTGGGCACAATATGGCCCCAGCCTTGTTTCATCCGCCCTCAAAATGCACCTCTATTTTACTGCCCTTGGTCAGAACTGTAAACTTGCGTTTTTCGCAAGACAGAGACTCTTGAGTAATTAAATTCTTGGGAGACAATGACCTCATGAAGAAAACGCAGAGCATCAATTTAGACGTGTTGTAAAAAAGTATCAAAACCCTTTGTTATCCACTACAAAAAGGATACTTCCCTGCGTAACAATTTTGACGATGGTTTATTTTGATGTAGAAGAATCTACATTGAATATGGATATGCCCGAATTTCCAAACCGAAGCAGAGCTGTAGACGCCGAGCCTCCTTGGTCGCCAAAGGCCGTCAGCAATAACACAGAGCATCGACCGGCAGATTCGGAACATCAAATCTTCGTGCAGGAGGTATTCACACAGCCCAAATCGACTGGAAAGAGTGGCAGAAGCTATTCAGCCGCCGCTCCATCTGCTCCCTGCGCCGCTGCCGAGACTCCCGCTTTTTGGCGGCCTGCTCCTTTTTGAGATCGACCGCATGTACGACCTCCAAGCCGTCCGCCACATCCCGCAGGTCTTGCAGCAGATCTCTCTGTTCACTTTTGGCAATGCGGATATTCTCCACATCATAGTGAAATTCAAAGTAATCATACTCCCCGTACTGGCGGTGCATTTTGCTGAAAAATGTCTGCCGCCGATCCTCTGGTGTCAGGTGCGGGGAGTCGATCACAGAGCTGCTCCAAAGCGGGTTGAAGTGCGCCTTTTTCATTTCCAGCCAAATCTCCGCGTCCGTTCGGGCCACAGGATGGGGAAACACACGCTCGCCCTTTGTCACCTGTACTTTCTTTTCCTCCAGAAAGCCAATGCGGGTGATCCATGTGCGGCGCACATCATAAAAGATATTGGCGCGGCTCAGGTCCCGCTTCTGCTTGCGAATGACGCAGACAGGATTCTGGCAGCGGCAGCGAATACACTGCTCCACATCGTATTGGACTTCGACACGGCCGCCATCATAGCCATTACCGCTAACCACGCAGGCGCAGTAGGCGCCGCCGGTAATCTCCATGTACTGCCGGTGCTGTCTCTCACTTCTCTCCGATTCCACCTTCTCGGCGCTTTGCTCAAAAGAATACCGTTTGCCGGTAGAATGGCAGGGGCAGAGAGGGACAGAAAAGCCGCTGATGCTGTGTGGGCAGTCCTTGCGTTCATAGGGGCAGCGCAACAGCGGGTTGTCATTTTCCGGGCAGTAATCGATGCCTTGGAACGAGGCGTCGCTGCAGGCAAGGCCCCGGCCGAGATCACTTTTGCCATCGACCAAAAGACCGCATGGAGTTTCCCATGTAAACTTCAATAGAGCCTCAAAGAGATAGCCGAAATTCTGCCAATCGCTCCAGTACACGAAGGAGGGGTGATCCTCCCACGTGTAGCCTGCGGCGTAGAGATCCCGGGTCAGTTGATTCTGGCCCATGCTCATATCCCCGGACACGGAACCAGCCCAAAGTGGTTTTCCATCACATAGCGCAGATTTTCCACCGTGATCTGATACTCCTCTGAGATACAGCCCTCACATACGATCTGCCGATAGCCCAGCGCACGGCTGCATCGCTTATCCCATGAGTTGACATCACCGCCGCAGACAGGGCAGACGATGTCCGGATACCATGCCAGTTTCCCAGCATCTGAATAGGTGGGTTTCATATCATCCTCCTGAAAATAAAAAAGGACGCACAGACTTTTTACAAGTCTGTACGTCCTTCGCAATATGCTGCCGTGCGGCAGCGATTCTTTTTTGTACGGGTCAGGGGACCCAAATGTTTGAAAAGAACGGGTTCCTTCCAAACGAAGCTGAGTTCTCAGCACAGGGAGCCCCGTGCTATGGCACGATCCATGCTGGTTAGAACCTGTTCCGCCGTCAGATATTGCACACCGCGCTTCCGGTCATTCCGAGCCGCCAGCAATTCGGCGGAAAGGGACTGTTCGGGAGGCAGAGAGCGTAGTTCCCATGCGGGCAGGATCGCATTTTCCTCGTTCATTTCGAAAGATTACCTCCCAAAATGTTTTTCTTCCAAAGGTCACCCAGCGTGTAGTTACCATCCAGCCATAGCTTGAGCCGCTCTGAATCTAACCGACTGAATTCAGAACCAGCATCACTTCGGTCAACAACAATGACATCGGTGCCGTCAAGATTTATGCGCAAATTTATTTGCAGGCTCCGGCTGAGTGAGGTCAGCTGGCAATAGAGGCGTCATCCAAAGCCGCCTCCAAGTGCTTCATGTTCATGTATTTCTTGTTGCCCCACTGGGTGCCCGCCACGTGGCGTAGCCTCGCGCAGACCAGCATCAGGGCGGAGTTGCCGTCAGGGAACGTCCCTACCACGCGCGTCCGTCGGCGGATCTCACGGTTCAGCCGCTCGATCACGTTGTTGGTACGGATGCGCGTCCAATGCTCGCTGGGAAAGTCACAGTAGGTCAGTGTCTCATCAATGCCGTCCTCGACCTTCTTGGCGGCCTCCTTCAGCTTCATGGCGCGCAGCTCGGCGACCACGGCCTTTGCCTTCTCGCGGGACGCCTTTTTGCTCTCCTTGGCGTGGATCGCCTTGAGCATTTTTGCCACAATTTTGACCTTAGATTTAGGCACAACAGAGAAAACGTTGCGGTAGAAATACACCGTGCAGCGCTGGTATTTGGCGTCCGGAAACACCTCGCCCACGGCCTCCAGCATCCCCATGCACTTGTCGCCAACGATGAGCTTTACGCCATCCAAGCCGCGTCCGCGCAGCCACTGGAAGAAATTGACCCAGCTGGCCTTGTCCTCCTTCATGCCCTCGGCGGCGCCCAAAACCTCACGAAAACCGTCCTAATTCACGGAGATTGCCACCAAAATGGCTACATTTTCGTACTCTCCGCCCCAGTTGCGGCGCAGGTAGATGCCGTCCACATAGATGTATGGATAGCGCCCGCCCTGTAACGGGCGGTTGCGCCAGTCCTCGATGTGAACGTAGGCTTTCTTGTTCAGCTCACTGATGGTGGCGGGCGAGACCTTGCTGCCCCACAGTGCCTCGGTGATGTCCTCCACACGGCGCACGGAGACGCCTGCCAGATACATCTCAATGAGCGCCTCCTCCACGCTGCTCTCCCGACGGCGGTAGCGCTCGATGATGGCTGTCTCAAAGGACACACCCTTGAGTCGGGGTATGTGGAGCGTAATGTCACCGGAGGTCGTGGTAAGATTGCGGTCATAGTGGCCGCTGCGGTACCCC
>OCAT01002074.1_pt1 | contig 11154 bp, 9 predicted proteins | sample 1538311 | NCBI WGS metagenome assembly OCAT01 (sample SAMEA2580287, study PRJEB22360) | human gut metagenome | biome: human gut; feature: human-associated habitat; material: faeces | place: Denmark | collected 2008/2010
GTATCCTGTTTCCTTTCTCTGTGATAGAATAAACTATATTTCACTTATGGAAGGTTTTTATGGATCTGCTTCCCTATATCATCATCTGCCCCCTCGTATTCCTTGCGGGATTCGTCGACGCCGTAGCAGGCGGAGGCGGACTGATTTCCCTCCCTGCCTATATCATCGCGGGGATCCCCGTACACAATTCCATTGCCACAAATAAGCTCAGCTCCTGTATGGGAACCCTTCTCACCACGGGAAAATTCGCAAAAGACGGGCTCATCCCGTGGAAGCCCGCATTGGCAGGAGTCATTTTTGCTTTTGCAGGATCATCGCTGGGTGCCCATATCGCTCTTATTCTTGACGCCCGTATATTCATGACTGCCATGCTTTTCATTCTTCCCGTCACCGCTTTCTATGTGACACGAAAGAAATCCATGGCAGAAAAAGAGCCTTTCCCTTTCCAAAAAACAGTGCTTCTCAGCTGCACCATGGCGTTTGTCATTGGCATTTATGACGGTTTTTACGGCCCGGGCACGGGAACATTCCTCATCCTTCTCCTTATGGGTGTCGCCCATGTCCGCCTGAAAGAGGCGAACGGCATCACGAAAGTTATCAACAGCACGACAAACCTTGCCGCGCTGTTCGTCTTTCTTGCAAATGACGTCGTCCTTCTCTCCCTCGGTCTTGTGGCAGGGCTGTTCAATATGGCAGGCAATTATTTCGGCGCCCGCTACTTTGAAAAAGGGGGCACGCAAAATGTAAAGCCTGTCATCATCATCGTCCTTACCGTCTTTTTCGCCAAGGTGGTCTACGAATTATTTCTCCGTTAAATATCCGGCGCTCTTTGCATGAGGGCGTCTTTACTTTTTAAAAGAAAATCCCCACGCAAAAGGACCGCGCCGTTACGGACACGATCCTTTTTCTTATCAATGATAATAATATTTACCAATAAATATATCCAACCGGCCGGTACAGATCAGGCAAAAGGAACCCACTTGCCCTCTTTCACCTGCAGTACGTCAAGATCCATTTTCGGATCGCGGTTCGCATCAAATTCAAACTTGCCCGTCGCTCCTTCAAAGCCTTTGATCTGTGCCAGGGTATCACGGAACTTCTTGCGGTCTGTCGTGGTTCCCGACTGTTCCACCGCCTGATGAATCAGGTACATCGCGTCATAAGCCTGGGCGGCGAACTGGTCCGGTTCATGGTTGTACTTTGCTACAAACGCTTTGCGGAAAGCCTGTGCTTTTTCCGTCTGGCGGTCCGCATTCCACGGAGTGGCTACGAGCGTGCCGTCAGCTGCGGCCCCTGCCTGGGTAATGTATGCCGGGCTGTTGAAGCCGTTATTGCCGATAATCGGCTGGGTCATTCCCATTTCACGGGCTTTCTTTACAATGAGAGAGCCTTCCTGGTAAAGACCGGCAATCGCGATGACATCCGGATTGGATGCCTGGATTTTTGTGAGCTGCGCGGAGAAGTCGGTATCTTTATCAGCAAAGGTTTCTGTATCGACGACTTCCACGCCCATTTTCTTAAACACTTCCTGATAAATTTCATTTTCACCGACCATCTGGTCGTTGTTATTGGAATACATGACGGCGACCTTCTTAAATCCTAACTTCGCCTGTGCTTTTTCAAGGGTAACAGGAATTGCCAGTTTGCCGGGAATCGCATTACGGAAAATATAATCACCGATGTCGGTAATCTTCGGAGCAGTGGTGCCTGTGCCGAAAGCGACTACTTTGGACTGCTGGGCAATCGGGCCGGCAGCAAACATTTCTCCCGATGTCATCGGGCCTTCTACGGCAAGAACCTTATCCTGCTCGATCGCTTTTTTCATGGCATTGATCGCTTCCGCCTTGACCAGCTTGGTATCGTAGGTTTTCAGATCAATCTTTACTTTTGTTTTCGGATTATTGTTAATTTCCTCCACGGCGAGATCCACTCCTTCTTTCATAGCCACACCGTAAGCAGCGCCGGGACCGGTATAGGCCGTAATAAATCCGATTTTTACAGATGATGCATCAGCCGTTTTTCCTGTCGCGCCATTGTCTTTCTTATTTCCGCCGCAGCCTGAAAAAACAGCGGTTAACGCAGCTGCCGCCAACACAGTGGCCATTCCCTTTACAAAATTTTTCTTCATCATGTCTCCCTCTTTTTCTCAAAATAAATCGGCAAACATACACCTTGCAAGAAAACAAAAAACGCCTCACAGGGACTATCCCTGCAGAGGCGCTCACACGCGGTACCACTCCGCTTTTCACTCATGGAAACCGAATCATTCAGGTAATAAAAAATCCCATCTCCGGCCAATGCTGAAGATAGGGGCGAAAACTCCGCGGTACCACCCTACTTTGTTCTTAAAGGTTTCCTATTCGTAACGTGAATGGACGCCCTTTCCTACTCATTTCGGAAAAAGTGCTCGCGAGGGATATGGAATGCTGTTCTCTTCCGGTTTTCACCATCCACCGGCTCTCTGCATGAATTTCACAACAGACCTTTTTGTCTCGTTCATGGCATTTATTTGCTGTAAAAGATATGACATATCATAAGGGAATCCTTTCCCTCTGTCAAGTATTTTTTCAAAAAATTATTTCATCAATTTTCTGAATAGATAATTGCAGGAAGCGCCCTTCACATTATTATGAAAAGCTTCTTTAATGTTTTCAATCCATGATTGATTTGAGAAAGGATTCCTTGTCCCACAATGGTTTTCTATTCTTCCCTGATCCCCAAGAAGCAGCTTTTGATTTCTTCTATATTTTTTGTTTTTCCCATTGCCAATGCCAAAAGTAATCTTGCTTTCCACGAAGACAGGCGGCCGCCTAAGATAATCCCGCTGTCTTTCATGGAAAGGGCGCTTCCCTCATAGCTGTATTCTTCCTCAACGCTCCCCGAAGGCACTCTTGTCGTCAGGACGATGGGCATTCCTTTTTCCCGCAGATAGAGAACCGCTTTCCTGCATTTCGGCGGGACATTCCCGCAGCCGATCCCGTCAATGACAAGACCCGCCGCTTTCCCCTCCGCTCCATAAACGATTCCGCCGTCCATCCCTGACCAGCAGGTGATGATCCAAATATCTTCTTCTATTCTATCTGTATGAATCTTTTTATGCTTCACGGGAATGCGTCCGTATTCCACCCGGGATCCGTATACCGTACCGATGGAGCCATAATGCAGATCACGGAAGGTATCGGGATTTGTGGTGTGGACTTTAGTCACGTCCCAGGCTGCATAAATGCGGTCACCCAAACACACGGTAACCCCCTTCCCTATGGATTCGCCAGATGCCGCTGTGCGAACTGCGGCAAGAATATTTGCCGGCCCGTCAGCGCTCAAATCCGAAGCCCCCCGCATAGCACCGGTGACACAGACAGGTTTTTCCGTTTTTAGTACAGCCTCAAGAAAGAATGCCGTTTCTTCCAGCGTGTCCGTCCCATGGGTGATGACAAAACCATCCGCTTGATCCGTATCCGCCAAACGGTCAATCAGTTTCGATAATTCAAACATATCCGCTGCGGTCATCCATCCGCTGGGCTTATTGGAAAATTCCAGCACGTCCACGTCAGCATAATGCGCCAGCCCCGGCACAGCAGCGGCCAGGTCTTTTCCTGAAACAGCCGGCATCAGTCCGCCGGTTTCCCTATCTTTTTTCATGGCTATGGTTCCGCCGGTCGTAATGACCAGAATTTTTTTCATTTTCCACCCTCCGGTAAAGAAATATTTCTTTCATTGTAGCATATGATCTGCCAATACAAACAAGAAAAAGACAGACTGCCCGATTGCAATCTGCCCTCTGTGGAGGCGGTGCCCGGATTCGAACACGGGGATACAGGTCTTGCGGACCATTGCCTTGCCGCTTGGCTACACCGCCATAAAAATAACAGTAATAGTATATCGTATTTTTTCGAAAAAGTAAATCTGATTTTATTATTTTCTATGATACGTTTTTTATCCATCTTCATAAATCGCAACCTGCATATTATAATGGAAATGATCAGCACGTTATTTAAGGAAAGGCTTTCTATGAATTTTACTTACGAGTTTCCTGATATTACCGGATATATCCAAAAAAGCGGCACTTATAAAAAGCCTCGCCGCATCAGCGGACTCCGTCTCGGAGAAAACAGGACAGCCGTCGAAAAACGTTTCCCCCTTTCTCTCTCCCGCCGTGATGAAGATAAAGATATTGATTACTTTACCGTTTCTACGAAAGAAAAGATTTCTCTCTTTGATGAAGAAGTCGCTTCTCTCGGCTGCAGTTTCGTGAAAGGGAAAGCAGCTCTTCTCTTTGCCGATTTTACCCTTTCTACAGAAGAAATGAAAAAACGCCTGACTTCTCTTTTCGGCAAGCCGGTGAAAGTGAAAGATGTTTTCCTCTGGACGGACGCGGCAACTTCCATCTTTCTCATGGTAAATGAAAATTCCGCTTCTCTCATTTTGGTGGACACGGCTCTTGAACAAGCTTATATTGATGAAGAGCAGCTGGCAAATTCCGCTGAAATGGAAAATGCCGGGTTCAGAAAAACACTATGGAAGAAATACGGAGATCCCGTGGGCCGCATCGGACAAAAAACATATATTGTCCGCGCTCTTCTTGTGGGAATTCCGACAGCAGCCATGTTTGCCTTTACCTGGATACGCCCTGAATTATTCGTAGGCGATGCGAATATATTCATCCTATCTTTCATGGTACTCGGCACACTGGGTTTCGTGTCGCTCATCAGTCTGGCGATACGCCGCCTTTCGGATATCGGTCTTTCCCATTTATACTACTGGGGATTCTTCGGCTTTCTTTTTATAAGCAACCAGGCCGGCGCCAAACTCCTTAGCGATGAGCTTCTTGCCACCCGTATCACCGGTATGTTCTTTTTTGCCGCCGTTACACTCCTTGCCTTTATCCCGGGACAGAAGACAAAAAACAAATACGGACCTGTACCGAAGTAATATTCCTATCCGACCGGCGCAATATAAAACTCCGACTGTCATGGATATCATGGGTCGGAGTTTTATATTGTCTTAAAAATTATTTTGTAATCTTGGCAACAACGCCTGCGCCTACGGTTCTGCCGCCTTCACGGATTGCGAAACGCTGTCCTTCTTCCATCGCTATCGGGGTAATGAGTTTTACGCTCATTTCAATGTTGTCCCCAGGCATGCACATCTCTACCCCTTCCGGCAGGTTGATGTCGCCTGTTACGTCTGTCGTTCTGAAGAAAAACTGCGGACGGTATCCATTGAAGAACGGCGTATGGCGGCCGCCTTCGTCTTTGGTCAGGACGTATACCTGTGCCGTGAATTCTGTATGCGGGTGTACGGTTCCCGGTTTTGCCAGTACTTGTCCTCTTTCGATGTCCGTACGGTCGATCCCGCGGAGCAGGGCTCCGATGTTGTCCCCTGCCATGGCCTGGTCAAGGGTCTTTCTGAACATTTCTACGCCGGTGATTACGGTCTGGGTCGGTTCGTCCTGCAGTCCTACGATTTCTGCAGCGTCCCCTACTTTGACGGTGCCGCGTTCTACTCTGCCTGTCGCTACGGTGCCGCGTCCGGTGATGGTGAATACGTCTTCTACAGGCATCAGGAACGGTTTGTCGGTGTCACGCTGCGGTGTCGGTACGTATTCGTCTACGGCTTTCATCAGGTCACGGATTTTCTGTTCATCTTCCGCGTTCCCGTTCAGCGCTCCCAGTGCGGATCCTACGATGATCGGCACTTCATCGCCGGGGAAGTCATAGGAGGACAGCAGGTCGCGGATTTCCATTTCTACGAGGTCGATCAGTTCCGGATCGTCTACCTGGTCTGCTTTGTTCAGGAATACGACGATTGCCGGTACGCCTACCTGCTTGGCAAGGAGGATGTGTTCACGGGTCTGGGGCATCGGGCCGTCTGCCGCGGATACGACCAGGATTGCGCCGTCCATCTGTGCCGCGCCGGTGATCATGTTCTTTACATAGTCGGCGTGCCCGGGGCAGTCTACGTGTGCGTAGTGGCGCTTTTCGGTTTCATATTCTACAGTGGATGTATTGATGGTGATACCGCGCGCTCTTTCTTCCGGCGCTTTATCGATGGACGCGTAGTCCAGGAAGTTTGCATTGCCTTCTTCAGACAGTACTTTGGTGATGGCCGCGGTCAGGGTGGTTTTACCGTGATCGACGTGTCCGATGGTACCGATGTTTACATGCGGTTTGGTTCTTTCATAATGTGCTTTTGCCATATCTTCTCTCCTTCAATAAAAAAAAGATTTTTCGCTTTTCCTATTATACATATAAAAACGACAGGAAACAAGGAAGCGCCGAAAGGTATCCTTATTCCCATAAAGATTCCCCAAGAAATGTTTCTTTTTAAACAACGTCATAAAAAGCAAATAAAAAATCCCCTGACACAGAGGATCTTCTACGCTGGTGGCGGCTCAGAGATTTGAACTCCGGACACAGCAATCCTATTCCGCTTGCTCTAGCCAACTGAGCTAAGCCGCCATGGAGCTGATAACCAGGATTGAACTGGTGACCTTATCCTTACCAAGGATACGCTCTACCGACTGAGCTATATCAGCAATCTATATGAATGAAGATAATAAACATGGTTGCGGGGGCAGGACTTGAACCTGCGGCCTTCGGGTTATGAGCCCGACGAGCTACCAACTGCTCCACCCCGCGTCATTGGTGGGCGGAATAGGATTCGAACCTATGAAGGCAAAGCCGGCAGATTTACAGTCTGCTCCCTTTAACCACTCGGGAATCCGCCCACATGGAGCTGGCAATAGGACTCGAACCTACGACCTGCTGATTACAAATCAGCTGCTCTACCAACTGAGCTACGCCAGCACATCAGTGACAAGAGTTATTATACATACAGGCCACCTTATTGTCAAGAGTTTTCACGGGTCGTTCCTATCGCTTACGCCTACTGATTATAGCACCAACCGCCGCTGCTGTCCACCATTTCCACAGCCATGGCAGTCAGGCATTCCCTTTTCAAAATGAAATACTCTTTACTCCGTTTCTTCTTTGCGGCTCACCAGTTCCGTCGGCCCGCTGACATCACGGTTCAATACTTTCTTCGCACCTTTTAAGAACTTCGGACGCGCAATCAAAACGATGCGGCCGCAGCCACGGCATTTGACACGCATATCGCTGCCCAGCTGGAGGACCTCCCATTCGGAAGAACCGCAGGGATGCTGCTTTTTCATCTGTACGACATCACCGATGCGGAATTGGATAAATTTCATCATGTCACCCTATTTCTTCGGTACAAATAATAATCGGATCGGAAAATAGCAGGCACCCGGCGGGATAAACCGGATATATAGATCTTTCCCCGCTTCCCAAGTTCCCAGCTTCTCATAATCGTAAATGGTATCATGGCCGAACCAGCGGGTTCCATAGCGTTCCGTACGGTATATACGGAGCAGCCTGCGGTCCTGCCCGATTTCCAGTGTCCCTTCAAAAACACCTCCGTTCGGGTTCAGATAGAGATCATACTTCCCCGTCCCTTTGCTGTGGATTGTCAAATGGCAGGTAATACCGTAGTTCCCCGTATTTTCCCGCCCGATGAAATTAAGTTCGTCCCTTCCTTCCTGAAAAAATGCTGTGCTTTCGGCAGAACCCAATTCAATTTTTCCTGCGTTTTTTTCCGCGTCCCACACGCCGCTTTCAAAATAAACGTGCATGGGAAATGTTCCCCGCATTTCATGGGAGTCCGGAGGAAGGTACCTTGCCTTTTCCAGATGCTTTTCCACACTGCCTTCATAAGGAAGAATAGCTGCGCCGAATCGAACGGGCGACGACGTTTCCACTTCCACGATACCGCTGACCAAATCATCTTGCCGGATTCCTTTTGCGTTATCTTCAAAAAGAATAGTCCGCTTTCCTTTCTCCAGCATAACGTTTCGCGGCGGCTGCTGTTTAGCCGTCACTTCTCTGAAAGAAAGCGTCTTTCCCGTAGGCACGTAGCTGCGGCTCGGTTCCCCCCGGAGCGTACGGACGACTTTGATCTCTTCTCCTTTATCGCTTACGCCATAAACCGCAAGACGTGCCGGTTTCCCCGTCTCATTTACATGATAATAGTAAATCCGGCCTTTCCCCTTCAATACAGTACCTTCCGCAAGAATTCCGTAGTTTCGGGCATATTCAGGGCTGTCTGATAAGATCAGCGTATCTTCCGCTTTTATCTTTTCCAAAGGGATTTCTTCATAGGAAATATCCAAAGGCGACGCCCCTGCCGCAGTAACCGCTCCGCAGGCGGCGGCCGCCATAGCGGCAATCCATGTTTTTATGTTCATTACTTTCTGCCTTTTGCCCTTCCTGCCAATGTTTCCGCCATGGATGCTATTTTACGGAACCGATGGGCCAGTCCCGACTTGGTGATGCCGCATAGATCCGCCAATTCCGCCATGGAAGCGTCCGGATTTTTCATGCGCGCTTCGCAGGCGGCGCGAATAGACGGTGACAATTCGGATAATCGTTTATACTGCAATAATTTTTCCACATCCCGCATTTGGCGGACGGCAGCGTCCACTGATTTCTGCAGATTTGCCGTTTCACAGTTTACCTGGCGGTTGACACGGTTCCGCATATCTTTCACCACGCGGACACTTTCAAAATCCATATAACTGTTTGCCGCGCCGACAATCTGCAAAAAAGAGCTCACATCATCACCGCCTTTGATGTAGACAATGTAATCATTTTTTCGATCGGTCATACGGGCATTCAATTTGAAAGAACGCATCACGGCAATGAGTTCTCCGGCAAACCGCAGCGACTGTGTCACCAATTCCAGGTGATAATCGCCCTGCGGCCGGCTCACCGTACCGCCGCCAAGGAAAGCGCCCGCCAGATAAGACCGCCGTTCTTCGGCAGATACCAGCCGGCCCGCATCACGGATATCCATGAGCGGATCCAATCCCATTTCCCCAAGGAACCGCAAGCTGTCCGCTGACGGCCGGACGGTCAAAGTATACACATTTTTCTTGCGCAGCTTCCGTCCCTGCCGCACCATAGCCGACGGCATAAGATTGAAGTCTTTTTTCAGGCAGACGAGGACACGGCGGGCAACGGCGCTGTTCCCCGTAGAAAATTCCACGCCCTTTTTCCCCTGCGCTCCCGTAACAATTGCGCCGCCCATACGAAGAAGTGCCAGCAGTTCCCCGCTTCTGCTTTCTTTATCGGGACGGACAACACGGGCAAGCTCATTCTTCACCTGCTCCGTAAATGACATTACTTCGCCCTCCCCAGATACCCCGACAATACTTCAGGCGCAATATTGGTTTTCAGAAGTCCGGAAATACGGATGATTTCATTACAAAGCGTATCCGTATCATGAACAGCACCTTTTTCAACGCCGAGCAAATCCGCTTCAATAAGGATTATTCCCATACGCTGGATTTTCTTCCGATCTATTTCCACCGGATACGCCTGTACTTTTTCATAACGTTTCAGTACATCTTTCTTCGGCACACCGTTATTGACAAGAACATAGTCAATGACCCCTTTCCCCACATGATCGACAAGGGCTTTTAAATGGTCACTGACGGTATAACCGAGGGTCTCGCCCGGCTGGGTCATCACGTTGCAGATATACATGCACGGCGCGGAACTTTCCTTGATCGCCGCAAGGATTTCAGGTACAAGAAGGTCGGGAAGCACGCTGGTATACAAGCTGCCCGGACCCAAGGTAATCAGGTCGGCATTGCGGATTGCTTCCAACGCATCGCCTACAGCAATGGGAGCCGACGGAACGGTATCCACATGGATGATTTTTACTTTGCCGCCTTTTTTTTCGACATAAGCAGCAATTTCCGATTCCCCTTCAATCGTACTGCCGTCGGACATTTTCGCGCAGAGGCGGATTTTCTGCGCCGTTGCTGGCATGACCTGCCAGCGGATATTTAAAACGGTGCTGGCCGTTTCCAAAGCATTCTGCACATTTCCGAATTCCTTCATGAGCGCCGCCAGGAATAAATTGCCCAGACTGTGGCCCGCCAGTTCTCCTTCCCCGCCAAAACGATATTGGAAGAGCTGTTCCAGTACTGTTTCTTTATCTGCCAAAGCCACCAGACAATTGCGTAAATCCCCGGGCGCGACAATATTCATCTCTTCACGAAGCCGGCCGGAAGAGCCGCCGTCATCCGCCACCGTAACAATAGCGGAAATATTGGAAGTCTTTGTTTTCAATCCGCGGAGAAGCATGGACAATCCGTGTCCTCCTCCGATAGCCACGACTTTCAGCCCGCGGGACAATTCCCATTTTGACACGATATGGCGGGACACGCTTTCCTGATCTGGTGCCACAAGGCTGAAGAAACGTTTCACCAGCCTGCGGATCGCCCACAACATGAAAAACAGGCCGATGAACACGAAAAAGATCCCTGCCGCAGCAAGAAATGTATAGCTGTAAGTCCCTGTAAGAACGAACAGGAGGCGAAGTATTTCCTCCTCAATCCGCCCAAAGACCTGGTAGTTCATAACGAGAGCAGCACCGAATGCCAACAGCATAAGGCCGAAGGAAAAGAGCAGCATCCATCTTTTTATATTTAACCCGGGATAAAGCCACTGCAGGAGCAGTTTCATTTGTTTTCCTCCTACTTATCATCTGCATCGCGAACAATGCGGTTCCTGTGCAAATCACGGTGTTCCACGTTCACATGGGCATGCTTTTCTTTCAGGTGGGCTCCCAGTTTTTCTGTCACGAAAACGGAACGGTGCATACCGCCGGTACAGCCGATAGCAATGGTAAACTGCGTTTTTCCCCGATCTCTGAACTGATCCACTATGAATCCCATGAAATTAAAAAGTTTTCTTTTAAATTCTTTGGTAACCGGTGATTTTTCAATATATGCCGCCACTTCCGGCACGCGCCCCGTCCAGTGCTTGTATTCTTCCACATAGAAAGGGTTCGGCAGGAAACGGACATCAATGACCATATCGGCATCAATGGGAATACCGTATTTGAAGCCAAAGGAAAATACAGTAATCTGCATGTCCCGTTTCTTATCCACCGCGCCGAAACGGCTCCCCATGTATTCCTGCAGATCAGCCGGTTTCATAGCGGTAGTGTCGATAATGACATCCGCCTGTGCGCGGACACCGGCAAGAATTTTTCGTTCCGCCTCTATGCCTTCCTGAATGCGCATCGTTTTGGCCAAAGGGTGCTGCCGACGGGTTTCCATAT
>OCAT01002080.1_pt1 | contig 11105 bp, 8 predicted proteins | sample 1538311 | NCBI WGS metagenome assembly OCAT01 (sample SAMEA2580287, study PRJEB22360) | human gut metagenome | biome: human gut; feature: human-associated habitat; material: faeces | place: Denmark | collected 2008/2010
AAGGATGACACCTTTGGGGGTCCCTCCGGGGCTCGCCCCCCCCCCCCGATTTGATCGTAACTGTGTTGCTTTCAGACTTGCCGGTAATGACAGTGTCGGTGTCCCGCACCGTTTCCTTATCACCCTGAGTGACCTTATTATAGGACTTTCCATCCTCTTCTCCGTCTGCTTCGACGGTGATGCTGCCCTCGGAAATGTCCCACGTCTTTGCATAGACCGGCAGGCCGGAAGTTACCACGATGCCCGCAATGACTGCCGCAGCAACTCCGCGCCGGAGCGTATTTTTCAGTCTCATCGTATCTCTCCTTTACATCTTGGCTGCCCCGCAGGCTCTCTCCCTGCACCGGCGGCGTATTTATGTTTCGAAGATACAACTTCTGCCACATTTTGTCAAGATTTATTGCTGAAATACAACAAAAGTAGCCCTCTCAGGCGCTTACGCGCCAGCTCCCCCAAAGGGGGCAACAACGACGACCGCCGCCAGCGGCGGAAACAGGGAGGAGCTGTTGGGGCAGCGGCCAGCAAGACGCAAGCGGAGCGCAGCGGATGCTGGGAGCCGCAACCCGGGTGCGAAGCACCACTGGCGTGCCGGGCAACTCTGCGCTGACCGCTGAAAGCTCAATATGGCGTAAAAAATAGTGCCCTGCTACAGAGGGCAGCAGCTTCTAGACAAGAGCACTTTGTCAAGCTGCTGTGAATCTCTGTAGCAGGGCACTACTGTTTCCGATAAAATCAAACTTTGCTCGTCCCGCGTGGGCCTGACCGGCCTGCCAAAGGCTCTCCCTCTGGGAGAGCTGGCGAGCGGAGCGAGACTGAGAGGGCAAGGATGCTACAGAAAAGCAAAAAGCACAGCGATAGCACCGCTCTGACAAAAGCCAGTGCCTATCGCTGTGCAGATACTCTTGGGAAGTGAGCTTGCCCTCTCCGTCATTGCTTCGCAATGCCACCTCTCCCAAAGGGAGAGGCTTGAGCGAAGCTCCCCCTCAGTCCTCCACCCGCGCTGCGGCAAGCTCCTTCGTCAGCCGATTGCGCACTGCAAAGTACGCCGGGATGAGGAAGAAACAGGCGAAGAACCATGCCACAGGGTTGGCGATGCAGGCCGCAAAGTAGCCCCAGAGCGGCACGAACCAGAAGCCCACCATGGCACGGGCGACCATCTCGGCCACGCCCGCGAACATGGCAAGGCCGGAATAGCCCAGGCCCTGGATGGTGTAGCGGTAGATGATGAGGACGGCCAGCGGGATGTAGAACACGCTGTTCCAGAAGATGAAGCTGCGGGCATTCGCCATGATCTCCACCTCGCTGCTCTCGAGGAAGAGACTGATGAGCGGCACATCCAGCACACGCAGGATGAGGAAGGATGCCACACTGTAGACGCAGCCAATGCCCAGCGCAGTATTGACGCCCCGGTCCACACGCTTGAGGTCGTGAGCGCCCATGTTCTGGCTGGCGTAGGTGGTCATGGCGGTGCCGATGCTCTCCAGCGGCACCGAGAGGAACTGGGCGGCCTTGCTGCCTGCGGTCTGCGCGGCCACGATGCTGCTGCCCAGACCGTTCACCGCGCCCTGCAGCACGACGCTGCCGATGGCGGTGATGCTACACTGCAGGCCCATAGGGATGCCCATGTTGCAGAGCTTGAGGCAGTGGCTGGCGCTCAGACGGCCCTCTTCCCTGCTCCATTTCAGCTCCGGGTAGTGGCGGCCGATGTAGATGAGACTGCCGATGCCCGCCACCGCCTGACTGAACACGGTGGCGAATGCCGCGCCGAACGCCCCCATCCGAAAGATGAGGATGCAGAGCAGGTCAAGGCCGATGTTCAGCACGCTGGCCACCAGCAGGAAATAGAGCGGCCGCTTGCTGTCGCCCAGCGCGCGCATGAGGGCGCTGGTGACGTTGTACAGCAGGGTGAAGGGGATGCCCGCGAAGATGGTGCGGATGTAGATGTCCGCGATGTCGATGATGTTGTCGGGGGTGTTGGTCCAGACCAGCACCGCCCGGGTCAGGGCCACCGTCACCACCGTGAGCACGACGGCGAAAAAGAGGCTCAGCCAAACGGTATTGGCGGTGTAGCGCCGCATCTCTCTGTAGTCCTTCGCGCCGAAGGTCCACGAGATGGGGATGGAGAAGCCGCAGGCGATGCCGTTGACGAAGCCCAGCACCAGATAGTTCAGGCCGCCCACGCTGCCCACCGCCGCCAGCGCATCCACGCCCACGAAACGGCCCACGATGATGGTATCGGCCAGATTGTAGAACTGCTGGAACAGACTGCCCAGCATCAGCGGCACCGCAAAGGCAAGGATGAGCTTGAGCGGGCTGCCCTGTGTCATGTCTTTTGTCATACAAAGCCCCTCCCCGGGCGATCACTTAACATTTCTTTGCCAAATTTTTACCGACAAAAACGCCCTGCCGGACGAGGGGCAGGACGTTTTGCGTTTCATGAGTGGTATTATACTCAGCTCATCGTGATTTTGCAAGGGGTTTGGGGCAGATTTCTTCGTACAACATTGCTATTTTCTATCGGTGGTTTTTGGTGATTGTGCGCAGGTCAGTTTCCGCGTCCCGCGTGCCGGCCCCGAGGGCCGCGGGGTTCACCGGTCTTATCGCCGTCTCTGCTTGCCTGTGCCCCGCGAGGGCCTGCCTCGGTCTGCTGGGCGGAATCATCCCGCCTGCCCTGCTGGCCGCGAGGTCCGGCAGTATCGGTCTGTTCCTCCGCCGGGGGCTTCTCCGTGAAAGGCTGAATGGTTATCTTTTCCTCGTCCTCAAGAAGCGGTATCCGGATGGAGTCTTCCGGCCCGGGGTCTGCGGCCTGCTCCGGCTGCGGGGCCGTGGTAAGGCTGTCCGGCGAGAGAGTCGTCAGCCCGCTGAGGTCACCGACGGAGGGGGCCGGGTCGTCCTTCTTGCTGTCCCGCTTCCCGCCCACGAGCTTCACGATGTTACCGGTAAATGTCTTCCACACCGTCGGTTCGGAGGCGGGCTGCTCGGACGGACGGACCGTGATGGGGCCCATGTCGATGATGGTGGGATCCTTCGGGGCTGCGCTGAAGTCGGTCACGCCGCCGACGGTACCCGTTCCCGGCTGAGTCAGCTCGGGCAGTCCGCTCAGGGAGCTGCTTTCTCGACCGGAGAGGACCGTTCCCCATTGCTCTTTCTCCTGCTTGCGGCGGGCGATCGCCTCTTCCACCCGGGCAGTCTCCTGCGCTTTCTGCTCCTCATCGCCAACGCGGTACACGAGGACCAGTTCCTTGCCGTTTCGGCGCAGGGCGGTCTCATCCGAGAATGTTTTTCTATCATATCCCGTCTGCCCGACAACATAGAAGCGATAGAGCCCTTCCTGGGACAGCTCGAGTTCGAACGCACCATTCACGCCGACCAGATCTTTGATCCGGGCCAGCGGAATGACGGCCTCCATTTCCTGCCCGTTCCCATCAAGGAACCGGATGCGAAGCTCATGGACCTCCTTTGCAAGCTCCCGCAGCGAGTCGCCTGTCATCCGAAAGAGTGTGCTGTGGGCATCGAAGCTCAGGACCTTGTTGACCGGGTCATACTCCGCCGTGGCCACATTCCCAAGCTCCTGTGTGCCATCCAGATGGGTGATCACGCCGACGGTCTCGTACATCTGCTTCACACGGTCCGGCACCTCGCCGGCCTGCGAGTTCGGGGTGTCGTCCTCGTCGTCGCTGTTCTCGGTATCATCGGGCTGCTCCGGCTGGGAGGGAGTCCGCCTGTCGTAGCTGTAGTCCTCCATCTTCTTCCCGTCGGAGTCGTAGCGGGTCAGACTGCCGCCCGTCACCTTGTGGTCGTCGTTGGAGAGGGCGCTGTTGGGTATCTCGCCGACATCTCCGCCGCCGATGGCCGCAGTTTTGCCGCCGGTGCTGGCGCCCGCCTTGGCCTCTACCTCGGCGTCGCCGGAGATATAGATGTGATTGGGGTTGCTGGATGCGTCCGGATCTATCTCGCCTTTCCCCGTACCCGCGCCGTCGCCGATGCCTGCCGCACCGGGGCGGGAGGACTCCAGTTTTTTATCCGCATCGCCGCCCGTGGCCGACACCTTGCCGCCGGAAATTTCGATGTCGTGGCCCGTGCCGTACACACCGCCGCCGATACCCGCACCACCCTCACCGCCCACGGCTTCTACCGTGCCGCCGGTGATCTCGATGTTTCCGGCACCGCTTTCGTAGCCGCCGCCGATGCCTGCGCCGCCTTCGCCGCCTTCGGCGGTGAGGGAGCCGTCCTTGCCCTTGTCATCCTTGATGGTCAGCGTGCCTTTCGACTCTTGTTTGTTCTTCTCGAGGCCCGCATTGTTGCTGCCGCTCTTCAGCTCGTTTTTGCCGTCCAGCTCGATGGTGGCATCGTGGTCGCCCTTCACGGTGACGGCGGCATTGCTCTCCCGGACAGGGCTGTCACCGCCGCCATCCACCTCGGCCTTGTCGCTGCCATCCACCTCGGTCTTGTCGCTGACGTCCCCCTCGGCCTTGCCGCTGCCATCCACCTCGGCCTTGCCGCTGACGTCAATTTTCAGGTCGTCGAAGGTGACGTCCACGTTGCCCTCGGAGGTGTCGATAGTGACGGTATGCTCCTTCGACTCGCCGGTGATGACTGTGTCGGTGTCTTCCTTGGTGGTCTCGCCCTGTGTGACCTTGTTCGTCCCTCCGGCGCCGCCCGCTTCCACGGTGATGTCTCCCTTGGCGATGTTCCACCGCTCCGCATAGGCCGGGATTCCGGAACTCACCACGATGCCCGCGATGACGGCGGCGGCCACGCCCCGCCGGAGTGCGCTCTTCAGTCTCATCGTACATCTCCTTTCGTTCTGTGTATCATGCAATGCCGCCGATGCGGCTCAGGCTCTCCTTTGAGATGCTTATTTCTTTGGGCTGCCCCAAGTCCTCCGGCAGCCAGAGCTTTATCTCACCCTGGGTATCCGGCAGGTCGTCCCAGTCGTCACTAAGGTCGGTATAGCGCCGCAGGTCACTCTCCAACGGATCGATATACTTTTTGCGCTCCGTGCCGGAGGGTTCGACCAGAACGAGCAGTGGCTTCTTATCCTCCTCGGGAGCGATGTCCTCAAATCGGGCAGCCAGCTGTTTCAGGGACTCGTCAAGTTCACGTCTGAGCTCTTCACTCGTTTTTTGCTTTACCGTTTCCGCTCTCGCAGGCTCGAGCCACCAATCCAAACTCGGGAGGTCGTCTCTTTTCTCGATTTGGAAGACCGTCCGCTGCCTCAGGGACTCGTCAAGTTCACGTCTGAGCTCTTCACTCGTTTTTTGCTCTACCGTTTCCTCTCTCTCAGGCTCGAGCCACCAATCCAAACTCGGGAGGTCGTCCCTTTTTTTCGCGAGTTCGTGGGTCAATATCAGCCACTCCTGCGGCTCTGGCGTCTGCACCGGCACCCACTCCTGATAGCGCTCCGACAGGTCATCCCGCGTTTCGCCGTCCAGCCGGAGGCTGATGTCCTCCCTGTTCTGCTTCAGCTCCACGTCAGCGTCCTCGCCCGCCGCGTCGGCCATCTTGTCCACGCTATAGTGGGTCATGGTGTCCTCATAGCGGAAGAAGATGTCCTCCACGCCGTCCTCCCGGAGGCTGGGGATGTCGGTGGTGACGGTGGAGCGGGGAGCGGCGCTCTCAATAAGCACCACATCCCTCGAGGTGAGATCCTCTCCGGCGTCGGAGGCCTTTACGCTGCCGAACACGGGGACGATGCCGCTCTCCGCGACCCCCGCAGGGTCCAGCCGCCGGATGGTGACCCGGCTGGAAAAGAAGCCGCCCACCACCATGCCGCCGGGCAGGGGCTCGGGGGCGTTCTCCTGTGCCGGGGGCGGGACGTCATCATCATCGTCGTCGTCCGGCTGGGGCGTGGGGGTGGAGGTGTAGTCGTAGCCCATCCCCTCCATCACGGTGCCGTCCGCGTTCAGACGGGTCAATCGTCCTCCCGTCACCTTGTGTTCCTCGTCAGAAAGGTCCTCCGTGGGTACTTCGCCGTACTTTCCGCCGATGGCCGGGGCCTTGGCGTCCAACATTTGGCTCCTCCCCGCCTTGGCCGTCACCTCGGCGTCGCCGCAGATGTAGAGGTCTCCCGGGTTCGGGTCGTCGGTAGGGCCGGTTGCCCGGCCTGCACCGTCACCGATGCCTGCCGCGTTGCTCCCGCCCACAGCCTTGATGGTGCCGCCCCGGATGATGATGTTGCTGCCGGTGCTCTCCTTTCCCCCGCCAATGCCTGCGCCGCCGTCGCCGCCCTCAGCGGTCAGGGATCCTTTGGTGTCGTTGTCGTCCTTGATGGTCAGCTTGCCAGAGATGGTTTCGCCATCTTCAGACATTTCATCGTCCTTCTCAAGACCCGCTTTGCAGCTGCCGCTTTTCAGCTTGTTGTCGCCGTCCAGCTCGATGGTAGCATCGCCGCCGCCCTGCACGGTGACGGCGGCATTGCTCTCCCGGGTAGAGCCGTCACCGCTGCCATCCCCCTCCTTCTTGCCGCTGACGTCAATTTTCAGGTCGTCGAAGGTGACGTCCACGTTGCCCTTGGAGGTGTCGATAGTGACGGTATGCTCCTTCGACTTGCCGGTGATGACGGTGTTGGTGTCCTCCACATTCTCCTTCTCCCCCTGTGAGACCTTGTTCTTTCCTTCGGCGTCGCCCGCTTTCACGGTAATGTCGCCGTTGGCGATGTCCCACCGGATCGCATAGGCCGGGATGCCGGAGCTCACCACGATGCCCGCGATGACGGCGGCGGCTACGCCCCGCCGGAGTGCGCTCTTCAGTCTCATAGTCTGTCCCCCTTTGGTCTGTTCGTTTTTTGAAAAATCAGCCTTTTTCGATACAAGCTTACCAAAAAATTCAGAGAATGTAAATAAAAACTGCGCGAATCGTGGTGTTTTCGGCGTGAGTGGCGCAAAAAAGCCCTCCCGAGTGGGGAGGGCCATAGCCTATCTTATTCCGAGTAGTGCGCCAAAAACTGCTTGGTGCGCTCCTCCTGGGGGTGGTCGATGAGCTGGCGGGCCGGGCCTTCCTCCACCACGACGCCGCCGTCCATGAATAGGATGCGGTCGGCCACGTCGCGGGCGAAGTGCATCTCATGGGTGACGATGATCATGGTGGTCTTTCGGTCGGCGAGGTCCCGCAGGACACGGAGGACTTCGCCGGTCAGCTCCGGGTCGAGGGCGCTGGTGGGCTCATCGAAGCAGAGGATGTCCGGGTGGAGGGCCAGTGCGCGGGCGATGGCCACCCGCTGCTGCTGACCGCCGGAGAGCTGGTGGGGGTAGTGGCCTGCCCGCTCCGACAGGCCCATCTGGGCCAGCAGGTCGCGGGCCTGTGCTTCCAGCTGGGCGTGGATGGCCTTTTTATTGGCCTTGTAGTCGGGCTGCTCCTTTGCCAGAAGCTCCCCCGCCAGCATCACGTTTTCCAGCGCGGTGTACTGGGGGAAGAGGTTGAAGTTCTGGAACACGAGGCCGAAGTGGAGGCGCTTTTTCCGCACCTCGCTCTCCCGCTGGGTGGCAGGGTCGGCGGCGTCCCACATGGTCTCGCCGTTCACCCGGATGACGCCGGTGTCGGGACGCTCAAGGAAATTCAGGCAGCGCAGCAGCGTTGTCTTGCCCGAGCCGGACGAGCCGATGATCGCCAGCGCCTCGCCCTGTTCCAGTGTGAGCGAGATGTCCTTGAGAACTTTTGTCTCGCCGAAATTCTTCCCGATGCCGGAGGCTTCGAGTAATGTCATAGTTCATATCCTCCTTAGCAGCGGAAATAGTCCATCTTTTTCTCGGCCCAGTCCAGCAGCAGGGTGAGTGCGCCGACAAAGACGAGGAAGAAAATCGCGGTGGAGAACAGCGGCCAGATGAGGCCCTTGGCGCTGTACTCCTTCGCCATCATGATGATCTCCTTGTTGGCAATGACGTTCGCCAGCGAGGTATCCTTCACCAGCGTGATGACCTCGTTGCCCATCGGGGGCAGGATGCGCTTGACGACCTGCAGGAGCGTGACCTTGAAGAAGATCTGGCTCTTGGTCATGCCCAGCACCTGACCGGCCTCGGTCTGGCCTTTCGGCACATCCTCGATGCCGCCGCGGTAGATCTCAGAGAAGTAGCAGGCGTAGTTGATGGCGAAAGCCACCACCGCCGCCACCAGACGGCCCGAAGAGCCGGAGGGCCAGGGGTTGGTCATGCCCAGCAGGCCGGGGCCGAGGTAGATGACGATGATCTGGAGCATCAGCGGCGTGCCGCGGATGACCCACACGAAGGTCTTGACGACGCCCCGCAGCGGTGCGCACCGGCTCATGGAGCCAAAGGCCACCACAAGGCCCAGCGGAAGCGAAAACAGCAGGGTCAGAAAGAACAGCTCACAGTTGAGCGCGAATGCGCCGGTCAGACGCTCCAAAATCACAGTCACAGAATCACTACACCTATCCGTTTATAATGTAAGTTACTCAGCCAGAGTCAGGCCGTACTTGTCGGCCAGAGCCTGCATGGTGCCGTCAGCCTTCAGCTCGTCGAAAGCGTTGTCCACAGCCTCGGCCACGTCGCTGCCCTTGCGGAAGGCCACGCCGTACTCCTCGACGTTCAGCTCATCCACCATCTTGAGGTTTGCGTAGTCGGTACCCTCGCCGATCATGGCAGAGGCCAGAGTCAGGTCGAGGATGGCGGCGTCAGCAGTGCCGGCGGCGACTTCCATCAGGCAGTCGGTCTGAACAGCCTTGGAGATGAAATCAGCCTGAGACAGGTCGGCGTTCTCGGTGATGGTGGTCTCACCGGCAGAGCCGGCCTCGGCCACCACGGTCTTGCCGATGAGGTCGGCGGTGGAGGTGTAGTCGGTGCCGTCCTTCACCACCACGACCTGGGCGTTCTTGACGTAGGGCTCGGTGCAGGCCATGTTCTCCTCCCGGTCATCGGTGAGGGTCAGGCCGTTCCAGATGCAGTCGATGCTCTTTGCGGCCAGCTCGGTCTCCTTGGTGTCCCAGTTGATCTCCACGAACTCCGGCTCAACACCCAGCTTCTCACAGACGGCGGTGGCCAGCTCGGTATCGAAACCGGTGAAGCTGCCGTCGGCGTCGGTGTAGTTCATCGGCTCATACACGGTGTAGCCGATGACCATTTTGCCGTTGGACTGGATGTAAGCCAGGTCGCTGTCAGCGGCCGCGGAGCTTGCCGGGGCGGCAGAGGCGGCGGCAGAAGAAGCAGCCGTGGAAGTGGATGCAGAACCGCCGCAGGCGGCAAGGCTCAGTGCCATCGCACCGGCCAGAAAAGCAGATACCAGACGTTTCATATACAAATTCCTCCCTCAGTTTCAGCAGAAGCGGCGCTTCGTTTTACCGCTTTACCATGCTAAATTGTTAAACTGTGACTATAGAATAGCGCGTTTTGCCCCGTTTGGCAAGAGGAAAACCGATTTTTTCGCGTTTTGACGGTTTCCGCCTGTATTCAAGGGAGGGACATAGGAAAATTGAACAAAGCCGTGCCTTTCCGGCACGGCTGCGGCTCACGGGCAGGCTGTCCTTCGTACAACCTCTCAGGCGCTTCGCGCCAGCTCCCCTAGTAGGGGAGCCTCTGGCGAAGAGGCGAGGCTTTACGGTATGCCAAGGCCTCTCCTACAAGGATAGGTGGCATTGCGAAGCAATGACGGAGAGGTTGTATGAAGGACAGGGCGCTCCGCAAGGCGCAAAAATCCCCCTCGGGGAGTCTCTCCGAGGGGGATGCTGTCCGTTTTTCTTATCTTCCCGCCGCAGGAGCGTCAGCTTCTCTCCGGGATGTCGCCTACCATGATGACGAAGAGCCTGGGGTTGCCGTTCTCATCCTTCCACCTTCCGAAGCCGACCCGGTAGCTGGATGCGAGGAAGCTGATAGTGGTCCAATTTTTCTCATTCGGTTCCGGCAGTACCGGTCTGTAGTCGTTACAGAGGTCGATGGCCTGCTTGACGGGGTCGTCCGAGCCTCTGTCCGCTCCATTGTAGAAGATGACCTGTTTGTTGGCGGTGCCGGGGGCGATGCCGATGGTATTCAAGAGCGCTGTGCGAGGCTCAGAACCGATAGAGTGGTAATTGCCCAACTTCAATTTGTTAATGAGAAGAGTTCTTCCATCCTCAGAGCTCACCTGTGTGTACTTCTCCGCCGCCTCACTCAGCTGCGGGTCGGCCTCGCAGGTGATGTTCTTACCATACCGCACATTTATGATGTCCGCCAGAGCCTCGGCCCGGAGGGTGTCGTCCGACTTATCGCCCAACTTATCGCCGCAGCCGGTGAGCAGGGCCAGCGCCATCACGCCAGCAAGGGCAAGGGCAAACAGCTTTTTCAATTTCATGGTCGTTTCCTCCTGTGTCAGTTCTGCGGGGTCTTGATGGTGGCCTGTGTTTGCAGTGCGAGGTAATAGCGGTGGCCGTCACTCTTCTTGTCCGTCATTGTAAAGGCTATGGCTTTCAGAATCGGTATGCCGGAAGCTAGCGGATAAATCTCTATCCCCTGGCTGTACTTCATACTCTCCGCCTGCGCCAGCGCGCTCTGGCCCGGCTTCACTTCTCCGACCCAAAGCCGAACGCTGCCTGTCACCAGATAGTCCTTCAATTCATTTTTAATGATGATCTGTGCATCCCCGGTCAGCCCACCCGCTTCATTATTCAGCCAGCTCGGCTGGAACTGCTGTGCGATGGCCTCGAGCTTTTTGTCCAGCGTCTCGTCCTTCTGATAGTCAACATTTTGTCTCGTTTTCATTAGAGAGCGGAAGCACTCTTCTACCTGCTTGGCTTTGGAGCTGCTGTCCGAGCAGCCGGTGAGCAGGGCCAGCGCCATCACGCTCGCAAGGGCAAGGGCAAGGAGTCGTTTTGCAGTTTTCATCGTCGCTACCTCCAATCGTGGGGTGTGTTTCGGTGATTTTATTATACCATACCCCCCCCCCCCCCCCCAAGTGCGATTCACGCAGGTTTCAGGCCCTTTCGCGCAGGTTTGGGGGTGAAAAGGCTCTCCCTTTGGGAGAGCTGGCGAGCGGAGCGAGACTGAGAGGGCAAGGACGCTGACGGAGATGTACAAGCGCGGCGATAGCATCGCTCTTACAAAGGGCCTGCTTATCGCTGCGCGGCGGCTCTCGGGAGACGGGCTTGCCCTCTCCGTCTGCTTCGCAGACACCTCTCCCAA
>OCAT01002086.1_pt1 | contig 11057 bp, 11 predicted proteins | sample 1538311 | NCBI WGS metagenome assembly OCAT01 (sample SAMEA2580287, study PRJEB22360) | human gut metagenome | biome: human gut; feature: human-associated habitat; material: faeces | place: Denmark | collected 2008/2010
CCTTCACCATCCGGTCGCTCGGCCCGGGCAGCTACCGCCCGCCCGCGGACGACCGCAACGGCTACCTCGACCAGACGGGCGACTTCAAACTGGAAGCCAACATCGAATACCGCTTCGGCATCATGGGGCGGCTCAACGGAGCCGTCTTCCTCGACGCCGGAAACATCTGGCTGCTGAAGAAAGACCCCAAACGTCCCGGGGCCGAACTCAAATGGAAAGGCTTCCTGAACGACATCGCGCTGGGAACGGGCTTCGGACTGCGCTACGACATCAGTTACCTGGTCATCCGCGCCGACCTCGGCATCGGCCTGCACACCCCCTATCCGAACCCGGACAAGAAGGGCTACTACAACATTTCCAGTTTCAAGGACGGTCTCGGATTCCACCTGGCCATCGGGTATCCGTTCTAAACGTCCGCTCCGGCAAGGCAGGACGCCCGCCGCCATACCCGCGCCAAAGGCCTCCGGACGCGCCGCCCTTCGGCGTCCGCATCCGTCCCTTCGATCCTTTCCGGTCCGCAGAAATCGCGGCCGTCACTTCCCGTTCGCAGAAATCCCTTTCGCCATTCCCGGCGGCATGCCGCATCGCTGCCGCACCTGCGCCATGCCCCTTCGTCCCCGGACGGCGGCTGTGCCGGACGAACCGGTCCCGTCCGGACATCTGCGCATATCATTCCGACCATCCGGTCCGGAACGCGGCGGAGCGCCCGGATTCTCCGGCCATTCCGCAAGCACCAAACGCCCGGAGAAGAGACAGCTTGCAGCTGCCATATAATACCGAATTTATACGAATGCAATTTTCGATACAAAAACCGACCCAAGGGTTAAGGTTGTAGTTGCCCGCACAAATTCCGATCTGCATTTTTGTTCAGATTACCCCTTTGAAAGAACAAAAACAGCCAATATGACTACGACTCCTCCCGAAACTCCGAATGCCTCTGTAAACACACGTTCATCATCCCATCCGTCATCGCTGTTTCAGTAAGTCCGGGTAGGTTCTGTTGGCTTCCCATCAACCATCAAAATCCGCTTAATATGTACGTTTCCGAACATCTGAAATGGCGCATTCTGATTGCGCAAGCCCTCAAATCGTTCCACTTCGAGCGCGAAAATGCCAACCGTAACCTCAAACTGGTCTTCGAGACCTTCGGCAAGTATCTGTTAGGCACGACCTACGACACGTTCCTGAACTACCTCAACAAGGAGAAGTACGACATCTCGAAACTCAAACTGCCGCCGTACATCCTGATCGCGCTGAAACTGCTCGACGCCATCCGGCTCGCGTGCGACCGCCTGCATGCCCGCAGGCCGAACGCCTCGTGGACGCTGACCGCAATCGTCGAGGAAGTGCTCGCCGTCGTGCGCGAAAAAGAGACGGAGCACCCCGGCCGGAAAACCCGCGTCGACTGACCCTGAACCGCAAAAGAAACCGGGCTGCAAGATCGCTTGCAACCCGGTTTTCGCATGCTGCGGAAAGAAGGGGATTCGAACCCCTGAAACCCTTTAGGGGTTTACTCGCTTTCCAGGCGGGCCAGTTCAACCACTCCTGCATCTTTCCGAAAGGTGCCCCAAAAGTACACAATATTTCCCGATTCTGCAAATAGCGGCGCTCTTTTTCCGTTCATCCGCCCTGCGGACGGGCCTTTCAGCGGATAAAACTCGTCACGACCCGCTCTTCCGGTTCGGGACGGCCTTCCGAAGCCAGCAGTCCGGCCCGGAGCATCCGCGCCATGTTGCGGGCCAGCACGCGCATCGTCTGCAACCCTTCGGCGTCCTGCGCCGCCTCGCCCGGCAGCCTCCCGTGGACGCTGTTCCAGTATTGCGACGACACGACGGGCATGTTCGAAATCGTGAAATACTTGTTCAGCCGGTCGAACGTCGCGCTCGCCCCGCCCCGGCGGCATACGGCCACCGCCGCGGCAGGCTTGTAGGCCACGCGGGCGGGAGGGCGTCGCTGGGGCTAAGGAGATACCCAGCCGGTCCAGCAGGGCGCACAGCGACCCGTTCGGCCCGGCATAGTAGACCGGCGAACCGACCACCAGGGCGTCGGCCCCGGCGAGTTTCTCGCGGACCTCGTTGTAAAGCGCGTCATTGAAGACGCAGCGTCCCAGTTCGGCGCACTTTCCGCAGGCGATGCATCCCTGCACGGCCTTGGTTCCGATCGAGACGATCTCCGCCCCGACGCCCTCGGCTTCGAGCGCGCGGGCCGCTTCGGAGAGCGCGATGAAGGTGTTCCCCTCGCGGCGGGGACTTCCGTTGATAAGCAGTACTTTCATAATTGCGGGTATTTCATGCAAAAACAACCATTTTTTCCACTCCCCGTACACATTCCGCGCCGAATCTAAAACCGCATGGCAATTCCGTGCGGCAACAAAAAAGGGGGATTCCGAAGAATCTCCCTCACTCTCAAGCCTAACCGGCGACTACTTGTTTGCCTCGGCCTTCTCGCAGCACGATTTCTCGCAGCAGGCCTTGGTCGAATCGGCCTTCTCGGCGCAGCATGCAGCCGTCGAATCGCACTTCTCGGCGCAGTTTGCGCAAGCCGAAGCTTCGGTAGCGGCAGCGGCGGCAGCGCCCTCGGCAGCCTTCTTGTTCGAATTTCCACAGCAGCCTACCATTGCGACGGCAGCCAGGACGATGACAAAAGAGACAATCTTTTTCATGGCGTTAAACATTTAATTGTTAATTGTTCCGTAACGCCGCAAAGTTAAATATTCGCCCGGGAAAAGCAAAGAAAAAAGAATTATTTTTCGAAACCGGACTTTTATTGGTCCAAAAGGTTGGAAATCGGGGATTTCTCCCTCTTCAGCTGCTTGAGAAAAGCCTTCGGGAAGGTCGCCGACACACGCCCCTTGAGCATGATGGCCTCCTCCTTGGTCAGGCAGTTGCCCGCCGAAACGATGAAATAGGGAATCTCGTAATCCACGTAAACCTTCACGTCGGGATAAGTCTCCTCGAACAGCGCCTTGGCGGCAAAAGCCCCGTCGCGCGCCGCAGGCCCGTTGTCCGAAAAGACGCAGACCCGGTGGAAACCCTCGAAATAGAGCCGCTGCCCGGCGCGCGCGGCGTCGGCCACGGCGCGTGCGGCGTCGTCATGCTCGGTGACGGTGACCTGCGCCCGGTTGAAAAGCGTCGCCCTGGGCGTGGGTTCCGCCAGACGCTGCTTAAAGGCGTCGAGCGACTGCGTGTGCGCGGAAACGGCCGCGCACAGGAGAATCGGCATGAGGAAAAGCAATCTGCGCATTATTTCAACTGTTTTTTAACGTCCTCGATCGTAAGGCCAAAGGTATTCAAAAAATCCGACAACGGCATCCGTTCGCGCGAAATTTTCACGGGAGCCGGGCCTCCGCGCCCTTCCACGGCATACGACACCTCGACCTGCGACAGATCGCCCGACTTCACCTTCCGGGCCAGCACGTAGAGCGCCAGCGGGTCGGAGATTTTCAGTTGCCACAAGGTCCGGAAGCTGTCCGTCGTACGGCGGGGCACTTCGACCGCCTCGCGCAGGACGACCGTCCCCACACGGCCGCCGGCATAGTAAACGCCCATTTCCGCGGCATCGAGCACCAGCTTGTAACCCGTATCGTTCATCACCCGCACGACCACCTCGGCGCCCGTCAGTCCCTGACGCTCGACCCTTTCAATGCCCTCGAAGCGGATGTTGCGCCGAGCCTTCTCCACGGCGCGGCGGCACGAAGAGAGCGACACCGCGACCGCCAGCAGCAATACGTACACCGAATAACGTTGTATCATCTTCATCTTTCTCCTATATATATTTGTGCGATACCGAAACTCTGGCTCCGCGCCCGGCAGTTGCGAAATCCCGCCCGGGCCATCATCCCCATAAACTCCTCCGGCGCGGGAAACTCCCCGACCGAGGCCGGAAGATACTCGTAGGCCCGCTTGTCGCGCGACACCAGCCCGCCGATGCGGGGCAGGATTTTGTAGGAATAAAATTCGTACAACGCCCGGAACACCCGGTTGCGGGGACGCGAAAACTCCAGGATAACGACTTTGCCCCCGGGTTTTATTGTGCGGGCCAGTTCGCGCAGCCCGGCCCCGAGGTCTCCGAAGTTGCGCACCCCGAACGCCACGGTCGCCACATCGACCGACGCGTCGGCCACGGCGAGACGCTCGGCATCGCCCCGGTCGAGGACGATGCGCCCGTCCAACCCCCGGGCCTCGATCTTGCGGCGTGCCACGGCGAGCATCTGCTCCGAAAGGTCCACCCCGAGCACCTGCACGTCGCGGATGCGGCGGGCCATGGCGATCGCCAGGTCGCCCGTTCCGGTCGCCACGTCCAGGATGCGGCCGGGCTTTGCGCGGCGCACCTCGCCGACCACGCGGCGGCGCCACACGCGGTCGATGCTCATCGAAAGCGTATGGTTCAGCAGGTCGTACTTTGGCGCGATGTTGTCGAACATCTCGCGCACCTCCTCCTTTTTGGTCTGATCTGTATTGTATGGTTTCATTCGTATCTAATCGTTTCTTCGGGCTTCACGGTGGAGACCACGGCCGTCGGGATCACCAGCAGGGCGACGATCGCGGCGACGAACCCCGCGTTGAGCGCCAGCCACCAGCCCCAACCCAGCGACACGGGCACCTCCGAGAGCAGGTATCCCTCGGAGCTGAGCTTCACCAGATGCGTCCATTTCTGCACGAGGCACAACCCCAGTCCGGCGGCATTGCCCCACGCCAGCCCCCGCAGGGTCACCAGCGCCGCCCGCCAGAGGAAGATGCGCCGCAGACAGCCGTTGCGCATCCCGAAGGCTTTCAGCAGACCGATCATCCGCGTCCGCTCCAGCACGAGGATCAGCAGCGCCGAGGTCATGTTGAAGAAGGCCACCACGAGCATGATGACGATCACCACCGCGGCATTCACATCGTGGGCCTTCAGCCAATCGAAAATATTGGCGTACCGCTCCCGGACGCTCGTCACGGCGAGGTTTTCGGAATCTTCGGCATCATCGTACAACAGCGTCCGGCCCAGCGTCCGGGCGAACGTGTCGGCGCCGGCCAGCGAGCGCGTCAGGATCTCGTAGCCCGAAATCTCGTCCGGTCCCCACTCCGAGAGCCGCTGCACGTTGCGGATGTCCGTCACGACCACCACGCCGTCCATCTCCTCCATCCCCGACTCGTAGACGCCCGCCACCTTGAAACGGTCGCGGCGCGGCATTTCGCCCGGCTCGACGAACAGCATCTCGACCTTGTCGCCCACGCCCAGCAGCAGTTTGTCGGCCAGCGTGCGCGACAGCAGGATGTCCTTCGTGCGGACCTCGCCGCCCACACGGGGCAGCTCCCCCGCGACGAGCCATTCGCGGAAATACGACCAGTCGTAATCCGCCTCGACACCCTTGAGCATCACCTCGCCCACGGCGTCGGCCGTGCGGACGATGCCCCCCTTGACGGCATAGGGAGCCATCGCCACGAACCCGTCGGTCCGGCGGATCAGCTCCTCGACATGCGCGCTGCGGCGCACGGGCTGCGCATCGAGCGCATTCACGCCCCTTATGTCGGTCACCGCGACGTGAGCCGCAAACCCCGTCATCTTGCGCGCCACCTCGCGTTTGAAGCCCATGATGACGGCCATCGCGAGGATCATCACCGCCATCCCCAGCGCCACCGACACCACGGCGATACGCTCCATCACCCCGGGCTTGTTCCCGGGCGCGGGCTGCGCCATGCGGCGTGCGATGAAAAAGGCGAGATTCACGGTGCGCTGTCTTGTCGAAAATTTGTACAAAGTAACATATAAATTTCGTATTTCCGGTATCGTAACGACACTTTTTATCAGCCGGAAGGTTTTACAAACGCGCCCGCAATTCTGTTTTGCAGCCATCCTACTTTTTTGTATCTTTGCGGAAAACAAACGTTTTTCGTATGCAAAAACAGGCATTGATTACGGGAGCCACTTCGGGCATCGGACGCGCCACGGCGCTCCGGCTGGCAAAGGAGGGATACGCCGTCATCGCCACGGGCCGCCGGGCCGACCGGCTCGCGACGCTGCGCGCGGAGATCGAAGCGGCGGGCGGCCGCTGCACGACGCTCGCCTTCGACGTGCGCTCCGAGGAGGAGGTGCGCCGCAACCTCTCTCCGCTCGAAAACATCGACCTGCTGGTCAACAACGCGGGTCTCGCCGCCGGACTGGAGCACATCGACCTGGGCGACACGCGCGACTGGGACGCCATGATCGACACCAACGTCAAGGGGCTTCTCTACGTCACGCGCGTCATCGCGCCCAAGATGGTCGCCGCGGGCCGCGGGCACATCTTCAACATCGGCTCGATCGCCGGGACCGAGGCCTACGAGAACGGCGCGGTCTACTGCGCCTCGAAACACGCCGTGCACGCCATTTCGCAGTCGATGCGCGCCGACCTACTTTCGGCCGGGATCAAGGTGACGGAGATCCGCCCGGGAATGGTCGAGACCGAATTTTCCGAAGTGCGTTTCCACGGCGACAAGAAGCGCGCCGACGCGGTTTACGACGGCGTCGAACCGCTCACCGGCGCCGACATTGCGGAAGCAATCGCATGGGCGGCACAATTACCCGCCCATATGAACGTTAATGATATGGTGCTGATGCCCTCGCAGCAGGCGGGAGCGTATTACACGCACCGGAAAACAAAACAGACAACGCTATGACATTTCCTATGATTGCCCTGCTCCAGGCAGGTTACTATGCAGAGCCGCACGCCGCGCGCTACGACGCCGCGACGATGGGCATGTTCGTCCTGATCATCGCCATCGGCGTCATCGGGTTCATCGTGCAGGCGCGCCTGCAATCGGTGTTCAAGAAGTATTCGAAGGTGCAGTTCCCCGGCGGGCTGACCGGCGCCGAGGTCGCCGAGAAGATGCTGCGCGACAACAACATCCACAACGTGAAGGTGACGCACGTGGGCGGACACCTCACCGACCATTTCAACCCGCAGACGATGACCGTCAACCTGAGCGACTCGGTCTACTCGTCGTCGAGCGTCGCCGCCGCGGCCGTGGCGGCCCACGAGTGCGGCCACGCCGTGCAGCACGCCCGGCTGACGCTGCGTTCGCAGCTGGTTCCCGTCGTGCAGTTCGCCTCGACGGCCGCCACGTGGGTCATCATCCTGGGTCTCGTCATCCTCGCCTCGACGCAGAACGAACTGCTGTGCTGGATCGGCGTGGGCATGATCGCCATGTCGGCCCTCTTCTCGCTCGTCACGCTGCCCGTCGAGTACAACGCCTCGGCCCGCGCCGTGGAGTGGCTCCAGACCAGCCGCACGGGAGTTTCACCACAGCTCGCGCAGGCCAAAGAGGCCCTCTCGTGGGCGGCCCGCACTTACCTCGTAGCGGCGTTGAGCGCCATCGCGTCGGTGCTTTACTACGTCTTCCTGATCCTCGGACGGCGCGACTGACCCACCGATGAACACCCCCGGAAAAGATTACACCCACCACAGCTGGCTGGCGGCCGCAGCGCTCATCGCAGTGCTCGTGGCCGTAAGTTTCATCCCTCCGCAAAGCGTCGGGGGCGTGAAACTCCGCCGCGCCAACATCCTCTCGGACCTCCTTTCGTTCGACGACGCCGAAGCGGCCGAACCCGCCGCCGAGCCGGCGCTCTTCGACGAAGAGGAGTTCCATATCGACATGGCCGCCGTCGCCGAACGCATCGAGGCCGACACCACCCCGCGCGAGGTGCAGATCACCTACGAATGGCTCCTCGCGCAGGACACGGCCCGCCGCGAACGCGCCGTGCCCGACTCGGCGCGCTTCGTCGCGACGCTGACCCCGATCGAGGATTTCAGCGACAGCGGACGCATCCAGGCCTTCTGCGACACGCTGCTCAACGCTCCGCGCCCGGTGCGCATCGCCTTCCTGGGCGACTCGTTCGTCGAGGGCGACATCCTCACGGCCGACCTGCGCGAACGGCTCCAGTCGGCCTACTCGGGCGGCGGCGCGGGATTCGCCCCGATGGCCTCGCCGCTGACGGCGTTCCGGCGCACGGTCAAAACCCAGTCGAAGGGCTGGACGACCTACAACATCATGCAGCGCAAAGCCGCGCCCGCGCGCCTGCGCGAGAATTTCTACGTCTCGGGCTGGGTGAGCCAGCCTGCGGCCGGGGCTTCGACCCGCTGGGAGAGCACCGACTACCGCAAACGCCTCGATTCGTGCACCACGGCGCGCGTCTTCTTCCTCTCGCCCCGCGACAGCCGCGTCGAGGTGACGCTCAACGACGCCCAGCGCCGCGAATTCGACATCGCGGGCGATGACGCCGTGCGGCAGATCGCCGTCTCGGCCCCCCGTGTCCGCTCGCTCGCCTTCAAGGTGCTCTCCGGCGCGGAGGACTTCGTCGGCTACGGAGCGGTTTTCGAAGGCCGGGGCGTCGTGGTCGACAACTACTCCGTGCGCAGCAACAACGGGCAGGCGATGTTCTGGACCAACCCGTCGGTCAACGCCCAGATCAACGCCATGCTGGGCTACGATCTGGTGGTGCTCCAGTACGGGCTGAACATCATGCAGCCGGGCGTGAAGAACTACACCAACTACGCCGGACAGATCGAGAAGATGATCGCCTATGTCCGCCAGTGCTTCCCGGGGGCGGCGGTGCTCGTGCTGGGCGTCAGCGACCGTTCGGTGAAGACCGACGCCGGATTCGAACCGATGGACGCCATCCCCCACATGCTCGACTGCCAGCGCCGTGCGGCTCGGAACACGGGCGCGGCCTTCTGGCCCACGTGCGACGCCATGCGCGCCCTGGGCGGCATGGAACAGTTCGTCAAGAACGGCTGGGCGGGCAAGGACTACACCCACATCAACTACGCCGGAGGGCGCCGCGTGGCATGGGCGCTGTTCGACGCCATCAACGCCGGAGTCTCGGAAGTCTACACCGAGCAGCGGATCGCCAGCCTGCGCCGCACGGCGGCGCAGGCCGTCCTCGACTCGGCGCGCAGGGCCGCCGTCGACCGCAGCATCCTCCCGTCCTCCGCACCCCTTAACCCGCGCGCGCAATGACCTTTCCCGCAACGGACGGCATCACCGACAGGCTCCAGGCGCTGTTTGCCTACGACGCCTCCTCGCCGCTGATTTTCAGCAGCGGGCTGTTCCTGTTCCTCTTCGCGGGATTCCTGCTCGTTTACAGCGCCTTCCGCCGTGCACCGATGGCCCGCATCGTCTACGTCATCGCCTTCTCGCTCTATTTCTACTACAAGTCGAGCGGCATCTATTTTCTGCTGCTCGTCTTCGCCGCGGCGAGCGACTTCCTGATCGCCCGGGGCATCTACCGGGCGCGCTTCCGGTGGACGAAACGCTGGCTGGTGGTATTGAGCGTCGCGGTGAACCTCGGCATGCTGGGGTATTTCAAGTACACGAACTTCCTCATCGACATCTCCAACCAGCTGTTCGGACAAGGCTTCCTGCAATTCCAGAACATCTTCCTCCCGGTCGGCATCTCGTTCTTCGTTTTCCAGTCGATGAGCTACACCATAGACATTTACCGCGGCCAGCTGAAGCCTTTGTCCAACTGGCTCGACTATCTCTTTTACCTGTCGTTCTTTCCGCAGCTGGTGGCCGGCCCGATCGTCCGCGCCCGGGATTTCATCCCGCAGATCCGGCAGAACCCGGTCGTGGTCACGCGCGAGATGTTCGGCACGGGCGTCTTCCTGATCCTCACGGGCCTGTTCAAAAAGGCGATCATTTCGGACTACATCTCGCTCAACTTCGTCGACCGCATCTTCGACGAACCGCTGCTCTACTCGGGATTCGAGTGCCTGATGGGCATCTACGGCTATGCGCTGCAAATCTACTGCGACTTCTCGGGCTATTCGGACATGGCCATCGGCATCGCCCTGCTGCTGGGCTTCCGCTTCCCGAAGAACTTCGACGCACCCTACAAGTCGGCGACGATCACCGAGTTCTGGCGGCGGTGGCACATCTCGCTCTCGACGTGGCTGCGCGACTACCTCTACATTTCGCTGGGCGGCAACCGCAAGGGCCGCATCCGGACCTACGGCAACCTGCTCCTGACGATGCTGCTGGGCGGACTGTGGCACGGCGCGGCGGTGCGTTTCATCCTCTGGGGCGGACTGCACGGCGCGGCCCTGGCGCTGCACAAGCTCTGGATGGCCCTCGTTCCGGGCGCCAAGGCCACCGGGGCGCAGATGCACTGGTGGAGCCGCGCGGCGGGCATGCTCCTGACGTTCAACATCGTCTGCCTGGGGTGGCTGATGTTCCGCGCCGAGTCGATGCAGACCGTCTCGCTGATGCTGCACCAGATTTTCGAAAACTTCAACGCCGCGATGATCCCGCAGGTCGTGACGGGCTACGCCGCCGTCTTCGCGCTGATCGCCGCGGGTTACATCCTGCACCTGCTGCCGTCGGCCGTCGACGCCGTCGCGCAGCGGATCGTGGTCCATGCGCCGCTGGTTCTGCAGGTCCTGATGGCCGCGGCGATGATCTGGTGCGTCATGCAGATCAAATCCAGCGACATACAGCCGTTTATCTATTTCCAGTTCTGATACGTATATGGACCCGCTCATGCATCCCGGAATGTCGTTTTCGCCGCTTGCAGCGGCGTTTACAAATTGGACCCACCCCCAAACCCTCGCCTTGCCGGGGGCTTGTCGCGACGCAACCGGAATGCGGACAATCTGGCAACCGGATTATCTGCCCGAACTTTCACCTTCGACTTTTAGCCTATGAATTGCGACCATAACCTCTTTTTAGCCCTGAATTTCGACGGCGGCCCCTTCATGGACCGCCTGATGCTGACCGTCTCGGGCACGACGATGTGGCTGCCGCTCTACGCGCTGATCCTCTGGCTCGTGTGGCGCCGCGACGGATGGCGCAACGTCATCCTCTTCACGGCGCTGATGATCGCCGCGCTGGTCCTCTCGGACATGATTTCGGGAATCTTCAAGCACAACGGCGTGCTGGGCGGGCTGCTGCCCGACTTCGAACCGCGCTGGCGGCCGATGTTCACCCCCGCGCTCGAAGGGCTGGAGATCGCTCCCGACTCGCTGCGCAAACTGCGCTGGCTGACGCCCGACTCGCTCCCCCCCCCCGGGGGGCCGCGCCCCCCGCAGAAGGCCG
>OCAT01002095.1_pt1 | contig 10995 bp, 10 predicted proteins | sample 1538311 | NCBI WGS metagenome assembly OCAT01 (sample SAMEA2580287, study PRJEB22360) | human gut metagenome | biome: human gut; feature: human-associated habitat; material: faeces | place: Denmark | collected 2008/2010
ACCGCGGCTCTTTAACTCCTCGGAAAGCTCGTCCACCATTTTCTTGGTATTACAGAATACGAGGGAAAGCTTTGGATTGTAGTAATCTAACAGTCTTGTCAGGACTTCGGTCTTGTCCTTGCGTTTGACATCATAATAATACTGCTCGATGCTTGGCACGGTCAGTTCTTTTTTTACCACCTTAATGGTCACTGCGTCATGCTGATATTTCTTTGTGATGTCTAAAATCGGCTTTGGCATGGTCGCAGAAAACAGAACCGTCTGTCTTCCCTCTTCCGGGATATATTCCAAAATCGTCTCGATATCCTCACGGAATCCCATGTTCAGCATCTCGTCCGCCTCGTCTAAAACGATCGTATTGACTGCCTCGCAGCGGATCGTTTTTCTGCGGAGATGATCCATGACACGTCCCGGTGTACCGATAATGATCTGTGCACCGCCTTTTAATGCCTTGATCTGACGGTTGATATCCTGTCCGCCGTATACCGGAAGGATTTTCACACCATGCATATATTTGCTTAATTTACGGATTTCTTCCGACACCTGGATTGCAAGCTCTCTGGTTGGTGAGAGGATGATCACCTGTGTCTTTTTATTATTTGGGTCTACTTTGTGAAGCACCGGGATACCAAAAGATGCTGTCTTTCCGGTTCCCGTCTGTGCCTGTCCGATCACATCGACTCCTGACATCACAACCGGGATCGCCTGACTCTGGATCGGAGTCGCCTCTTCAAATCCCATCTCTTTGATAGCACGGAGTACCTGTGGATATAAATCTAATTCATCAAATCTTACTGTTTCCATATATTTTCCTTTCGTGCGAATGCGCAGTCGTATACGTTAGCATATTGTCGCCATTTTGTCAACTATTTTGTCAGAATACCCGTATCACATCCGGCACGATCTATGTACCCCGGCTTCCATGAAAAAGAAAGCTGGGTTAATATGAAAAGCAATCGAATACTCCCTGTTTTTCATCCATATCCAAGCAAAATCCAGTCGTCGTACACTCCACATGTATTTCTGTTTTTCCCCTGTAAAAATGTGATATGCGCCGTCACCTCTAAAAAAAGCTGCCGTAGCAATAGTTCGATTGCGGATTGCTCATTATAACTTATGCCATTTTTCCTCTAAGGTTCCACTTTTTCCTGTTTTAAGGATAAATCCAGCTCCTGTCCGCGGATATCCGCAATACAGATATCATTTCTGCTTTTCTTCTTTACCTGATATAACAGCATATCTGCAGTATGTAGAAAATCCCAGCTCCTGTTTCCGTTCTCCGGAATTCCATACGAAATTCCCTGGGAGATCGTCACGATCGGCAATGCATTGGAATATAAATGCTCCAGTTTGAGATCCATAATATTCTGCCGCAGCGCGCCTGCCTTCGCGTACACTTCCTCCGCACTTGCACCCGCATAAATGATAATAAATTCATCTCCTCCATATCTCGCACAGAACGTCTGCCCGTCTTCCATTTTTTTCAGCTCATCTGCAATTGCTATAATGCACTCATCACCCTGCTGATGTCCATAATTGTCATTATACTGCTTGAAAAAGTCGATATCTAAAATCTCCATTGCAAGCGGAAGCCTGTGCTCATAACAGTAATCTAATACTTTGTCCGAATAAGCATTCAGTCGGTAACGGTTTGCCAGTCCGGTCATCTGATCTGTCTCCGACTGTTTCAGCAGCTTCACATTGACTGCTTCCATCTCCCTGCGGCTCTCATTTGCACGTTCGAGAGAGCTTCTGACATAAAGCATGTTGACGATCATATCTTTGTTCTCGCGCTCCATGATCTCAGAAAGCTCATAATACAGACCAGCCGCCTGCAGATAACCTGCATTGTCCTGATTCTTGCGGTAGCCTTTGATCTTAATTGAAATGACTCTGCGCTGCAGATTGATCACACCTGAATCTTTCACGATCTGATCCAGCTTCTCAACGATCATCCACAACACATCATCCCGGCCGATCTCCAGCATCAGCCCGCAAAAATCACAAAGGTCGTCAAATACCTCCATGATCTGCACATTTTTATTGATTATTTCTACAATCTCCTGGATCTGTGCATCTCGTCTCACATAATTGTGGATCAGATGATAATACCTTGCCTTCAGGCAGTCCACATATAAAATATCTATGTCCTCATAATAAGACGCACATTCCGCATCCAGTTTTTCTATATAAGCATGTGTCTTATCTAACATCCCCTGCAGCATATAGCAGCGTGCCAGATTCACGTAACTGGCCATCAGTCCGACATAATTTTCCTTCACATCCGGATTACTTCTGCAGTATGAATAAGCCTTTTCGAAATAACTTTGCGCCTCGTGATACACACCATTTTCCATGTACAGATTACCAAGATTCTGCATGATGCTGATCTCCATCTTAGTAATCCCATATTTGCGGCAGTAATTCAATCCTGTCAGATAGTAATCCATCGCTGCAGACACATTTCCCTTGTTGACAGAAGAGATTGCCATCAGGTTGTAAGACCTTGCGATCAGCTCCCACTGTCCGGTCTGTCCTAGCAGATGGATTGCCTGTGCAATGTTGCGGAACATGTGCTCCACATCATTCAGCAGATAGTAAGTTTCCCCACTGTAAAAATATGCAAAACCAAGAAGTGCCGCATCTTTATGTTCCTTTGCATACCGTTCTATATCAAGACAGCATTTGAGTGTATGCTCTGCGTCCTTTCCTCTGCTGTTCAAAACTTCCTGTTTCCATGCGTTTACCACGTCATTTGATCCATGCACTCCCATGCAGTCTCTTCCTTTCTGCCTGTTTTCGGTATTTCAATAAAATTTATTATAATCCAGAAATTCCGTGTGTTCAAGAAAAAGGAAATTTTTGCTATTCAAAAAATTCGATCGGATCGACCGGTACCCCATCTTTTCGAAGTTCAAAATACAGGTTACTGCCCTCAACAGAATAATATTTTGTCGGTTCCGTCACATAACCGATCACATGACCTGCCTCCACATAGTCTCCCACTGCAAACTCCGGTTCCTTAAGCTGTCCGTAGACTGCGAGATACCCATCTCCCAAATCTTCTGTCACGGTACATCCTGTCACTTCATTTGTCTCAATACTCTGGATTTTTCCTTTTGCTACCGCATAAACTTTGCTGTTGACATCCCCGGCAATGATGACCGCCGGATTGTATTTGTACTGGTCTAACGTCGCAAAATACACCGTCGAGTCCATGCTGTAATCTAAGATCACATTTCCTTCCATCGGCCATAAGATGCCATCTTCCGCAGCAAAATGGAGTGCCTGGGAAGTGTTTCCTGTCGGTGCCACCTCTTCCTGTCCACTGTCTGCTTCCTCACTCTCCTTTTCTACCTCTGCTGTCTCTGTGCTCTGTGTCTGCGGTTTTAAAATAGAAGCAACCTGATCTGCCTCTGTCTCTTCCTCCATTGCCACATTCTGGTTCTCCGTGTCCATCTCTGCTGCAATTTCCTGTTCTAACTGCTTTCTCTCCTGTTCCTGTCCTCTGCTATATAAAACAGTCATGCCGACTGCTGCAAGGATTACCAGCGTGCCTGCAATGATATACTGTTTTTTCTGCCAGAAGGCTGCCCATCCGTGATTCTTTCTCATATTTTTCACCGTCCATTGTTTATTTAGCAGAATACATTTCCTGCTATTAACAATAGTGTTGCCACATTCAGACGGTTTATTCACAGTAATTGGAATCGTTTTTCATTCCACATTTTCCAGCTCTGTACCGGGAAAAAAATACTGTAAAATTTTTCTGTAATCCTCCCCTTTTTCAGCCATTTTCTGTGCTGTATACTGGCTCAGGCCAAATCCGTGTCCATGTCCCTTCGTTACGATCCGGATCTTGCCCGGTTCCAGTTCTGTCACGTTGAAATTTGCGGATTTTAACCCAAGTTCCCCACGCAGTTCCTCTCCTGTGTAGGATTTCCCATTCATCTGCGCCTTTGTGACATACCCGGCACTATCCTTCTCTTCGATCGTGATCTCCTGATCCAGATACAGCACCGAAAGATAATCCGGCGCCTGTGCATCCTCATAACATGCCACACCTGAAAGATATGGCATATCCGAATCCGGATATAATTCTTCCATATTTCTTGTATTGCCCGCACTCACTGCATGGTATGCAGCATATATGTAATGGTTCCGGTACTGCAGCGTCTCTCCGTCTGTCTCCTGTATCGCCTCCTTTATCTTCCCTTCCGCCTCGGAAAAATAGTCGCCCCACAGCTCCTGTAATTCGCCCATTGTCATACTCCCCGGAAGTTCTGTCCCCATCTCCTCTGCTGCCTTAAGGTTTGTACGGGCGATCACACACTGGGCTTTGATACATTCCTCCGGTGCATCTGCGCTTATCTCCTTTGCGACAATGCAAAAAAGCATGTCCGCATCCTCCTCTGTTTCCGCTGTCCGGTTTACATTTCCCAGCAATTCTTCCAGCTGCATTTTCTGGCAAAAAATGGTGAGGAAAAGTGGTATGAGCAGCAAGAGCAGAAGTATGGTCAGCATCGTGTTTATTCTTTTTGCCAAGTTTTTTCTGTGCATAAAAAATCTCCATCCCATATACAAGTATATGAGACGGAGTCAGCTTTTATGAATCAAATTTTATCAGGAGTTCCTGTGGAAAGTTTATGCCTGACCTCAGGGATTCTGTTGTCTGCAAAAAGTTATGATACACCGATACGAATATGGCAGGGGGGTTTGGATGGAAAAATTTGGCGTTTTGGCAGGAGTTCGAATGAAAATGTTCGGCTTGTTGATTTGTCTGATGTCATGTTTGGACTTTCTGATTATTTATGTTCATTCAGAGCTGGACACTTCACGCCAAATGTGCGCCCGGGACAAACTCATTGCGAAAGAATCGTGCAGGAGTTAATACAGCAATATCAGCAGTTGTCCAGTCAAAAATTATCTGAACAGCTTAATTTTTGACTGGTTATAAACAATGCTGATAGCTGTATTTACTCCTGCCAGATTCTTGAGTTGAGTTTGTCCCGGGCGCACATTTGACGCGGAGTGTTCAGCTATGAATGTACATAAACCGTCAGTCCAAACATGACATCGGACAAATTTACACAATCCTCACGAATTTTCATTCGAAAGCACCTGCCATATTCGTATCGGTGTATTTTTACGTTATGATCAGACAACAGAATCCTTGAGGTCAGTCATAAACTTTCCACAGGAACTCCTGACTTCTATTATATTTTGCTGCCAATGATGTTGCTGAGCTGCGCGAACTGCTGAAGTGTCAGTGCTTCGCCACGGATGGTGACCGGAACGCCAAGTTCCTCAATGCTTTCCTGGATCACTTCTTTGGAAAGATGAATGTCCGGCGCATTATTCAAGCCATTGGCAAGCGTCTTTCTGCGCTGATTGAAGGATGCACGGATGATCTTAAACATTAATTTTTCGTCATTCACCTGCACCGGCACTTCTTTATGTCTTGTGAGACGGATCACTGCGCTTCCGACATTCGGGCGAGGCATAAAACAGTTCGGCGGAACGATCGCAACAATCTCGGGTTTCGCATAATACTGCACTGCAAGGGAGAGTGCCCCATATTCTTTCGTTCCCGGCCCCACCTGCATACGGTCTGCCACTTCTTTCTGCACCATGATCGTAATGCTGTCGATCGGCACATGGCTTTCAAATAATCCCATAATGATCGGTGTCGTGATATAATATGGAAGATTCGCCACAACTTTGATCGGCTTTCCTCCGTTTTTTTCCTCTGCCAGCTTATTAATATCTACTTTTAAAATATCATCATTGATGACTTCCACATTGTCGTATGCGCTGAGTGTGTCTGCCAGGATTGGGATCAGATTTTTATCAATCTCCACTGCTGCCACTTCTCTTGCATTCTCGCAGAGATACTGCGTCATTGTGCCGATTCCAGGCCCGATCTCCAAAACAAAATCATCCTTTGTGATTCCGGACTCCTCAATGATCTTCTCAAGCACATGCGTATCGATCAGAAAGTTCTGTCCAAACTTCTTCTGAAAATTAAAATTATATTTCTGTAAAACCTCTATGGTATTCTGTGGAATTCCTAACGTTGCCATATACTGCCTTTCTCTTCAAATAAACGATCTAAAAACTCTGCATACAGGCGGTTAAATGTTTCATGAAACGTAACTGCCACATTTACATCCTGATTCCCAGACATCTGTGCCTCCTCAAAAATAGCAAAGGCTGTCTCATATAAATCCGGGTTTTTGTCATAAAATACTTCCGTCAGACCATCCTGAAAGGCAAACTGCGCCTCCTGGGAAAGATTGTCCTTAAAATCCTCTTTGGAAATGCATTCACCCTCCTCGTAATCGGACAAAAAGATGTGTCCGCCTGCGGAGGTCACGAAATCCTCAAATGCCTCTTTTACATCCTCATAGGTTACCGGAACATAATTTTCCTCCCAGTAACGGTCAAATGTTTCTCTATCCGGAAATGCTGCTAAAATATCTTCCATACCTGCGCTCCTTTGTGTTTTCTGCTCCATTTATACTATCATACTTTGCAATCGTTCCGCAATAATGTATACAGGGTTGGCTCTAAGTGAAATTCCCTGCACATGTTTTCCACTTCCGCTAAATATTTTTTCTTCGCAGAGGACGGTAAGACCGGGCGGCGGACCGCACGGATCAAAATGTTTTTCGGTGTGTGTTCAAAGTCAATAAATTCCAGCAGCTGGGTTTTGTATCCGCAGCACTCCAAAAGATTCGCCCGGATCGCATCTGTTGTCAGTGCAGAAAAACGCTCTTTGATAATGCCGTATCTTGTGAGCAGGGAATAATCCTCACTCTGGATCTGCTTATTCACCTCATGCTGACAGCATGGTACGGAAAAAATCATTTTTGCATTCCATGTGATTGCATTGTAGAGTGCAAAATCAGTCGCAGTATCACAGGCATGGAGCGTCACGACCATATCCACGTCAAACGGCGTCTGAAATCCATTGATGTCACCAAGCTCAAAGCGCAGATCGTCATAGCCATATTTTTCCGCCGCCCGGTTGCATTTTTCGATGACATCTTTTTTCAGGTCGAGTCCAAGCATCTGCACTTTCATATGCCGGATCTCTGTAAAATAATAATACATGATAAAAGTCAGGTAAGACTTTCCGCATCCGAAATCAATGATGTGTATTTCCTCACCTTTATATTCCCGGATCGCATCATCGATCATCTCGATAAAACGGTTGATCTGGCGGAACTTATCATACATGGACTTTACCACTTTTCCCTCTCCGGTAAAAATACCCATATCCACCAGCGGAGGGATCACCTGTCCCTCATCCAAAATGTAATTTTTCTTCCGGTTATGCTCTGTGACTGTGTCTGGTGCTTCTTTTGAAGCTTTCGCCCTGAGTGTCACCGCACCTTTCTTTGAGATCAGAAGACTGTATTCTTTTTTCTCATCCCATGCATTTACCTGCAGGAATGTATCATGTATGGCTTCCATCAAAAAGCCCTGCAGATCGTCTGCGCCAAAATTATCGTGAAACACCTGTTTCTCTGTATACTTTGCCGCCTGATAGCCATCGCCTTTCTTCTCCACCACGATCTTTTTGTACTGGCAGTCTTTCGCTATCGGCTTACTGATAATTATTTTCATGAGCGGATTTGCTGACAGTTTTTCGATTGCTGCAATCCAGTCCTCATTCGCCTCAAATGTCTTTTCTTCTCCCTCTTCATTTGCGAGAATCACAAGACATTTTTCTTTTTCTCCCGGCTGCCGCTCTTCGCAGCCGTATTCTCCATCAAAAATCTGTTTTAGTTTCCACATGATCTATGCTCCTTACTGGGATTCGGAAATACATTCCTGTTCCAGCTTTATTCCTTTTTGTAACATATAAGTGATGAGTTTTCTCTCTTCGTCCGGCAGTTCCATTTTTTCTAACTGCATCAACCGCTTTTTGTCATTTTCTGTCAATGGCTTCGCATAATCCTCATACTTTTTCAATGTTTCAATGTCCATTTGAAACATTTGAAATGGGATCCCTGTTTTTCTTTTCAAGTGTTCTAAAATATAAAATCCACCTGCATCCAGATCTCCAAAATGATAATACTGTGCATCCGGCAATTTCTGATAAATCTGCATCAGCAGATTTCGTCTGCTGCGATTATGATAACCGCCAAGATAGATCACCAGACTGTGTTCCTGTTTAAAACGGTAAAAAGAAGTCAGATTTTCAATTGTGAATACTTTATCAATCGTCTGATCCGGACAGATATCCGGTACATCCTCCAGCGATTCCTTCCGGGAAAGCACTGATATCTGCAGCCTGCTTCCCAGCGCTGTAAATCTGTACGTTTCCCTTCATATACACATAGCCCGGCGTTTTATAAATCTGATACTCCGCAAGAATTTCTTCATTTTCAAATCCTGTCAGTTCTTCATTTTCCTCCCGGAATATTTTACAGATTTTTGGGATCAGTGTCTCGAATACTTTGCTGTCATGAAAATGTTCTATGGAAAATTCTTTCCTGTTCTGCTCTACTTTATCTAAAGTGTCAATCAGTTGTTCTGTTTTCCTGTGATCCATAATGTCGAGATATTCTTTTACTGACTGTTCGCTTTCCAGCCGCGTTATCATGCGGGACAAAAAGCTTCTTGTTATCTCACCCTGCGTTTTCTGATAAAACTGCTCCAAAATCTGTTTTGTACGTGCCTCGGCTTCCCTCTTCGGCTACCTGCCAAGCCTCTCATATGCCTCTTCCACATGATCCTCACAGAGTACAAGCTTCTCGATAATATATCCGGGCTTCTGGTTTTTCCATGCGATTGCGACCAGTCCCTCACGCTCCATCTGTTCTGCGGCTGCGTGAATGGTTTCTATCTCAAGCGAGCTCTCATCGAAATACTTTGGCATCGTCTTCTTATTGAACGGAAATGCAATATGGATCGCTCTCTGGTTTTCTCCTCTGGAGAGCTTACTGTTTTCGTATTTGTCCAATAGATCATTCAATATCTTATTTTCGACCGGATGCATAACGATACTCCTCCACGAAGCTTACTTTATCGTCTGTCAGTACTAATAATGTCTCCTGCATTTTCGGACCGATATACTGGATTTTATCCGGCGGCGCTGCGATCACGATCTGAAGCGGCAGTCTGTTCATAAACTCAAGAACTGCCCCGATCCTCTCATCATCCATATTGTTAAATGCCTCATCAAACATCACCAGCCCGATTGCCTCTCCGCCGATATTATTATTGTACAACTGGACAAAGGATGCGGCTACCGTCACATAGAACGGGGTCTGTGTCTCGCCTCCGCTCTTTTCCTCACAAACCTTAGAGTAAAGAGAATAGCTGCCATCCTCATGTGTGATCTTAATATCATAATCCATATAGGTGCGGTAATCCGTAAATTCATCTAATGCCTTGATCCCATTGTCCTGATCCAGTGCGAGCTTTGAAAATAGTTCATCAATGACTTCCTTATGATTCTCATGAAACAGACCGCTGAAAATGGACTCTCCCTGCACTACATTAAAATCATCCATGATCATATCATAATATTTTCCATAGCTTTTGCTCGGCAAATATAAAAATTCATATCTTTCATTGCTGAAGGTGATATCTTTCAATGCCTTATTGAGTTCTTTAAACTCTCCCTGTGCCTGCTTCATATTTTCCTGAAGCTTGGATAAAAACTGTTCCCGGAATTCTTCCTCTGCCGATAATTTTGCTTTTCTTACTTTTTCTTCATAATTCAGAAGTTCGGAGTTCACCAGTCTCTCCTGGACTGCCGCATACTCCGGATATGCTTCTAACGTAGCTGCTGCACCAAAATCAAATGCCGTTTTGTAATCGTACATCGCACTTGTCATTTTCTTATCCGCATTCTCTTTTGTTGTATTATTCGCCTTACGTCTCCGGTCAAAATTCTGCCGGAACTGCTCTAATGTCTTATCACCGGTCTGTTTTTCGTATTCTTTCTTCCAGAGCACGATCTCGTTTTCTGCTTTCTGGGCAATGTCTGTGATCAGTTCATTCTTGTGTATGCACTCATCCTCGCACTCCACAAGCCTGTCTTTTGCACTGCTTATTTTCAGTTCGCAGGCTCCGCTTTCCCTGTCACTTTTTGAAATGTGGCTTTTCAGTTCCTCACACTCTTTCCGCATTTCATCCGCACGGATCTGCTTTTCGATCATGGTCGTATTCTGCTGCAGATTCCGGATCTCCGTCTCACATTTTTCAATCTCAAGTCCTGTCCTTTTCAGTTCTGATACAATTGTAATCCTATACTTCACATCTGTATCATCATCCCACTCGAGCCATTGCAGCGTCGCTTCCATATGTGTCATACGGTCTTTGCATTCTATTTTCTGGCGGTTTAAATCCTCCTTTTTCTGCAGTGCCTGCTCATACTGGACTTTAAATGCATTCTTGCCGATAAATGGAGTTGTATAGATTTCCGGTCTGATCGCAGATGCGACATGATTCTGATAGCGCATGCAATTTGGTGTGATAGAAACCGGATACTGTTTTAATTCATCCACTCTCTTACACATATGTACCTTGCCAAGAACCATATTCACATACCGCTTCGCATAAATACTCTTCGACTCCACAACTGTTGCCAGACTTCCTGCCGGTGCAATGTCATATTCCTCGAGTTTGCCGGAATTGATCAGTCCCACACCGTATGCTTTCTTTTCTCTTCTCAGTTTTTCGTAAATACCAAGGGCAATGTCAAAATGTTCCGGCTCTACCAACACATAAAATCGCTGTGTATTCAGATAGCCCTCCACTGCATTTCTCCATGTTTCATCCGTGATTTCTAACATTTCACACAAAATCCTCGGCTTTGCCGTCCTTCCGATCTTGAGCAATTCCTGCTCCACACGCGACATCAGAAGCTCGACTGCCGAGGGATAGGAAAACCGGTGCTGTTTCAGATTACTGATCCGCTGCTCTGTCTCCTGCAGGTCTGCTGCGATCTCATTCAGCCGGCTTTGAATCTCTAAA
>OCAT01002137.1_pt1 | contig 10813 bp, 4 predicted proteins | sample 1538311 | NCBI WGS metagenome assembly OCAT01 (sample SAMEA2580287, study PRJEB22360) | human gut metagenome | biome: human gut; feature: human-associated habitat; material: faeces | place: Denmark | collected 2008/2010
ACGTCCATCATTTTGCTTGGGGGGTTTTGGGGAGGTTTTCCCCCAGCCGTATAAAGCGGAATGTTCATATTGACGCCCCACTGAACCTCGTCGACCTTGGTATCGCGGTTATATGCGCCGTAAGCGGAACCGCTGCTGTCGCTTTTGCTGGTGGTTGCCGAACCGTCCAGGGTTACCGACGGCAGCAAGGCGCCGGTATTGGCGGCAACGTCATAAACTTTGGAGTTCAGCAGCTCGCGGGCATAGCGGATGGAATAGTTGTTGGCCTTGGTATATTCCAAAGCTTCCTGAAAGCTGGCGGGGATAAAATCGCCGAGGTTTTCAGGTTCGGACAAATCTTTCGGCGCTTCGCCGATAACCCGGGTATAAACAGCCTTCGACGCCTGCAGGTTTCCCTCGGAAGCGATGCGGTCGGCCTTGGCCTGCGAATAGCGTGCCTGCGCCTGCGAAACGTCGGTACGGGTAACTTCGCCGACATTGAAACGCTCAACCGTTTCGTCCAGGCGTTTTTTCAAAAGCTTTTCGTTGTTTTTCTGGAGGTTGACAATCGCCTCGTCTCTGACTACATCCAAATAGGCGGTTGATGAATCGAGAAAAACGCCCTGCTCCGTATTATACAGGTTGTTTTGTTCGGCGCGGACCATGCTGTCGGCAGACTTTACCGAATTGACGGTCGTAAAACCGCTGAACACCGGCTGGCTGATTTTGGCGCCGGCCGAAAGCGTGGCACCGCCGGTCTGTGACGGAACGTTGTTGTTATGAACGTCAGAGTCAGAGTAGCCGCCGGTCAGATAAATGTTGGGGCGGAAGCCGGACTTGGCAATTGCGACGTTTTCGTCTACAGAACGCAGATACGCGCGCTGCGCCTGAAGCGTCGGGTTGGTGTCGTAAGCCGTGCTCAATGCCTCAAAAATCGTTTCGGCCTTTGCACCGCCGGTCGTTAAAGCCGTGGCAAGCAGCAAAGCCGACAGAAATGTTTTTTTCATCAAATTTACCTCTAAATTCAGACTTATTTATTCCGGAGTATATTACAAATTATTCTTATTTTGCAATGACAAATCTTAAAAAACTAATAACCGCAATGTATTTTAGTCAAAGGAATGTTATATATTATTAACCATATTTCAAACAATTTGTCGTAGGGTCGGGATAAAACGGTATGTTATAAAGGCTTAAAGCTCAACAAGGGGGAAAAACTTTGAGTAAAAAAGAATCTGCAATCATCAATGAAATTGACAAGGCCAGACTCAAACTGTCAATCGAACACTACATCAAGTACTTCATCGGCAAACGCACCAGCGAAATCAACAAGGACGAGGCGCTGAACGCCATTGCGCTGGCCGTGCGCGAATTTGCCATGGACAAGATGTATGAAACGATGGCACGCTACAACAAAGTCAATTCCAAAAGAATTTATTATCTCTCAATCGAGTATCTCATCGGCCGCTCGCTGGAAAACAACCTGCACAACCTCGGTTTGTTCAACATTTTGAAAAGCATCAAAATCGACGGCATGCCGGACATCTCCCTGCAGGAAATTTTCGATGCCGAATATGATCCGGCGCTGGGCAACGGCGGCCTGGGACGTCTGGCAGCCTGCTATCTGGACTCTATGGCGTCGCTCGGCATTCCGGGTTTCGGCTACGGCATCAACTACCAGTTCGGCCTGTTTAAGCAGAAATTTGAAAACGGCTACCAGATTGAGCAGGCCGACAGCTGGCTCGGCGAAGACTCTCCGTGGCAGTTTTCCCGGCCGGACCGCACGGTCGAAATTCCGATTTACGGCGAAGTCGAAAACTTCAAGACCGCAACCGGACAGGACAGCTTCATCTGGATGAACACCCAGAAGTTCTACGGCGTACCGTACGATTTTCCGATTGTCGGCTATGACGGCAAATCGGTCAACTATCTGCGGCTGTTCTCGGCCAAGACCGACGACGAGCTGGACATCAACATTTTCAACGAGGGCGGCTATATGGAAGCGGTTAAGGAAAAAATCCAGACCGAAACCATTTCCAAAGTGCTGTATCCGTCCGACGCGATTGAATCGGGCAAGGCGCTGCGCTTTGTTCAGCAGTATTTCTTTGTTTCCTGCGCCATTCAGGACATTATCCGCCGTTTCCTCGAAAAGAGCAACGACTTTGCCAAAATGCCGGATTACGTCGTCTGTCAGCTGAACGACACGCACCCGGCGCTGGCCATTCCCGAGATGATGCGCCTGCTGATGGACGTTCACGGTCAGGAATGGGATACCGCCTGGGAAATTACGACCAAGATTTTCGCCTACACCAACCATACGCTGCTGCCGGAGGCGCTTGAAACCTGGCCGTCGCGCATTGTCGGCAAAATTCTGCCGCGCCATTTGCAGATTATTTACGAAATCAACCGCCGCTTTATGGACTACGCCCGCGAAAAATTCGGCAACGATTCCGAAAAACTCGGCAAGGTTTCGATTGTCAGCGGCGAAGGCGACAACCAGATTATTCGCATGGCCAACCTGTCCATCGTCGGCTCCTTCTCGGTCAACGGCGTTGCCAAACTGCACTCTGAACTGATAAAGACGTCGCTGGTTCCCGAATTTTACGAACTGTGGCCGGAAAAATTTACCAACGTTACCAACGGCATAACGCCGCGCCGCTGGCTGCTGCATGCCAACACGGCACTTTCCGACCTCATTTCGAGCAAAATCGGCGAGGATTGGATTACCAATCTGGACCTGCTGGAACAAATCGGCAATTTTGCGGACGACAAAAAATTCGTTCAGCAGTTTATTGACATCAAAAAGCAGAACAAAGCCAGACTGGCGCAAAAGATATTCAAAGCTTCGGGGATTATGGTCAATCCGGACAGCATGTTTATCGTCCACGCCAAACGCATTCACGAGTACAAGCGCCAACTGATGACCATCTTACAGGTCATCGGCGATTATCTGGCCATCATCAAGGACAACGTCAAGCCGACCGTGGCCAAGACTTACATCTTTGCCGGAAAGGCGGCTCCGTCGTACAATTTCGCCAAGCTCATCATTAAGCTGATTAACAACGTGGCCGATGTCATCAATCACGATCCGCGCGTCAATGACATGATTAAAGTCGTGTTTATTCCCGACTACAAGGTTTCGCTGGCCGAAGTTCTGATCCCGGCCGCCGACGTCAGCATTCAGAGTTCAACGGCGGGATTTGAGGCCTCAGGCACCGGCAATATGAAATTTGCCCTGAACGGCGCACTGACCGTCGGCACTTATGACGGCGCCAATATCGAAATCCGCGAAGCCGTCGGCGCCGACAACTTCTATTTGTTCGGCCTGCGCGAAGAACAGATTCAGGAAATGCGCAAAAACAACGCATACAATCCGCGCACCTGTTATGAGAACTCGGAATACCTGCGCCGCATTCTGAACGCCGTTAACTCCAACATGTTCTGCGAAAAGGACTATGTGCTGCTGTTCAAGGTTATTTACGAAGAACTGCTGAACCGCGACTACTACTTCCTGCTTGCCGACCTGGAGGCGTTCAACAAAGCGCTGCATGATGCGGAAAAGGATTATACCAATCCGCAGAAATGGGCGAAAAAAGCCATTGTCAACGTGGCTAAAATCGGCTATTTCTCCAGCGACCGCGCCGTTATGGAATATGCCAAAAACATCTGGCATATCAAACCCGTGGATTAAACCGCCGGAACATTATGAAAAACCCCTTCCGAAGAAGGGGTTTTTTGTTTATTCATACCCATAATCATCATCGTCATAATCAAAGTCGCGATCCGGGCCACGTCTGGGCTTTTTGCCTTTCATTCTGCCTTCGGCAATAAGACGTTCTTTGTTGGAGCTAAAGTTATGGTCATAAGATCCCAGATCCGGCAGATAAATTTTCTTAACACCGTTATCCTCCAGAAGTTTAGATACCGTACTGAAGTGCTTGCTGGCTTTTCCGACAACTTTAGAGAGAATTTTAGACTCGCTTTCTTCCCTGTCTTTCTTCGAATTGGCAATAAGTTCATTGTCAAATTCGTTGGCAAATTCCCTTTCCTTGCTCGGCAGTAAGGCTTCGTAGAACGCATTCATTTCCGAAGGTTTCATGTCTCGAACTTTTTTGTTCATGTCCAACTTTATGCCTTTTTTAGCCAAGTTTTGGGCGAACAACTTCTGAATTTCAGCAGCATCTTTTTCCAGCTGCGGTTTTTTAGCTGTTTTTAACGCATTATTCGGTTCCATCTCAAGTTTGTAATCAACTATACCACTCAGCATGGTCGCAATACTTTTTTCATTGAAGTTGCGATACAGGTTAAACGCATCCGAAACAGCGTCGGCAGCCGCAGCAATTTTAACAGCACCGGAAGGTATGGGGTTGCCATGTTCATCTTTAAGGTTACCCTTGTTATTTTCGTTTTTCTTAATAATTTCTTCTAATGCACCGCGGATACCGCCGCCTTTTTCATACATATCGCGGAACGGCTGATACTCATATTCACCAAGCAAATTATTAATGACCGTTGCATTTTTATGTTCGGAAAAATCTTTGCCGTCTTTGGCACAATCTTCCATGGCGCATTCCTGCATCCAATCGGCCAGTTTCTTTTTATAAGTTAAAAATTCGGCTCCGCTCAGTTTGCTTTCCGCTTCTTCAAGCATTTTCTTAACCTTGCTTTCGCTGAGGTTCTTGAACAACGGAACCAAGCCGTTGCTGGCGGCGGCAATACGGAAAGTTCCCTCGTCTTCTTCCGGCAAACCGTCAGGAAAATTAACATGGGTCATGCCGCATTTTTTGAGCATACGCATGACGCCTTTGGCATAGCCGTCGGTAATTTTCTTGCCGCCCGGCATGGCATAGCGGATTTCCAGGCGGTCGTTGCCTTTGTCGTCCTTTTTGACGCGGGAATAGATTTTGAAAGCATATTTGACCTTCATGTAGCCGTCTTTGTCGACCTTACCGTCCAGCTCATCGTTTTTGAAATTGCCCTGATCATAGACAGCCCAGCAGTCCCAACCGCTCATTCCTTTTCCTGCAATTGTCCGGAGAAAATCGCCGGTTCTGGAACCTTTATATTTTTTGAAACCGGTCCAATTCTTCTGTTTATTCATGCCGCCGACGCCAAAAACCCAGTCGTCAATATTGCTGACCAGTTTGCCGTAGTCCACGGTCTGAGCCGCCATGACGGTTTCGTTGCCGCCGAACTCATCGGCAAAATCGCGGGCATCCTGATTGGTATAGCCGGAAGCGGGAATTTCTTCGCGGCCGTCGTTTTCCGGCAGCGGCCGAATCGGCGCTTCTTCCGCTTCGGGCGTTTCCTGTTCATTAATACGTGCCGCATCTTCGGCTTCGCGATTGGCGCCGTCAGCTTCGTTATAAGCGGCGGCAAGCTTTTCGTCGATACCATCGGGCAGTTCAATGCCGTGAATACCGCGGCGGTCCAGATAATCGATAATCTGGCGCATCATCTCCACAGTCATTTTGTCAATGTTATCCTGGCTGAAATTAATCTTGCCGTCGCTGACGATAAACCCGGCCGGAAAGCGCGCGTCAGCCATAATAACCGCCAGGCAGGGCTGCCCTTTTTTGTCGGCGGCAATCATGGTCTGCGGATCTTTCCTCGGATCATCGTGCGTCGCCGAACGCTGTTTGATGTTATAAAGCCTGGCATACAAATCCGGATTGGCTTCCAGCAGTTTCTGCTGGTCATTCAGCATTTTTGCCGAAGCGGCCAGTTTGTTATTTTCGGCATTGGTTTTGGTTTCGGCAACGCGGAGGTCATTGCTGATTTTGGCTTCGGAGCGCTCAACCGCATCCATGACCTTGTTGACATAGGCATTCTGGTTGGTATCAAGCAGTTCCTTATCCAATACATGCGCAAAGCGCGCCTTAATCAGATCGGCACGGCGAGAATATTCGGGATCGCTCTGATCCGGATACTCGGCGGCCAGAGCCGACATCTCGCTGTCGTAGCGTTCCTTCATTTTGATATAGAAAGTCCGCGGATCTTTGCCGAGGTCGGTTTTCTGCTCGTCAAGCTCTTTCTTTTCTTCTTCCTTGTCCTTTTTCAGGTTTTCGAGCGCCTGGCTGTTGCCGCGGGCGTTGTCGCGCAGTTCCGTCATTTTGTTCGCGTAGAGTCTGCGGATTTCGTCGGCGCTCAAGTCGCCGCTGACGTTTTCAAACTCACGGAATTTCAAATGCCTTAACGGTCTTCTCTCTTCTTCATCAGCCATAGCAACCTCAATTTATATTGAAACCATTATCAATATAGTAGCACATTTTTTCGAAAAATCAACTTTTTTGTCAATATTCCCGTTTTGCGCCGAATAGCGCAATCCTTTATATCTTGGGAAAATATCATAAAAAACTTAAAAATATATGAACCGGGAGTTTAAAGGAAATATGACAAAAAAGCATAAAAAAAGCCCCTCTGACGAGGGGCTTGTCCTTAGATTTTGCCATGGCAGTGCTTATATTTTTTGCCGCTGCCGCAGGGACAAAGGTCATTGCGGGCAACTTTTCCCCAGGTGCGAGGATCTTTGGGGTCAAACTCGGCACGAGAATACTGGAAAGGTTCGTTCTTTTCGTCGCTTTCATAATTGTTCGGCGCACTCGGACGACCGACCAGACTTTCCGGCGTTTCGTGAATCTCCTGCATATTCTGCGCGCGGTTTTCCTGAATCATCAGCGCGTCAAGGGCATCGGTCTGGATTACCGTGCGGCAGATGAGGAACGTAACCTTTTCGCGCAGGTTATCGAGCATGACCGAAAACATATTGAACGCTTCTTTCTTATATTCGTTCAGCGGGTCTTTCTGACCGTAAGCGCGCAGGACAATCGTGTGGCGCATCAGGTCAAGAGAGGCGATATGTTCTTTCCAAAGCTGGTCCAGAACCTGCATGAGAACATTCTTTTCAACCATGCGGACAATATTTTCGGGAACACTGGCGTTCTTTTCGGCTATGCGGTTTTCCACCTCGTCAAGGATTTTCTCCTGCATTTTGTCGGCGTCGATTTCCGGCTCGTTGGCCCAATTAGTAATCGGAAGCATAAAGCCGGTAATGCGGTAGAGCTCCTGCTTGAGTTCCTCTTTCTGCCATTCGTCGGGCGCGGAGCCGTGCGGCAGGTAAGCCGAAACCGTATCCGCCAGATATTCCTGGCGCATTTCGCGGATGGTTTCCGAAACATCGTCGGCGGCCATCAGCTCCTTGCGCTGTTCATAAATGACCTTGCGCTGGTCGTTCATGACGTTGTCATATTTGAGCAGGTTTTTGCGAATGTCGAAGTTGCGCTCTTCCACTTTCTGCTGGGCTTTTTCCAGTGCCTTGGAAATCCACGGGTGGATTAGGGCTTCGCCTTCCGGCAGCCCCAGTCGCTGCAGCATGACAGACATTCTTTCCGACCCGAAAATGCGCATCAGGTCGTCTTCCAGCGAAAGGAAAAACTTGGAACGGCCGGGATCGCCCTGACGGCCGGAACGGCCGCGCAGCTGATTGTCGATGCGGCGGCTTTCGTGACGCTCGGTGCCGATGATGTACAAACCGCCGGCGGCGAGAACCTTTTCCTTGTCCTCTTTGATTTTTTCCTTGAGTTTGTTCTTTATCTCTTCAACCTGCTCCGGGGTTTCGTCGCCTTTCAAGACCTCTTTCAGCCTCATGTCAACGTTGCCGCCCAGCTGAATGTCGGTACCGCGGCCGGCCATGTTGGTGGCAATGGTAACGGCGCCGGTAACGCCGGCCTGCGCGACAATTGCAGCCTCGCGTTCATGATGACGGGCATTTAAGACCTCAAACGGAAGCTTGGTTCTGGCGCGGAGCAGCTCGGCCACCAGTTCGGACTTTTCAATCGATGTGGTACCGACAAGAACCGGCTGGCCTTTTTCATGCGCAGCCAAAATTTCGTCGATAATCGCTTTGTATTTTTCCTTTTCGGTGCGATAGATGACATCGTGCTCATCAACGCGCTGAACCGGGCGGTTGGTCGGAATTTCGACGCAGCTCAGCCCATAGATGTCGCCGAATTCGGCTTCTTCGGTCATGGCCGTGCCGGTCATGCCTGCCAGTTTGGGATAAAGGCGGAAGTAGTTTTGGAACGTAATGGAAGCCAGCGTCTGATTTTCGGACTGAATGGTTACATGTTCCTTGGCTTCAATCGCCTGATGCAGACCGTCGGAGTAACGGCGGCCTTCCATCATACGGCCGGTAAATTCATCGATAATCATGACTTTGTCGTCCTTGACGATATAGTCAACGTCCCTGATGTGCATTTTATGGGCGCGCAGAGCCTGATTGACGTGATGAACCAGCGAAACGTTGCCGATGTCGTACAGGCCGCCTTCCTTAATCAGTCCAACCTGCTTTAACAACTGTTCGACATGCTCCATGCCGGCTTCGGTCAGGGTTACGGTTTTCTGCTTTTCGTCCTTTTCGTAATCAGCGTCGGTCAAATGCGGAATAATCTTGTCAACGCTGATGTATTTTTCGGAGGAATCCTCGGCGGCGCCGGAAATAATCAGCGGCGTGCGGGCTTCGTCAATCAGAATGGAATCGACCTCGTCGACAATGGCATAGTTGAAATCGCGCTGAACCATTTCCTCGCGGGAAAACTTCATATTGTCGCGCAGGTAGTCGAAACCCAGTTCGTTGTTCGTACCGTAGATAATGTCGGCATTGTAGGCGGCGCGTCGCTCGTCGTCGTTCTTGCCGTGGACAATATAGTCGACGGTCAGGCCGAGGAAGCGGTAAACCTGCCCCATCCATTCGGCGTCGCGTTTGGCCAGATAATCGTTGACAGTCACGATGTGCACGCCCTTGCCTTCAATCGCATTCAGATAGGCGGCCAGTGTCGCGACCAGCGTTTTTCCCTCGCCGGTCTTCATTTCGGCAATCATACCCTTGTGCAGCACAATACCACCGATAAGCTGGACGTCATAATGGCGCTGCCCCAGCGTTCTTTTGGCAGCCTCGCGGACGACGGCAAAAGCCTCGGGCAAAATATCGTCAAGCGTTTCGCCCTCTTTCAGGCGCCGGCGAAACTCGTCGGTTTTGCCTTTGAGTTCGTCATTGTTTAATTTTTCGATTTCGGGTTCCAGGGTGTTGATTTGCTGAACGATCTTGAACTGTCTTTTGACGAATCTGTCGTTGGCGCTGCCAAAAACAGTGCGGGCGAGTTTACCTAACATTACATTTATACCTTATTATTATTCAAAGCTTCTCTACATTTAGTGTTTTAATCAAATAAAGTCAATACTTTGAACTTAAGTTATAAACTACCGGCAAAAAATACTTGGAATAATTTCCATATCTATTATATAACTATGGAAGTTGAAATTTTATTGGAGGTTTTTAGGATGCGAAACAAATATGTAGCCGCCGCAGCGCTCTCTCTGCTGATGATGAATCCGTTCAATGCCGGAGCTGCCGGCAAAAACGGCGTGGCCGCCGTCGTCAACGGCGAAAAAATTACCGTCGCCGAAATGAAACAGGGTTACGAAGACAACCGTCAGATTAAGGAAAAGGTTTCCTTTGACGACTTTTATGAGAAAGCGTTGGAAATCTATGTTAACGGCAAACTGCTGTATCAGGCCGCCGTTGCCGCCGACGTCCTTGAGACTCCGGAATACAAGCGCGCCGTCGATCAGGCCAAGGAAGAAATCGCCCGTAAAGTTTATCTTGAACAGAAAGTCGACAAGAAAGTAACCGACAAGGCCGTCAAAGACCTGTACAACAAATACAAGTCCGAATTTAAGAGCCAGAAGGAAATTCATGCCAAGCACATTCTGGTTGAAGACGAAGGCACCGCCAAGAAGGTTATTGCCGAACTGGGCAAAGGCAAAAAGTTTGACGATTTGGCCAAGCAGTATTCCAAAGACAACGCCGTTGACCTCGGCTACTTCGTAAAAGACCAAATGGTTCCCGAATTCGGCAATGCCGCGTTTGCCATGAAAAAAGGCCAGACGTCCAAGTCGCCGGTAAAAACCAAATTCGGCTATCATGTCATCGAGGTTCTGGACATCAGAGATTCCAAGCCGTTACCGCTGAAGCAGGTTGAACCCGAACTGAAAGCGATGCTGACCCAGCAGGCTATTGCCGAAGTCTTTACGTCCCTGAACAAAGGCGCCAAGATTGAAAGATTCGACTTGGACGGCAAACCGATTACCGATCCGGTTGTTCAGCTTCAGTAATTATTTTATTACCTTCCCAGCCCTCTCAAACGAGAGGGCTTTTTTTGTATGACAAAAATAGATGTGGTTCCATCATTGGTATAAGAAAAAAAAACAGTAGTTTCATTAATATTTTAATCTTTCCTCAAATCAGGTTATGCTAACCTACAGGTGTGGCTGTTTTACCTCGGCACGAATTTTTATTGAAGCGCGTTGCTTTCTATGTGCATATCGTGAGTTCTTAGCCCCCGGATATACCCGAGTTTGTCCGGTAAGCCTCACAGTTTTAGCTGTTGCTCGACCGCTCGTTAACAGGACGGCACCGCAGCCGGTTCACAGCTTCACCGGAGCGGCTCTCCATGCCAAATCCGAGGGTGACTGTAATAAAAACAAGCCCGAATATGACTATAAGGAAAAAGAGGCCGAACATGTCAAGAAAGAAAAAATAATACTTTCATTCCCCGGCTTGATCTGGGAATCCCTAAATTGCCGGATCAAGTCCGACAATGACGGAGAGAGTATGCTTGACCGGGGAATCCACAAAGGAGATATTCGGGGCCGCCCGAATATGACAGAGAAAAAACAACCTCGGCAATGACAGTTCTTTATTTGTCATTCCCGTGCTTGACACGGGAATCTGTAAGGGAGATCCCCGGGACGCGTTGCGCCCGAGGATGACAAT
>OCAT01002147.1_pt1 | contig 10777 bp, 10 predicted proteins | sample 1538311 | NCBI WGS metagenome assembly OCAT01 (sample SAMEA2580287, study PRJEB22360) | human gut metagenome | biome: human gut; feature: human-associated habitat; material: faeces | place: Denmark | collected 2008/2010
GTTGCCGCCTGCGACACCCAGTTCGCCGCTTTCACAGAACGTCGGCTGCACATCCACCACAATCAGTGCCTTGGTCATCGTCATTCCCCTTATTGCCTTGGATTCGTTTTGAATATTGTCTCGAACTCGACGTGCGATTGCTCTCATCATAGCCATGCGCGGCCCTGTGGGAAACGTTCGGGCTTACACTGCAAGCAGCAATCGAATACAAGAACCAGGGGAGGGCGACCAAGACCATGCTGGACCATCTGACGTTGCACGCGAAAGACATCGACCGTAGCATCACATTCTACAAACAGGCGCTCGCACCGCTCGGCTATATCGTCAAGGCGCATCATGAGCCTACGCTCGGATTCGGCGTGGATGACGGAACCCTGCACTCCGATTTCTACGTGTCACCGATTGAAGGGCTGGAGGCGGAGGCTTCGCCGGTCACGCCGGTCACACACATCGCGTTCTTGGCTGACAGTCAGCAAGCCGTGCAGGCGTTCCATGCAGCCGCGCTCGCCGCCGGCGGCCGAGACAACGGCGCTCCCGGTCCGCGCCCGTACCATCCCGGCTATTACTCCGCATTCGTGCTGGACCCGGATGGCAATAACATCGAAGCCGTCGTGGATTGGGCTCATTCGAACGAGTAAAAACATATCCGTATCGTGCCTCAGGCGGCATCGACGGCGTAGGCTCCAACCAGTCGGATTTGTGGTCGCAACGGCGGTATAGGTCACATCACGCAAGCGTGAAGGTGATGGTCTGCTCGGCGGTTTCGGTGCCGATCCATGTGCCGGCTTTGCGGTTCCAATCCATGCCGTCCGCGTGCAGTGCGTCAATGCCGTATTGACGTGCATGCGTGACCAGCCAGCCTGCCGTCTGCCAGCAAAGTCGAGTGCGGTTGTCGGCGGACAGGCCGTCCGGCAGCGTGATCGTCAACGTTGTGCTGGCCGTATTGGTCGCAGCGCCGTTGTTCGTGCCGGTTTTGCCATTTGGGGGCACAACCGAGACATTGACATTCGGCAGTGTACCTCCTATGGCGGCAACCAACCCGTCCGCGTCCGAGGAGGTTGCTGGCTCCAACGCGCACGTGACGCCCGCCGACCGTTCACCGGTCAGCCCCGAGGCCCAAGCGCGTGCCATCGCATCCCATGCGGCATATAGTTCCGGGTAGCCTGAGCGCTGCACCTCCTGCGCGGCGTCCTCCACCGGAATCGTCTCCCAATCCGGCACCTGCAGCAGATGATCGTAGAAGATGTTTGTCGCATAGGTCATGTCGGACACCTGCTCCGCCGTGCCCCAGCCTTGGCTGGGCCGCTGTTGGAACAGGCCGAGCGAATCCAAGTCGCCGTAGTCCAGATTCGTCAGCCTCGACTCCTGCATGGCCGTGGCGATGGCCACCGTCGCCGCGTGATCCGGCAGTCCGCGCGTGACGGCGATGTTCGCAATCAGCGCCGCGTTCTGCGCCTGATCAGGCGTCAAGGTGCGGCGGGCTCCGTCGGACGACACCGCCGCGCAATATGCTTCCTCGGCCGTGCGCGCGGTCTCGCGAGGCGTGAATAGCCGTGGCAGCAGCGTCCATGCCGCGATCAGCGCCGCAACAACAAGTATGACGGCTGCAATCAGCGCGCCCGCGCCATGGGAGCGGCGTCTGCCGTACCGCACCTGTTGTCCCATTGCGCCTCCAATATTTCGGTGTCATGGCTGACCGTGACCGGCTGGCCTATGCAGCATGCGGGATTTGCCGTGTTCCGGCTCGGCCGTCATCATGACAGCGTGGCATATCCACCTGAACGGCGGCTGCGTCATCACGCGACTTTGTGACAAGTCTTCACGCTTCATGACATCCGCGCAAATCAGCCCCTCGAAACCGAGAATGGCGGTCGGGATTGCTCCGACACCAAGGGAGCTGCTGCCGCTATTGTGTGAAAGGCGATTTGTACCGGGTTGAAGGAGAGGAACACATGGCGCAATTGCAGCCGTACTGCGCGATTGAGGGCAATGATGATGGATTGCCCGTCGTGTTCGTGCATGGCATGGGTGTGGACCATCGTTCGCTGATGATGCTCGACAAGGCGTTTGACGGCAATGATTCAATTCGCCGTATATATCTGGATCTGCCCGGTTTCGGCCGTACGCCGGCATTGCCCGAGCATGCCTGCGGGCTGCCGGAAATGGCGGATTGGCTGCAAACGGCCATTGACGGTCTTGTCGGTAAAGCGGCTCCATTCGCCATGGTCGGCAACTCGATGGGCGGTGCGCTTGTCCGCGAAGTATTGGCGCGCGAACCTCGCCGAGTGGCCGGTATGGCATTGATCGCGCCGGTCGTGGACCCGCAGCATGCCGGCCGGCATGTGGCCGAACATGTGGTTGCACAGCCCAATCCCAAGCTGACGCACTCCTTGCCGCAGGAACAGGTGTTCGATTTCATTACCATGGGCGTCAACCAGTCATTCGACGCGTGGCGACGCTACCAACGGTTCATCCTGCCCGGCGTGGCGTTGTGCGACCGTGCGGCATGCGAACGACTGGATCAGCGCTATTGGCTGGCCGATAATCCCGAGGAAATGCTCGGCACATATGCGGGTCCGGTGCTCATCGTCACCGGCAAGCAAGACCAGATCGTCGGATACGAAGATCAGCAAGCCCTGTTGCCGCACTATCCCAACGCCACCTTCGTGACGCTGGACAATGCCGGTCACAACGCGCACATCGACCAACCCGAAGCCGTCATCACGCTCGTGCGCGAATGGGTGGCTCATATGGCGTTCGCTCCGTTGAGCTGACGGTCTGCTGACAGTCTGCCGAAGCCTATATGTATACGAGCGACCAATGCCGGTTGACGCAATACGCCTTGCAAGGTATATCGTTTTTCGATATAGTCATATCGATGTTCGCGGTGTCGCCAAAAAAACGTCGGCACCTGAAAGGACCGGGCTATGAAAAACTACATGAACCGATGGGTGTTGCTCGCGTTGAAAGCCATCGTGATTCTGGTCTGGCTGGCCTGCCTATGGGGCCAACTATTCGCCGTACCGGGATTGAGCGGCGCGCTGGCCGGCCTCTACCCGAGCCAGACGTCGATGCGCTGGCCATATCTCATTATGGGCGTGCTGTTCCTGTTCTGCATCGAAGCGGCGTTCGTGGCCGTATGGAAACTGTTCTCCTTGTCCGGCTCGGGCGCGAACTCGAGCAGGTGATTTGAGATGACGATTCGCATCAATCTCGACGTCATGATGGCCAAACGCAAGATTGGCGTCGGCGAGCTCGCCGAACAAATTGGCATCACTCCCGCCAACGTGTCCATTCTGAAGAACGGACGTGCCAAAGCCGTCCGCTTCACCACGTTGGACGCCATCTGCAAGGCACTCGACTGCCAACCCGGAGACATCCTCGAATGGGAAGATGACGATTGATCGACACGCCACCGGCTCGAACTCATGGTTCAACTTGTAGTCTCTCCCAAAATCAATGATGCCCTATCATCCTGCAAGACGATAGGGCATCATCATGTGATTATGCGCAGCTGATATGTTGCGTTGTTATCACTCGGCGTCCGCGGCCGGTGCCTCCTTGGGCGCAGAGAGGAAGTGCTCCTCGCTGGGCAGCACGGTGTTCAGGATCACGGCCACCACGAACGCCACGGCGATGCAGTTCGAGGCGAAGATTTGTTGGAACAGTGCCGGGAACTGCGTGAAGATGTCGCTCACCTGGGTGAAGCCGATGCCGATGGTCAGCGAAAGCGCCGCAATCGTGATGTTGCGCTGCGTGAAGCCCGCCTCGGCAATCATCTGGAAGCCCGAAAGAATGATGTTGCCGAACATCATGATCGTGCAGCCGCCGAGCACCGCCTGCGGCAGCGAGTTGAACACCTCGGCGATGGCCGGCACGAAGCTCGCCAGCACCAGAATCAGTCCGCCGGAGAGAATCACCTTGCGGTTGACGACCTTGGTCATGGCCACCAATCCGATGTTCTGTGCGAACGAGGTCAGCGGCAGACAGCCGAACAGGCCGGATACGGTGGAGATCAGGCCGTCGCCGGCGATGGCGCCCGCGGTCTCGCGTTCGGTGGGCGTACGGTTCAGGCCCACCTTGGTCAGCGCGGCGGTGTCACCCAGCACCTCGACCGAGGAGACGACGTAGAGCAGGCCGATGGAGATGATCGAGCCCCAGTCGAACTCAGGCTTGAACGGCATGAACTGCGGCACGGACACGATGGCGAGGTTCTGGAAACCGGAGAAATCGACCTTGCCCATGCAGATAGCCGCCACATAGCCGACCACCAGACCGAACAGCACGGACAGCTGCTTGGCCGTGCCCTTCATCAACAGCTGGAACGCCAGGCAGGCAACCAAAGATATAAGCCCGAGCGTCAGGTTCTGCCAGGAACCGAAGTCCTTGGCTCCGCTGCCGCCGCCGAAGCTCGTGGCACCCACGTTGAGCAGCGAGAAGCCGATCGACGTGACCACGATGGCGGAGACGATGGGCGGCACGAACCGACGCCAATACTTGGCCGTCAAACCCAGCACAAGTTCCAGCAGACCGCCGACCATTACCGCGCCGACCACCGCGCCATAGCCCTTGTCCGCGCAGATCGCCACGGCGGCCGCCACGTAGGTGAAGGAGATGCCGGTGACCATCGGAAGTCGCGAGCCGATGAGCCACGCGCCGTACAGTTGCAGGCAAGTGCCCAGGCCCGCAACCAGCAGGCCGGACTGGATGATGGTGGCCGATTGGGCCGGGGTCATCTTCGCGGCCGAGGCGACGATGAAGATCGGGGCGAGGTTCGCCACGAACATGGCCATCACATGCTGCAGGCCGAACGGAATGCCCTTCCAGAAGGATACTGGCGCGTCCAGCGAAGACAACGCCTCAAAGGATACGGAATGATTGGTTTTCTTCTCTGACATGATTCTCTTCTTCTCTCTGTTGCTCCCGCCGGCGGGAGCAGCCAATGTGCTCAGTGCCTAAATGTGATTTCGCCGGTCTCGGGATTCATGGACTCGACGATGGCCAGCGAATCCACATCGTAGCCTTCAGCGCGCAGCGCGTCACCGCCGCCCTGGAAGCCCTTCTCCACGGCGATGCCAATGCCCTCGACCGTGGCACCGGCTGCTTCGCACAGATCGATCAGACCGCGCAACGCCTTGCCGTTGGCCAGAAAATCGTCAATAAGCAGCACATGGTCGCCGGCGTTCAGATACTTCTTGGCCACGATCACCGGGAACTCCTTCTGCTTGGTGAAGGAATAGACCGTGGTGGTGTACTGGTCGCCGTCAAGGTTGATGGACTGCGCCTTCTTGGCGAACACCACCGGCACATTGCCGAAATGCTGGGCCGCCACACACGCAATGCCGATGCCGGACGCCTCGATGGTCAGAATCTTGGTGATGTGCTTGCCGGCGAAATGAGCGGCCCATGCCGAACCCATGCGGTCGAACAGGCGTACGTCGCACTGGTGGTTCAGAAACGCGTCCACCTTGAGCACATTACCCGCCTTCACCGTTCCCTCGCTTTGGATTCGCTCCTCAAGTTCCTGCATTGAACCTCCCATTGTTGTATGTCAGTGAATGATATGGATACTCGTAAGTGTACGTTGTCCTGCGCTGACCCGTGCATGTGGTAAACATGAATGTCGCGATTCAAAGGGAGGCAACAGTGTACGACGAGCCGGAAGTCATCGCACGCAGCGCACAGGAACTCGTGGGCGACCTGAACCCGCAGCAGGCGGAAGCCGTGCAATACCGCGGTCAGGCGCTGCTGATCGGAGCCGGTGCAGGCTCCGGCAAAACCCGCGTGCTGACCCGCCGCATCGCCTGGATCTTGAGCCAGTTCGGCGCATGGCCGAGCCAGATTCTAGCCATCACCTTCACCAACAAGGCCGCCGCCGAAATGCGCGAAAGACTCGGCTCGCTGATCGGCCCGGTGGCCCAGCGCATGTGGGTCTCCACCTTCCACTCCGCCTGCGTGCGCATTCTGAGGCGCGACGGCAAGTCCATCGGACTCAAGTCCGGCTTCTCCATCTACGATTCCGCCGACTCCGAGCGACTCGTCAAAATCATCGCCACCGAATTCAACCTCGACATCAAGCGCTACACTCCACGCTCGATTCTCGGCCATATCTCCGACCTCAAGAACAATCTGACCGGTTGGAAGGAAAACCTCGCCGTTCACGCGCCCGACTTCACGCCCGGCCAGCGCGGCTACCAGTTCGGCACGGTGGGCGACCTTGAAGCCATCTACGCGGTGATCTACGCCGAATACGAGCATCGCTTGGCCCTGGCCAACGCCGTCGACTTCGACGATCTGATCGGCCGCACGGTCGAGTTGCTGCGCACTGACCCGGCCGTCGCCGAGTACTACCATCACCGCTTCCGTTACATTCTGGTCGACGAGTATCAGGACACCAACCACGCCCAGTACGTGCTCGTGCGCGAGCTGGCCGGCGTGGACACGGGGGAGAAGGCCATCCCGGGCGCGCCTAACGCCGGCAAGTCCGGCCCCGCCTGGATCACCGTGGTGGGCGATTCCGACCAGTCCATCTACGCGTTCCGTGGTGCCGACATCCGCAACATTCAGGACTTCGAGCAGGACTTCCCGAACGCCAAGACCATCATGCTCGAACAGAACTATCGTTCGACGCAGACCATTCTGGATGCGGCCAACGCGGTGATCAGCAACAACGAGGGCCGCAAGCCCAAGAAACTGTGGACCGCGCTCGGCAAGGGCGAGCCGATCGTCGGCTAAGCGGCGGGCAAACCCCAGCAGGAGGCCGCATCCTTGACCACCGAAATCGCGCGCTTGCACGCCGAAGCGGGCATCGCCTACTCCGACATGGCGATCATGTACCGCGCCAACGCCCAATCCCGCTCGCTCGAAGAGGCGCTGATCAACACGAATCAGCCGTATCAGCTCGTCGGCGGCACCAAGTTCTACGAACGTCGCGAAATCAAGGATGCGCTGGCCTATTTGCAGGCGCTCGTCAATCCGGACGACGATGTGAATCTACGCCGTATTCTCAACGTGCCCAAGCGTGGGCTTGGCGACCGCGCCGAAGGCGTGCTGCTCGCCTACGCGCGCGAGCATGGCACCAGCTTCTTCTACGCACTCATGCACTTGGATGAGATCGAGGTGCCGACACGCACCGCCACCTCGCTACGAGCATTCCGCGATCTGATGGGCGCGCTCTCGCAGTTCACGCGCGCGCACGACTCCAAGCCCAGCGAGATCGTGGCCGAAGTATTGGAGAAGTCGGGCTTAAGGGCCGAACTCGAGAAATCCGTGGACCCGCAGGACGCCTCCCGTCTGGAGAACCTCTCCCAGCTGCAGTCCACTGCCGCCGAATTCGAACAGAACACGCCTGACGCCACGTTGTCCGCATTCCTGGAGACCACCGCGCTTGTGGCCGACTCCGACCAACTACCCGGCGAGGCGGAGGACTCCGGCAAGGTGACGCTTATGACCTTGCACACCGCCAAGGGCCTCGAATACCCGGTGGTGTTCCTGACCGGCATGGAACAGGGCACCTTCCCGCATTCGCGTTCGATGGAAGACACCACTGAACTGCAGGAGGAACGCCGACTCGCCTATGTGGGCATCACGCGCGCCAAGCAGCGACTGTATGTCACGCGCGCCGCCGTCCGCTCCCAGTGGGGCCAGGCCGCCGATATGATGCCCAGCCAGTTCCTCGACGAGATTCCGGATTCGCTGATTGATTGGAAACGCCGTGAAGCCGGAGTGGAGCGTATGCGCGCCAGCTGGGAGACCGATGGATTCGCCGACGATTTGGGCGGCTGGGATGATGACGATTTCGGCGGCGCCGCGTTTGGCGGGTCGTCGACGTTCGGCTCGCGTGGTTCGTCCGGTTCGGGTTCGTCCTATGGGTCGCGGTCGCGGTATGGGTCGTCGTATGGCTCGGGTTCCGGCTCTTCGTCGTATGGTTCCCGTTCATCGTCGTATGGTTCCCGCTCCGGCTCGTCCTCCTATGGTTCCCGCTCCGGCTCGTCCTCCTATGGTTCCCGCTCCCGTTCGGGTTCGTCCTATGGTTCTTCAGGCTCCGGTTCGAGGTCGTCCTACGGGTCGCGTTCCCGTTCCGGTTCTTCGTCCGGTTCATATGGTGGCACCCGTGGCGGCAAGGTCACCACGCGCCGTACCGCACCGAAATCCGATTCGACCGGCTCTGCCGTGCCTAGCTCGAAGCTCACCAAGGACAATGGCCTGAATATCGCCGACTTCGCCGTGGGCGACATGATCAGCCACGACCAGTACGGTCTCGGCAAGGTCACCGACGCACAAGACAAGGGCCGCAATTCGGTAATCACCGTGGACTTCGGCTCCGCCGGCGTCAAACGCCTCATGCTCCGCGTAGCGCCGATTGAGAAGTTGTAGATAAATTGGCCCCTCTGACGAGGGGCTGAGTTATATACCAAATAAATTCGCAAAAAACAAGACTTGTGTTCTTCATCACAGTGTGGGCATAATGCGGAGGTTGTGCCTACGAGCCCTGGGAACAGGGGAGAGGAAAAAGTAGTTATGAAGAACAAGCTGTTTGCATCCGTGCCCAATATTCTGTTCGGCGCGCTGATCACCATCGCGCCCCAGACCTTTGCGCACGCCTGCACCGGCCATGACATGCCGGGTGCCTGCCACTACTCGCAGCAGGCGGCCACCGGCATCGGCGTCGTCATCCTCGTGTTCGGCGTCGTGGCTTTGTTCGTCGCCCCGCAGATTCGCATCGGCCTCAATATCGCCGCCGCAGCCGACGCCCTGCTACTACTCGCCGTACCCACCTTTCTGATCGGCATCTGCAAGGGCGCGATGATGCACTGTCGCATGGTTATGCTGCCCACGCTCATCGTGCTCGGCGTGCTCACCATCGTGTTCGCGGCCATCGCCATCTGGCTCGACTCTCGCGCCGCCAAGCGCAACTGATCGAGCAGACGGCCGGAGCCCAGCCATTCCGAACGCTGGACTCCGGCCTCGCTTATTGCAACCGCACTATAAGCAACATAAGGATTCATCGTGCCATCCCATATCGCATTGCGCGGCCTTCCGATTGAAAACCTCAAACGCAAGCCGTTCCGCACCGGCGCACTGCTCGCCGTCGTCACCATCCTCGCGCTGACATTCTTCGGCGGCACCATGCTGACCATGAACCTCAACACTGGCATGACCAGTATGGAAAAGCGCCTGGGCGCCGACCTCATGGTCGTGCCGCAAAACACCGTGCAGAAGGCCGAAGCGCTGCTCACCAACGGCAATCCCAGCACTTTCTATTTCACCAAAGACATCGCCGACGAGGTCATGCAGGCCGACGGCATCGCACAGGCCACCGAACAGACCTATATATCATCGCTGGCCGCCGCCTGCTGTGCCGAAAAGCTGCAGATCATCGGTTACGACCCGGACACTGACTTCGTCATCGAACCATGGGTCGCCTCCCAGTTCGAAGGCCCCCTTGAAGACGGTCAGATGATTGCAGGCGCAAACGTCAACGTGTCCACCGACGGCACCATCGAACTCTACGGCCGTTCATGGCCGGTCGTCGCCCAGCTCGCCAACACCGGCACCAGCCTCGACAACTCGGTGTTCATCAACCAAAACACCGTGCCCGACATGGTCGCCGCCTCGGCCAAGGTCTCCAAGCAGGTCATGTCCGCCGAATATGCCGGCAAAGCCGTCTCCACTGTGATGATTAAGACGCAGCAGGGGTACGAAGCGCAGACCGTAGCTGAGAACATCAAGCGTCTTGATTCCCGATTCGCCGATTTGGGGTACGTATACCCCGGCGGCATCACCGCCAACACCAGAACTTCGCTGACCGCGCTTGTCACCTACCTCAAGATTTTCGTGGCGGTGATCTGGGTAATGGGCGTGATTGTGCTGCTCGCCGTATTCGCCTCGTCGGTGAACGAACGCAAACGCGAATTCGCGTCCCTGCGCATCATGGGCGCCACGCGCGGCATGTTGAATGCCATCATTCTGAAGGAATCCGCCATCATCGGTCTGATCGGTGGCGTAATCGGCGTCGGCGCGGCCAGCCTGGTGATTTTCCCATTCAGTTCGCTGATCGGCAAACAGCTTCAATTGCCGTATCTGCAAGCCAGCCCGGTTGCGGTGATCGGATTCATTGCCGTGACCATTGTGTGCTCTACGGTCATCGGCATCATCGGTTCGCTGGCCACCATGTGGCGTCTCGGCCGGCCCGAAGCCTACCTGACCCTGCGAGAGGGGGAGTGATATGACTGAGACAACTACGCCGCTTCAGCCGACCACGGTTGAGCCGACCAAGCTCCAGCCGACCACGCCAGCTCAGCCGAACGCGCCGACTGCGCCGGATTCGCCGCACGTAACCGAGACGCCCTCCCCGGACCATCTGCTGACCTTGACGGACCTGACCCGCCAGTTCGTCCGCCGCGGCACGCCGTTCGACGCCGTCAGCCACGTGAACCTCACCGTCGATGCCGGCGAATTCATCGCCATCGTCGGCCGGTCGGGCAACGGTAAAAGTACGTTGATCAACATGGTCGCTGGGCTGATTCGCCCGACCTCGGGAACCGTGAGCGTGGCTGGACGCAATGTGGCCGACTTGGGCGATAAAGCACTGTCCGTGCTGAGGAATCGCACCATCGGATTCGTGACTCAAAGCCAGACCCTGCTCGGCAACCTGACCGTGCTCGACAACGTGATTCTGCCCGCAACGATGTTTCCGGAGCCGCTGCCGTTCGCCCAAAACGCAGAAGCAACGGATGCCGTGGCGCAAGCCGCCGCCCCCAATGATGAAGCGGCC
>OCAT01002163.1_pt1 | contig 10710 bp, 6 predicted proteins | sample 1538311 | NCBI WGS metagenome assembly OCAT01 (sample SAMEA2580287, study PRJEB22360) | human gut metagenome | biome: human gut; feature: human-associated habitat; material: faeces | place: Denmark | collected 2008/2010
ACCCGACATCTATGGAAGACCTGATGAAGATTGCAGACGAGAACAAATTAATGCCCCCAAAATCCACCTGGTTTGAACCAAAGCTTCGGAGTGGGCTGTTTATACATAAGTTATAATTTGCCGAAGATGTCTTATAAAAATATTATAATAATTTCGCTGTAGACTTTTTCTTCCTTCAATGGTACAATTGGTTCTATACAAAAGAGAACGAGACGTACTATAACGAAAGGAGGGAAGAATGTGGAAGATGCGGAATTGAGAAATATCCTTTTTTCTATACAGGGAAGCATTGCCGGTTTTCAAAATGATATGTCCGATGTAAAGAACGATATCGCAGATATGAAGACAGATATTGCAAACATGAAGACGGATATCACAAACATGAAGGAAGATATCACAAACATGAAGGCGGATATCACAAACATGAAGACAGATATTGCGAACATGAAGACGGATATCACGAACATGAAGGCAGATATCACAAACATGAAGACGGATATCACGAACATGAAGGCAGATATCACAAACATGAAGACGGATATTACGAACATGAAGGCAGATATCACGAACATGAAATCAGATATTGTGCAACTCAAGGGAAGCGTAAAAACTATAGAACTTAAACTGGAAAATGAAATTGACAGAAAAATATCTGCCCTATTTGATGCACGTATGGATGAGCTTCGCTATAGAAAGGAGAATAAGGAAACTCGAGAGAAAGTTTTTGAACTGGATATGCGTGTAGACAATTTGGAAAAAGCCATCATGCCAGCGTAACTGTAACAGATGATTGTAAGGCTTGTACATAGGATAAACAGGAAGAAATTTTATAACATAAATAAAAAAGTACATGAAATTTCTTCCTGCTAAATTTGTATAATTTTTGTAAATTTTTCAAAAAACAGTTGAAATCACAGAAATAATTTGTTATACTAACTTGCGTTACGGGGTATGGCGTAGCTTGGTAGCGCGCACGGCTGGGGGCCGTGAGGTCGCAGGTTCAAATCCTGTTGCCCCGACTGACATATGGTTAAATTGTTTGTAGTATATTTACAATGAATGATTCAGACGTATGTTCGTTTCAAAAAAGCCAAATAAAGTTATAAGTAAAATGCAATGATAAGGAATAGTACACCCGGACCGGAGCACAGAGAACTGCTGGTTGCTGAGAAGCAGTGGAAGGAAATTGTGGAACTCGCCTTTGAGCAGCTGCCTGAAATTATACAAGAGTAGGTGCAGACGGTTTCCACCGTTATATGGAGAGGATATAAGAATACCGGATATCCGGAGATTCCGTATCCCATGAGTGTATGACATTGTTCATAAATAAGAGTGGTACCGCGTAAGATGATAATATCTTTCGTCTCTTGCAGATAAGTCTGTGGAGATGGAAGATTTTTTTATGTCTTTTTACAGTCAATCCCCACAGTCCAAACATAATATTTACATAACGGAGGAAGAAAAAATGATGAATCCAAGCAAATATCAGAGACAGTATTTTATGCCGCCTGTTAAATGCATGAAATGGGCAGAAAAAGAATATGTGGACAAAGCACCGATCTGGTGTTCTGTAGACCTTCGTGACGGTAACCAGGCACTGGTGATTCCAATGAGTCTGGAACAGAAAATTGAATTCTTTAAACTTCTTGTAAAAATCGGTTTCAAAGAAATTGAAGTAGGTTTCCCGGCTGCTTCTGAAACAGAATATGAATTTCTGCGTACCCTGATCGAGCAGAATCTGATTCCACAGGATGTAACTATTCAGGTTCTGACTCAGGCCAGAGAGCATATCATCCGCAAAACTTTTGAAGCTGTCAAAGGCGCACCGAAGGCAATTGTACATGTGTACAATTCCACCTCTGTAGCTCAGAGAGAACAGGTATTTAAGAAATCCAAAGAAGAAATCTTAAAGATTGCAGTGGATGGTGCCGCATTATTAAAGAAACTGGCTGATGAAACAGAAGGAAATTTCCAGTTTGAGTACAGCCCTGAAAGCTTTACAGGCACAGAACCGGAATATGCTCTGGAAGTATGCAATGCAGTTCTTGATGTATGGCAGCCTACAGCGGATAACAAATGCATCATCAATCTGCCTGTAACTGTACAGCATTCCATGCCGCATGTATATGCAAGCCAGGTAGAATATATGTGTGAAAATCTGAAATACCGCGAGAATGTAATCGTATCTCTCCATCCGCACAATGACAGAGGATGCGGTGTTGCAGATTCTGAAATGGGATTACTTGCAGGTGCAGACAGAATCGAGGGTACTCTGTTCGGAAACGGTGAGCGTACCGGAAATGTAGATATTGTTACACTTGGTATGAATATGTATTCTCAGGGTGTAGATCCAAAACTTGACTTCTCTGATATGCCGCATATCTGTGAAATATATGAAGAATGTACCGGAATGAAAGTAGGCGAAAGGAGTCCGTACAGTGGTGCACTTGTATTTGCCGCATTTTCCGGCTCTCATCAGGATGCAATTGCCAAGGGTATGCACTGGAGAGATGACAAGGATCCGGATCACTGGAATGTTCCGTATCTTCCGATCGACCCGACAGATGTGGGAAGAAATTATGACGCAGATGTTATCCGCATCAACAGCCAGTCCGGTAAAGGTGGCGTGGGATATATCCTTGAGACCAAATTCGGTCTTAACCTTCCTCCGAAAATGCGTGAGGCAATGGGATATGCCACAAAAGCTGTTTCAGACCACAAGCATAAAGAACTTCATCCTGACGAAATTTTCAATCTGTTCAAACAGACCTTTGAGAATATCACAGAACCGTACAGCATCAATGAAGTACATTTCCAGCAGAAAGATGGCGGTATTGTAACAAAAGTTACTTCTACTTTCCGCGGAAATACAATCACTACAGAGGCATCCGGTAACGGACGTCTTGATGCAGTCAGCAATGCACTGAAGAAGGCATATGAGCTGAAATATTCCCTGGAAACATATCAGGAGCATGCGCTGGAGCGCAGTTCAAGTTCCAAAGCTATTGCTTATGTCGGTATCAAAAAGCCGGATGGAACCCTTGCCTGGGGTGCAGGCGTAGACGCGGATATCATTCGCGCATCTATTGATGCACTTGTAACAGCGATCAATAACCGTTAGATTGTTCCGACACGCCCGATTTTTTCCTGCTGTTTTTTGATTTCTGCAGGTCAGACTAATATCCGCTTGGCAGGGAATAATATAGTTTACATAAAATATCAAAAATCAGATACCGGTCAGATTGTCCAGAGGACTTCCTGACCGGTATCTTTTTGTATTTATAAAAATACAAAAAAGTCTTAATGTACGCGATAAAGTACAATAAAGAAGCAAACTCCGATGAAAAGCTATCAGAATTGTATTTAATTAAAATCATAAGGGAAATTAATTGACATAACACTCATGTTTACGTATACTGACAGCGTGGACAGAAAAGTGTCCTAAATAAGTACAATTTACATTTTATTATCTCACTCCAGGCCAGTGAGAGATGCGCGGAAATATTTTAGAGAAAGAGGTAAAAGAATGAAAAATTTCGAACAGTGGAATGGCTTTAAGGGCAACCGTTGGAAAGAAAAAATCGATGTACGTAACTTTATTGGAATGAACTATACACCATATGACGGTGATGCTTCTTTCCTGGAAGGACCTACAGAAGCTACAAACAAACTGTGGGGCAAGCTCCAGGCACTTCAGAAAGAAGAACGTGCCAAAGGCGGAGTTCTTGATATGGAGACAGATGTAGTTACATCTCTGACAGCATATGGTCCCGGATATATTGATGAAGAAACAAAAGACCTTGAAAAAGTTGTTGGTCTTCAGACAGATAAACCTCTGAAACGTGCTTTCATGCCATACGGCGGTATCAAAATGGCAGAGCAGGCTTGTGAAACTTACGGATATAAAGTAAGTGACAAGATTAAAGATGTTTTCCACAACTATGAATTTAAAACTCACAACCAGGGTGTATTTGATATCTACACACCTGAGATGAAAGTAGCACGTCACAACAAGATCCTTACAGGTCTTCCGGATACTTACGGACGTGGACGTATCGTTGGCGATTACAGACGTGTGGCTCTGTACGGAATCGACGCTCTGATCGAAGGAAAACAGAAAGACTTCGCAGCATGCGACCGTCAGGGTATGAGACGTTATGACTTCCAGCTTCGTGAAGAGATCGCTGATCAGATCCGTGCTCTGAAAGGCATGAAAGTTATGGCTGAATCTTATGGATATGATATCTCCAAACCAGCCAAAGATGCAAGAGAAGCTTTCCAGTGGCTGTACTTCGGATATCTTGCAGCCATCAAAACTCAGAACGGTGCTGCAATGAGTGTCGGACGTATTTCCACATTCCTTGATATTTATATTGAAAGAGATCTTCAGAACGGAACTCTTACAGAGAAAGAAGCTCAGGAGCTTGTTGACCACATGGTAATGAAATTCCGTATGGTTAAATTTGCACGTATCCCTTCTTACAATCAGTTATTCTCCGGTGACCCGGTATGGGCAACTCTGGAAGTAGCAGGTATGGGACAGGACGGACGTTCCATGGTAACAAAGAACGACTATCGTTTCCTGCACACACTGGAAGATATGGGACCGGCTCCGGAACCAAACCTTACAGTACTTTATTCTTCAAGACTGCCTGAGAACTTCAAGAAATATGCTGCAAATATTTCTGTTACAACAAGTTCTGTTCAGTATGAGAATGATGATGTTATGCGTCCGGTATGGGGCGATGACTACAGCATCTGCTGCTGTGTATCTGCTACAGAGACAGGTAAAGAGATGCAGTTCTTCGGTGCTCGTGCAAACCTTGCAAAATGCCTTCTTTACGCGATCAACGGCGGTGTTGATGAGAAGACAAAACAGCAGGTAGGACCAAGCTATCAGCCGATCACTTCTGAATATCTTGACTATGATGAAGTAATTGCAAAATATGACCAGATGATGGACTGGCTGGCTCATCTGTATGTCGGAACACTGAACATGATCCACTACATGCATGATAAATACTACTATGAAGCTGCAGAGATGGCTCTGATCGATACAAAGGTTGAGCGTTCTTTCGCAACAGGTATCGCAGGATTCTCTCATGTAGTAGACTCCCTGTCCGCTATCAAATATGCAAAAGTTAAAGCTATCCGCGATGAAGACGGCATTACAACAGATTTCCAGGTTGAGGGTGACTTCCCACGTTATGGTAATGATGATGACAGAGCAGACGAGATCGCAACAACTCTTCTGTCTACATTCCTTGAGAAACTGAAACACATTCATACTTACCGTGATTCCAAGCCAACCACATCTATCCTTACTATTACTTCCAACGTTGTTTATGGTAAGGCTACAGGATCTCTTCCGGATGGAAGAAAAGCAGGTGAACCTCTTGCTCCTGGTGCAAACCCATCTTACGGTGCAGAGCAGAACGGCCTTCTTGCTTCCCTGAACTCTGTTGCCAAGCTTGACTATGAAGATGCTCTTGACGGTATCTCCAATACTCAGACAATCAATCCTGATGCTCTGGGACACAGCGATGACGAGCGTTCAGAGAATCTGGTACATGTACTTGACGGATACTTTGATCAGGGTGCTCATCACCTCAATGTAAACGTATTTGGTAAAGAGAAACTGATCGACGCTATGGAACATCCGGAAAAAGAAGAGTATGCAAACTTCACAATCCGTGTATCCGGATATGCTGTTAAGTTCATCGACCTTACAAGAGAGCAGCAGTTAGACGTTATTGCCAGAACCTGCCACGACAGAATGTAATTAATGGATGATGATATAATGGATAATAAACAGATAAAAGGCTATGTTCATTCTTTAGAAAGCTTCGGGTCCGTTGACGGACCCGGAGTAAGATATGTGATTTTTTTAAGCGGCTGTGCCATGAGATGTCAGTTCTGTCATAATCCGGATACCTGGAAGATGAAGCAGGGAGAGCTTTATACGGCAGATGAGCTTCTTAAGAAAGCTTTACGTTATAAGGGCTACTGGGGCAGCAAAGGCGGTATCACTGTAAGCGGTGGTGAGCCATTGCTTCAGATGGATTTTCTTACAGAATTTTTTAAGAAGGCAAAGGCAGAGGGTGTGCATACGAATCTTGATACCAGTGGAAATCCCTTCACTGATCAGGAACCATGGCATTCCGGGTGGCTGGAGCTTATGAAGTATACAGATCTTGTAATGCTTGATATCAAGCAGATTGACGAGCAGGAGCATATTAAGCTTACCGGTCATTCCAATAAGAATATTCTTGCGATGGCGCGGGAACTTTCTGATATGAAAAAACCTGTATGGATCCGTCATGTGCTTGTGCCGGGCGGAAGTGATAAGGATGAATATCTGCACCGGTTAGCTGATTTTATCCATACTCTTTCCAATGTGGAGAGAGTGGAGGTGCTCCCTTATCATACGCTTGGTAAGTTTAAATGGGAGAATCTGGGGCTTTCTTATCCACTGGAGGGGGTTAATCCTCCGACGCAGGAAAGGATTGATAATGCCCGGAAGATTCTTGGAGCTATCTGAGTAAAAATATATAGCTGTCATATCCTCTTTTTGGGTATGGCAGCTTTATTTGTTTAAAAAAGGGACGCGAAGCAGGCGTATAGTTGTACCGGATACGGTTTCGGCATCTAAGAGATTCTAAGTCCTCAGAAATCTGCTAAAAGCATGAAACGAAAAGTCCGGGATTACTCGCTGCCGCTCAGACAAGGGACTTTTCGTCTCATAACGCAGATTTCTGAGAACTAAGAATCTCTAAGATGCCTGCAAATGCATCCGGTACAACTATACGCCTGCTTCGCTGGTTTTGGTTAAGGTATAATACAAGGTGGAATGCGAAAAAAATTATAAGAAGGATTTTGTTTATGCAAAAATGAATTGAGACGTGAAATATATCCCCCGGGAGGGCTTGTTGGGGGGAGGGTGGATTTGATATAATTTTGGTCATATATGATTATAAATTGCATGCATGGAGGTTGGCATAAGGTGAAGGATTTATTATCGGAGATTGAGAGTTACTGGACTACCCGGGCTGAGGGGTATTCTGAAGTTAATCATAAGGAATTGAATGGGATGCAGAAGGGGGCATGGCTTAAGGTGTTGAAAGGGCAGTTCCCGGAGAAAGCGAAGGATGAGATTAAGATTTTGGATATCGGAACAGGACCTGGATTTTTTCCTGTTATTCTGGCTGAGGCGGGATATAAGGTGACTGCTGTTGATTATACGCAGGAGATGTTGGATACTGCGAAGAGGAATGCCGGTAATCTTTGTGAGCGGATTTCTTTTTATAAGATGGATGCTCAGAATCTGGAATTTGAGGATGATGTGTTTGATGTTGTGATCAGCAGGAATCTGACATGGAATCTGAAGGATCCTAAGAGAGCTTATGAAGAGTGGTGTCGTGTACTGAAACCGGGCGGAAAGCTTCTTAATTTCGATGCAAACTGGTACGGTTATCTTTATGATGAGGAGAAACGCCTGTCTTATGAGGAAGACCGAAAGAGTGTGGAGAGTGAGCATCTGGATGATCATTACCTCTGTACGGATATTGACAGAATGGAGAAGATTGCACTGCAGATGCCTCTTTCTTCTATTAACAGACCGTCCTGGGACAGGAAGTTTCTGAAGGAAAACGGGTTTGAATCTGTGGCAGTGGATACCGGGATCTGGCAGCGGGTGTGGAGTCAGGAAGAGAAGCTGAATTATCATTCTACGCCGATGTTTATGATCAGCGCTGTGAAGAAAGAGAAAGATATCTGGTCCGAGAATGACGGAACGGATGATTCTGATAGCAGATATGACAGGGAAAGAGATTTGGAGGATGCCGCGTTGTGTACTGCTCCGGGTACGAAAAAGAGCGGATTCCTGAAACTGGGCGGAGGTGAGTTTTCGCTTCCTTATACAGTAATCTGCGGTTCTCATCCCGGAAAGACAGTTCTGATCACCGCTGCGGTCCACGGAGGAGAATATGTGGGAATCCAGGCTGCTGTTGAGCTTGCAGATAAACTGAAGCCTGAGAAGATCCATGGAAGAGTGATCCTGGTTAAGACTGTGTGCAGGAAGGAATTTGAGGAGAGGAGCGGCAGTATCTGCCCGGAGGATGAGAAGAATCTGAATCGTGTATTTCCGGGGAATCCGCAGGGAACCAGGATGGACCGTCTGGCGTATGAGGTGGTTCAGAAGCTTCACAGTGCAGCAGATTATTATATTGATCTTCACAGCGGGGATGATTATGAGCAGCTTACGCCTTATATTTACTATGCCGGATGTGCAGATGAAGATGTGGTTCAGATGTCAAGGAAGATGGCAGAGCAGGCAGATGTTCCCTATATGGTAAAGTCTAATGTGGCATCCGGTGGTTCTTACAATTATGCTGCCACATGTGGCATTCCCAGTGTTCTGATCGAACGTGGCCAGATGGGAGGCTGGAGTCCGGAGGAGGTTCATTCTACAAGAAAAGATGTGCGTAATATTCTGTGTGCGCTGGGTGTTTACGATGGCATGAGAAGTTACAGTAATTATTATCCCATGGAAATTGAAGATGTGCGTTATCAGTCTGCCAGTGTATCCGGGCTGTGGTATCCTGCCAAAAAACCGGGAGATATCATTAAGGTTGGAGAGTATCTTGGCTGTGTTAAGGATTATGAGGGAAATATTCTGGAGACAAGTTTATCCGATTTAAATGGAGTGGTTCTATATCAGGCGGGAAGTCTTCAGGTTATTAAGGATGGCCCGATGATCACATATGGCAGTTTCAGCAGAAGAAAGGATGAACGCAAGGAAAAAATCACAAATTACTGGGCGAAAAGAAGCGACAGTTTTATGGAACAGAGAAGAGCTGAGCTTCACAGTGATATGGCTGATAAATGGCTGAAAGAGATCGGGACTTTTCTTCCTGATGGAAAATTAAGGATCCTGGATGTGGGATGCGGTGCAGGCTTCTTTTCCATTCTTTTAGCAAAACTGGGACATGAAGTTACAGGAATCGATCTGACACCGGATATGATCATTCATTCCAGGGAACTGGCAAAAGAAGAGAATGCCTCCTGTACGTTTGAAGTAATGGATGCGGAAAATCCGGATTTTCCTGATGGTACCTTTGATGTGATCGTGTCCAGAAATCTTACCTGGACACTTCCGGATGCAGCAAGAGCATATAAAGAATGGATTCGTGTGCTGAAAACGGGAGGAATCCTGATCAACGCAGATGCCAATTATGGTGCAGATGATTTCTCAGATACTGCTGATCTGCCTGCCAATCATGCTCATTTTACAGTAGGCGATGCCATGATGCAGGAATGCGAGGAAATTAAACGCCAGCTTCCTATCAGTTCCTATGTACGCCCTGCCTGGGATCTGGAGACACTGGGAAAACTGGGTATCAACAGATTCTCCATTGATCTGGGTATCAGCAGCAGAATTTATACAAAGAAAGATGAGTTTTATAATCCAACCCCTATGTTCCTAATCTGCGGCGAAAAAAATAAATGTAATAATTGAGAAAAATGAAGCATATATTAAAGGGAGATTTCATTGATGGAGCCTTCCTTTTTTCTTTTTTGCAAGCCAAAATGTTACAAAAATATGAAAAAAGCTTGACAAAATCAATTATATTAAATATAATTTTCTTATAAGTTACAGAAATGTTACAGCCATAAAAACCTGTAATTAAAAAAACTCAAGGAATGATAAGTATGAAAGTTCAGAAAAAAGAGTCAAAACAGTCCGGCAATCCGGCGCGGAGTCTGATACTGGTTACAGTGTGTACCTGTACGGCGATTGCGTTTGCAGCAGGCGGCAGAATAGCAGATTTTAATGGAAAAAACAAAGTATATGCAGCTTCTGAAAATAGGGAGAAAACTTTTTCCTCTGATGCTGACGAAACAGATGTACTGCCAACAGGAATTGCAGGAGTAGTATCCGGAATGAATGATACAGCTTCTCCTAAAAAATCAGTCACACGTATCGGAACTTCCTGTGAACAGGTAATGGTCGGTCAGAGAATTAAAGTTATTGAAGATAATATGGCAGAATTCGATGTCAGCTCTTCTATGGAGAGCAGCATCAATGAATTGGATGCAAGGACAGCGGCTCTTGCAGAGAGTGCCCGAATGATGTCGGATGAGGACTATGATACATTGCTTCATATTGTAGAGGCTGAAGCAGGTACTGAGGATGTCAAGGGACGCATTCTGGTTGCCAATGTGATCATGAACCGTATAAAGAATAAGGAATTTCCCGATACAGTCACAGAAGTGGTATGGCAGAATACCAATGGTGTTCCGCAGTTTTCACCGACTTATGACGGACGTATCAATGAAGTAACTGTTACAGATGAGACAAGAGAAGCCGTCAGACAGGCTCTTGAAGGTGTGGATTATTCAGAAGGAGCACTGTTTTTTATCCAAAAGTCTGAAGCTGAAAGCCAGAATGTCTCCTGGTTTGAGAAAGATCTGAAAAGGCTGTTTAAATACGGCGTACATGAATTTTATACCTATCCGGATTCAGCAGAAAGTTCCACAGGATCGTAATAAACGATACTCTTCATATAACTCATTTAACAGGATTGCGGTAATACTGCTCAAAATATGGACATATTCTTCGGGAACAAAAGAATATGTCCATATTTTTGATTTATAGTAATCAATCATAAAAAGACAGAAAAAAGAGAAATAATTTAGGATAGTATTTTG
>OCAT01002168.1_pt1 | contig 10686 bp, 9 predicted proteins | sample 1538311 | NCBI WGS metagenome assembly OCAT01 (sample SAMEA2580287, study PRJEB22360) | human gut metagenome | biome: human gut; feature: human-associated habitat; material: faeces | place: Denmark | collected 2008/2010
GTGGTCGAGTCGAAGGGGAGCATCGGCAGGACCGGACCGAAGATCTCCTCCTGCATCACGGGCGCGCCGGGGTCGACCTCCGCGAGCAGCGTCGGCTCGATATAGCGGTCGGAGGGGTCGGTGCGGCCCCCGACAAGGATTTTCCCCTGCGCGAGATAACTCGTTACGCGCCCGAAAGCCCGGTCGTTGACCAGCCGACCGTAGTGGGGGCTTTGCTGCGCGTCGTCGCCGTGAAGCCGATGCAGGGCGCGGGCGAAGGCTCGGGAGAACTCGTCTTGCAGCGATCGGTGGATCAGCAGGTAGTCGGGTGCGATGCAGGTCTGCCCGGCGTTGAGGGTCTTGCCCCAGGCGATGCGGCGCGCCGCGACCTCGATGTCGGCGCCTCGGTCCACGATCGAGGGGCTTTTGCCGCCCAGTTCCAGCACGACGGGCGTGAGGTTGCGGGCCGCGGCGGTCATCACGATCCGTCCCAGCGCGGGGCTTCCCGTGAAGAAGATCACGTCCCAGCGCATGCCGAACAGCAGGGTGTTGACCTCGCGGCCGCCCTGCGCGACGGCGACGTACTCCTCGTCGAAGATCTCGGCGATCATCCCCTCGAGCGCCTCGGCGACGTTCGGGGTGTAGGGAGAGGGTTTGAGCAGGGCGGTGCAGCCCGCCGAGATGGCTCCGACCAGCGGGTTGAGCAGCAGCTGCACGGGGTAGTTCCACGGCGCGACGATCAGCGCCTGCCCGAGCGGCTGGGAGAGAATGCGGCTTTTCGACGGCAGGAGTTTCAGCGGCGACGGACGGCGTTCGGGACGCATCCATTTGCCGAGGTGGCGCAGGTGGCTGCGGATTTCGCCCCGGACGATGCTGATTTCGGTGAGGTAAGCCTCCTTGGGGGATTTGTGCAGGTCCGTCCACAGGGCGTCGCAGAGGCGTTTCTCCCAGTTCGCGAGCGCCGCGTCCAGACGCCGGAGCATCGTGCGGCGGAACGCCTCGGAGAGCGTCGCTCCCGAGCGGAAGTAGGTTTTCTGGGCCGCCGCGAGGGCCGAAATGCGTGCGGCAGGGGTGTTTTCGAGGGACATGGGCCGTTATTCTGGGGTTGTGACGGAACCTTGCAAAGCCGCTGCCACACTCCGCGGCGCGGCTATTTCTCGCGGAAGATGTTCAGGTGCGCCAGCAGCGGGTTGCGGCGGTCGAGTACGACGAATTCCAACAGCAGCAGGACCAGCGCCGCGATGAGCAGGTATTGGTACTGCTCGTTGAACTCCTCGAAGCGGACCGTCGAAAGTTCGGTCTGCTCCATCTCGTTGATCGCCTTGACGATCTCGTCGAGACCGATCGACTGCTTCGACGAGCGGACGTAGGCGCCGCCCGTGATGTCGGCGATTCGGGCCAGCATCTCCTCGTTGAGCTTTGAGACGACCATTTCGCCCGCCTCGTCCTTGATGAATTCGCCGCCGATCTGAATCGGGGCGCCTTCGGGCGTGCCGATGCCGATGGTGAAGATCTTCACGCCCATCTGTGCGGCGCGTTCGGCGACGGCGATGGCGTCGTCGTCGTGGTTCTCGCCGTCGGTGATGAGGATGATGACGCGGCCGTGGCTCTGCTCCGTGTCGCCCGAGAAGGCCAGCAGGGCCTGTTCCAGCGCCTTGCCGATGGCCGTGCCCTGCACCGATACCAGCGACGGGTCGATCCGCCGTGCGAAGGCCCGGGCCATGCGGTAGTCCGAGGTGATCGGCAGCTGGACCTTGGGTTCGCCCGCGAAGACGACCAGTCCCACGCGGTCCTGCTGCAACCCCTCGAAGAGTTTGCCGATGGCGTATTTGGTCCGTTCGAGACGGTTGGGTTCGAAATCTTCGGCCAGCATCGAGTTCGAAACGTCGACCGTGAGCATCATTTCGATGCCCTGGGCTTTCTCCTCGCGGAGTTTCGAACCGAACTGCGGGCGCGCCGCAGCCAGTATGACCAGCGCGACGGCGGCGCAGAAAAGGATGAACCGGAAAGCCGTGCGCCCGGTCGATACTTCGGGCATCAGCTCCTCCAGAATGCCGGGGCGGCCGAAGCGTGCGAGCCGTCTGCGGCGGTTGCGGGCCGCCGGGCGGGCGGGGGTGCCGGCCCCCCAGCCAGTAGAGCGCGACGAGCGCCGGGACGGCCAGCAGCAGCCAGAGATATTGCGGATTTGCGAAACGGAACATAATTAATGCGGACCCTGCGGATTGTATCCTGTTTTTTGCCCATATTCAACCCGCCGGGTCTGCATTAGGGCACTTGCAGTGCCCGTTGAATATCGACATTTCCTCCTGAATCCTCCCCTTGGCAAAGGGAGGACTTTGCCCGGGGACCGGAATCGCCGTTCCGTCAGGGTATTCGCTTCAGTACGAGGTTCGAAAGCAGGAACTCGGTGAACAGCAGTCCCAGCGCGGCCAGCGCCCATGTGAGGAACAGTTCGTGGTAGGAGATGTGCTCCATCACCTCGATTTTGCTCTTTTCGAGCTGGTTGATCTCGTCGTAGACGGCCTTCAGCTTCTCCTTGTCCGTGGCCCGGAAGTAGCGGCCGCCGGTCATGTCGGAGATCGCCTTCAGTACCTTTTCGTCGATCTCGACCTTCTGGTTGACGAACGTCAGGTTGCCGAACATGTCGATGGCCGGATAGGGGGCCATGCCCTCCGTGCCCACGCCGATCGTGTAGACGCGGATGCCCTGCGCCTTGGCGATCTCGGCGGCGGTCATCGGCGCGATCTGGCCCTGGTTGTTCACGCCGTCGGTCAGCAGGATGATGACTTTCGACTTGGCATCGCTCTCGCGCAGGCGGTTGATCGCCGTGGCCAATCCGTTGCCGATGGCCGTGCCGTCCTCGATCAGTCCGCTGCGGATGCGGGCCAGAAGGGTTTGCAGCGTGCTCTGGTCGGTGGTCAGCGGGCTTTGCGTGAAGGCTTCGCCGGCGAAGGCCACCAGTCCGATGCGGTCGCCGTAGCGGTCGGCGATGAACGATCCGGCCACCTCCTTGGCGGCCGTGATGCGGTCGGGCTTGAAGTCGCGTGCCAGCATCGAACCGGAGACGTCGATGGCCAGCATGATGTCGATGCCCTCGGTGTTGGTGCGGACGTTCTGTTCGACGTCCTGCGGGCGCGCCAGCGCCACGACGAGCAGCGCGAAGGCCGCCGCACGCAGCGCGAAAGGCAGGTGGCGCAGGTAGTAGCGCACGGTCCGGGGTGCGCGCACGACGCCGGCGACGCTCGAAATCTGGATCGAGGCTCCGCCCTGCAACGTCCGCCAGACGTAATAGCCGATCATCGGCACGAGCAGCGTCAGCAGCCAGAGATAATATGGTGAAGCAAAATGCATAGCTTACACAATTAAAAATTAAGAATGAAAAATTAAAAATTATTTTGTCTCTTTCATTGTTTTCAGGATACTTGCAAGAATATTCGTCAATTCCCGGCAATCGGTAAAAATACTTTTAAATTCGTTCTCCGCCAGGTAGTCCGTGCTGTGTAACAATTCCAACCAATATTCGGTTTCATACGCTTCCTTTAATGCAATGTGCATTTTTGCGATGAAATCCTCTTTCGATTGTCCTCCGATTGCTTCCCGGACGTTTGCTCCGATACTCGTTCCGCTTTTAAGCAGCTGTTTCGAAAGTATGTACTCGTTATTCGTTTCGGAAATATGCTTATACAGCCGGACAATCCGGATTGCAAAATCGAGGCTCTTGTCCTTTATGGTGTTATCGGCCTTCAATTTTTAATTCTTAATTTTTCATTTTTAATTAAAAAACTACCAGTTTTTCTTTCCGCGGACGACCACGCCCTGTTTCTCCTTGAGTTTCTCCTGGGTCTTGTCCTCCTGGGCCTGGATGGCGTCGAGCATCTGCTGCTGTTCCTGCGGCGAGATGCCCGAAGGCGTCGGCTGCCCCTGCTGGTCGCCCTGGTCCTCCTTGTCGCCCTTGCCCTCCTGCGGGTTCTGTTTCTGATCGCCCTGCTGGTCCTTGGGGTCGCCCTTTTGGTCCTTCTGATCGCCTTTCTGATCGGGGTTCTGCTGACTCTGATCGTTCTGGTTCTGATCCTTGTTCTGGTCTTGGTTCTGGTCCTTGTTCTGATCTCCGCCGCCACCGCCGCCGTCCTTGTTCTCGTCGAGCAGCCGCTTGGTGTAGGCGTAGTTGTACTTGGCCTCCATGTCCGAGGGGTTCAGGCGCAGCGACTGCTTGTAGCTTTCGAGCGCCTCCTGATACTTCTGTTGCTTGAACTGCGCGTTGCCGAGGTTGTAGAACGCTTCGGCGCGCTCCGTGTCCGCGCGCAGCGAGTCCGCCGCGGCCTGCTGCATGGTCTGCTCGGCACGGTCGAACCGTTCGGCCTTGTAGAGGGCGTTTCCGAGGTTGTAGATCGCTTCGAACTGTCCCGGAGCCGCTTGCAGGGCCTGCTCGTAACGGCCGGCCGACTGCTCGTAGTTGCCCTTGTTGTACTGCCGGTTGCCTTTGCGCACCAGCGAGCGTTCGGGCAGCTGTTGGGCCTGCGCCCCGGAGGCGGCAAAGAGAAACAGAATGATATAGAGTGACTTGTACATCGTTGTCGCGTTTAGTTTTGCTTCGGGGACTCTTCCTCGGCGGGAGCCTCCTCCTCGACGGGTTTCGTCTCCTCGACGAAGTAGTACGCCTTGAGGTAGTCGGCCTCGTTCTGCTCGGCCTCGGGCGTCGCCTTGGCGAACTTCACCAGGTCGGCGTCGCGCAGGATCGCCGTCAGGTCCATCCGCGCCTTGTCGGGCAGCTCCTCCGGGCGCATCGTCTCGATGATCTCGTCGGAGGTCATCTCCATGGCGCCGAAGCCCCAGCGGGCGGCGATATAGGTGCGCAGGATGTCCGTAAGGCCCGAATAGTACTGCTTATGCCTGTTGTTCTGCCACAGTTTCTGGTTGTGGAGCGCTTCGAGGGCCTGGATGGCCGCCACGTGCGGCGGGAGCGGCGGAGCGGGTTTGAACAGGTCGCCGAAACCCTTGCCGCGGCTGGCGAGGTAACGCTTGAGCGCATAGCCCGCCGCGAGCAGCATCAGGAGGAAGAAAACGCCCCACTTGACGTAGCCGCTCACCTCGCGGAAGCGGAACGGCAGGTTTTTCTGGGCTTTCAGGTCGTAGATCGACTGCGACGTGGAGTCGATCTGGAACGTCGCAACCTCCAGATAGACCGAATCGGTGCTCCGGAGCGTGTCGAGGATGTTCTTGTCGGCGTAGAGCACCTGCGCCGCGCCGAGGTTGTATTTGCCCTCGTCGAATGCGGCCAGCCGGTAGCGCTTGCGCAGTTTGAGCCGCCGGCCGTCGCGTTCGAGCGTGTCGACCGGGCAGTTCTCGACCAGCTCGATCTTGCCGTCGCGGGGGTCGAATACGGGGAATTCCACGACCTGCACCAGATCCTTCTCCACGTCGATGACGTAATCGAAGCGGTCGCCGATCATAATGCTGTCGGGTTCTACGCGCGCCGTGACCGTGGGCGTCTCCTGCGCCTGGGCCGCGAGTCCCGCGAAAAGAAGCGCTATTGCAAAGAGTCGTTTCATCGCTGTTTGAACAGTTTTATCAATTCGGCCACATAGTCGCCGTCGGTCGAGATCATCGCCGTGTCGATGCGGTTGTGCTTGAGCGTCGCCTCTATTTCGCCGCTGCGCCGCTGCCACGAGGCGGCATAGTGGTCGCGCACGGCCCGCGACGAGGTGTCGACCCAGACCTTGCGGCCGCTCTCGGCGTCCTTCAGCTCGACGATGCCCACGTCGGGAAGCTCCGTCTCGCGGGGATCGTAGACGCGGATGCCCACCAGGTCGTGCTTGCTCCCGGCGATCTTCAGCGCGTCGTCCAGCGCCGACTTGTCGCCGGTCGAGTCCATGAAGTCCGAGAGGATGAAGGTCGTGCAGCGCTTCTTGTTGACATTCGTCAGGAAACGCACCGGCTCCGAGAGTTTCGTGCCCGCGGATTCGGGGCGGAAGCCGATCAGTTCGCGGATGATCATCAGAATATGGCTGCGGCCCTTCTTCGGGGGGATGAACTTTTCGACCCGGTCCGAAAAGAAGATGCAGCCCACCTTGTCGTTGTTCTGCGCGGCGGAGAAGGCCAGCACGGCGGCGATTTCGGTGATGATGTTCTTTTTCAGCCGGTCGGTCGAACCGAACATGCGCGAGGCCGACACGTCGACCAGCAGCATCATCGTCAGTTCGCGTTCCTCCTCGTAGACCTTGATGTGGGGTTTGCGCGAGCGGGCCGTGACGTTCCAGTCGATGTCCCGCACGTCGTCGCCCGCACGGTACTCCCGCACTTCGGAAAACGACATGCCCCGCCCGCGGAAAGCCGTATGGTACTTTCCGGCGAAGATCTCGTTGGAAAGACCGCGGGTCTTGATCTCGATCTTGCGGACGCGTTTGAGAATATCGTTCTCGGTTTCCTGCATCGTTAGGGTACGATTACGTTGTTGAGAATGTCGGTGATGATCTCCTCGGTGGTGATGTTCTCGGCCTCGGCCTCGTAGGTCAGGCCGATGCGGTGGCGCAGCACGTCGTGGCAGACGGCGCGCACGTCCTCGGGGATGACATAGCCGCGGCGGCGGATGAAGGCGTAAGCCCGGGCGGCCTTGGCCAGCGAGATCGACGCACGGGGCGAACCGCCGTAGGCGATCAGGTTCTGCAACTTCTGGAGGTTGTACTCCGCCGGCTCGCGCGTGGCGAAAATGATGTCGATGATGTATTTCTCGATCTTTTCGTCCATGTAGACGTCCTCGACCACCTTGCGGGCCTTGACGATGTCCTCGGGAGTGATGACCTTGCCCACCTCGGGCATGCCGGCGCCCGAGAGGTTCATGCGCACGATGTCGCGCTCCTCCTGCTTCTTGGGGTAGGAGATCTTGGCCTTGAGCATGAAACGGTCGACCTGCGCCTCGGGCAGCGGGTAGGTTCCCTCCTGCTCCAGGGGGTTCTGCGTGGCCAGCACGAGGAACGGCTGCGGCAGGGGATAGGTGTTGTCGCCGATGGTCACCTGACGCTCCTGCATGGCTTCCAGCAGCGCCGACTGCACTTTGGCCGGGGAGCGGTTGATCTCGTCCGCCAGTACGAAGTTGGCGAAGATCGGACCCTTGCGTACGACGAAATCCTCGTTCTTCTGCGAGTAGATCAGCGTGCCGATCAGGTCGGCGGGCAGCAGGTCGGGGGTGAACTGTATGCGCGAGAAACAGGCGTCGACAGCCTTGGCGAGCGTGGTGATGGCCAGCGTCTTGGCCAGTCCCGGGACGCCTTCCAGAAGGATGTGTCCGTTGGACAGCAGGCCGATCAGCAGGGTGTCCACCAGGTGGCTCTGGCCCACGATGACCTTTCCCATTTCGTTGCGGAGCGTATCGACGAAAACGGATTCGCGTTCGATGCGCTCGTTGAGTTCTTTGATGTTGATGACTTCGCTCATTGTATTTGTCGTGTTATTCTGTTTGTTTTTTCAATTTTGTTTTTCCAACGTTTTTTCATCGAAATTATTGCAAATTTAATAAAATAAAACCGGTAAAACAGTCCGGTTTCATCGGTTTTTTTCTATCTTGTTATCTGTTAACCCTTAATCCCGATTTTCTATGAGTAATCTCATAAGCAGGAGGGTCGATAAATCTCTCCTTTTGCATTGCAACTGGGGTTGGGATGGAAAGTACGACGGATACTTTGCCGGCAAAGCTTTCGATGCAGTGAAAGGGTGTTATTTGGCAGACGATAACGCTGCCGTTTCGCAGACGCGGGGTGCGAACGCGAAGAATTACACCTGGTGGTTCCGGATCGTTACTTATAATAAACCGTAGCGATTATGAAAAAACTTGTTCTTCTACTGTGTGTTTTGTCGGCTGTCGGTTGCGTCAAATCATATGAGGATTATTACACCCGTTCATTTGTACTTTCATATGGGAATATGAGGGGAATATCCGTTGCTATGACAGATTTCGGATTGGGGTATTCTGTCGATTTTGTTGGCGAGGGCGAATGGGATATAGCTATGAGCGGTAAAAAGAAGGATTTCTATAATCAATTGTGCGAAAAACACAACGATGTATCTTATAATCGTCGGGTTCGGGTTTATTTTTATGATCAGGGACTCAACCCGCGGTGTTTCCGGGATTTCGTCAATCTGGAGGTGTGGAGTTCCGCGGACTGGGATGCCGAACATCCTGCGGGGACGTCGCTCAACGATCTGGCGCGCTTTTCCAGCAACACGCCCTGGCCCTATATTCAGAGCGGCTATACGCAAAAATACCATGAACAACTGAACGGTGAATATTATCCCGTCGATAAATTGATTTCGGAGCTTACGCCGGATGATATGACGCTTTTGCCCAGAGGGGGTTTTTATTTTCGGTTTGTCACCCGGCCGGCGCAGCCCGGAAAGCATACGCTTTTCGTGCGCCTGACAGCCGATGACGGAAAGGTGTTCGAGGCGAGTTGCGACGTGGACTTTCAATAAGCGTGTCGTTGCTGTCGGGGACTGATTTCAGTGTGGGTTTTCATGTCCGCTATTTTGCGGCGCGGCGGTAAAATTTTCCGAAATCGGCGGAACTTTGTCCGAAGGGCGTGCAAAAAAGTATTAACTTTGCGGTCATGGAATCCAAAGAATCGCCGATATTACAAGGTCTGAACCCCGCCCAGCGGGATGCCGTGGTCAATTACGACTCGCCGTCGCTCATCATCGCGGGCGCGGGGTCGGGCAAGACCCGCGTGCTGACCTCGCGCATCGCATACATGATCGAGCAGGGCATTAAGCCCTGGAACATTCTGGCCCTGACCTTTACGAACAAGGCCGCCGAGTCGATGCGCGAACGCATCGCGCAGATGCTGCCCGACAACCGCAGCCGCTATATCCGCATGGGTACGTTCCACTCGGTCTTTTCGCGCATCCTGCGCGAGAACGCCGAAAAGATCGGGTTCACCGATTCGTTCACCATCTACGAACCCAGCGACTGCAAGAACCTGCTGAAGACCATCGTGCGGGAACTGAACCTTCCCGACGAGAAGTACAAGCCCAACGTGCTCTCTTCGCGTATCTCCTATGCCAAGAACTGCCTCGTCACGCCGGGCGCCTATCTGGCCAATTCGACCTGCGCGGCCGAGGACCGGCAGGCCCAGATCCCCGAATTCGGCAACATCTACAACATCTACTGCCAGCGTTGCAAGCGCAACGGCGCGATGGACTTCGATGATCTGCTTTTGCAGACCAACATCCTGTTGAGGGATTGTCCCGACGTGCTGGCCCGCTATCAGGAGCAGTTCCAATACATTCTGGTCGACGAGTATCAGGACACCAACTATGCGCAGTATACGATCATCCGCCGGCTGTCGCAGACCCATTCGAAGGTCTGCGTCGTGGGCGACGACGCGCAGTCGATCTATTCGTTCCGCGGGGCCAAGATCGAGAACATCCTCTCGTTCAAGAAGGATTATCCCTCGGCGATGGTCTTCAAGCTGGAGCAGAACTACCGTTCGACGCAGACGATCGTCGACGCGGCCAACTCGGTGATCGTCCGCAACTCGAAGCGCATGGAGAAGCATTGTTTCTCGGAGGGCGACGTGGGCGACAAAATCCGCATCCTGAAGGCATACACCGACCGCGAGGAGGCCGAAATGGTCGTTACCGATCTGCGCGACAAGGTCCGCGCGGCGGGCGACGAGTGGTCGGAGGCTGTGATTCTCTACCGCACCAACAACCAGTCGGCCGTGCTGGAGGACAACCTCCGCCGCCGGGGCATTCCCTACCGCATCTACAAGGGTTCGTCGTTCTACGACCACAAGGAGATCCGCGACATGATGGCCTATATCCGGCTGGTGATCAATCCCCGCGACGACGAGGCGTTCAAGCGCATCGTCAACTATCCGGCCCGCGGCATCGGCGACACGACCGTGCAGCGTATCGCGGCATTGGCCGCCGAGCGGGGCGTCTCGATGTGGGAGGCGGTCGACGCGCTGGTCGCCGAACCCGTCACGGACCCCGTGCAGCGCACCATCGCCCGCAAGGTGGCGGATTTCGTGGCGATGATCCGCGCGCTGTCGCTGGCGCGCAACGACAAGGGGCTGTACGATTTCGGACTGGAGATCGCCTCGCGGTCGGGCATCATCGCTGCCTACCGCACGGAGAACACCCCCGAGGCCGCTTCGGCGTTGGACAACATCGAGGAGCTGCTGAACTCGATGCAGGAGTTCAAGGAGCGGGTCGACGCCGAAATCCGCGGCGGCGAGCGTCCCGAAGAGGAGGAGGCCACCATCGAGGAGTGGTTGCAGAACATGATGCTGATGACCGACATGGATCAGGACGACCCCGACAGCAAGAACAAGGTGACGCTGATGACGGTCCATTCGGCCAAGGGGCTTGAATATAAGTATGTGTATATCGTGGGTCTGGAGGAAAACCTCTTCCCTTCGCAGCGGGCCGCCGAGTCGCCCGACGGCATCGAGGAGGAGCGCCGCCTGTTCTACGTGGCTCTGACCCGCGCCAAGGTTTCGGCGACGATCTCCTACGCCGAAATGCGTTTCAAGTGGGGCAATATGGAGTTTTCGCGTCCGAGCTGTTTCCTGCGCGAGATCGACCCCCGGTACATCGAGTCGGACGCCGATTTCGCGGAGACGCGTCCGCAGCGTCGGCCCGGCGACGACGGACCCGCGGCCATCGACGAACTGCGCCGCCGCTTCGACTACCGCTTCCAGCAGAAACAGC
>OCAT01002173.1_pt1 | contig 10675 bp, 6 predicted proteins | sample 1538311 | NCBI WGS metagenome assembly OCAT01 (sample SAMEA2580287, study PRJEB22360) | human gut metagenome | biome: human gut; feature: human-associated habitat; material: faeces | place: Denmark | collected 2008/2010
CCGTTCGACAAGCATGGCTACCGAAGCGCAACTGAAGCGCGATCTGCCACAGAGCATCGTCATTCCGCCAATCCGTGGCGAAATGGTGCACCTGCGCCCCGCCACCGTCGAGGACCTGCTTCGTTTGGATGAACTTGATGCCTTCTATGGCGCATCCAAGATCACAGGTAAGGATGCGGTCACCGAACGCGCCATCGTACACACGTGGGTCCGCCGCTCCCAGGCTTGGGAAGCCGGTCAGGCACCCGCCGAATCCGGTGTGGGTGATCCGGAATCCCGCCGCACCATCGCATGGGCCGTATTGACTGACGCCGACCATGACGATGACGGTCAGCTCGATGCGGCCAGCACCGATAATGTCATCGGCATGATTTTCCTTATCGACATCGACGGCTGGTCCAAGTCCGCCCGCATCCAGATCATCTTGGGCCGTGAATACCGTGGCCGCGGCTACTCCCGTGACGCCATGCCGCGTGTGATGACCTACGGTTTCGCGCCCGAACCGGCCGGCTTGGGCATGCACCGCATCTGGGTGAGCGTGCCGGAAAAGAACAGCCGCTCGATTTCGGTCTACCAGTCGCTCGGCTTCGTGCCGTCCGGCACCTCGCGCGACGCGTTGTGGGATGCCGAAAACAACAAATACCAGGACCTTATCGTCATGGACACGTTGGCTGACGAGTACGATCCGATTCGTTCGCTTGACGCTTTTGGCATGCACTTGATTGAGGACAACCCGGGTGTCAAGGAAGCGCTGTCCGCGCGCGAGCATTCCATCGCCATCCAGCAGAACAAGCCGGAACCCGAGCCGGCACAGCGTGGTGAGGCAGCCGGCGCCACGACGAGTGACGTGCAGTCCCAGGCCCAGACGCCGGCGGCCGCACAGCCAGTCGAGCCACAGGCCGGGCACCACGACGATACGCAGAAGAACACGCGCCACAGTCTCGAAGAGGAAAGCAACTGGCCGTACGGTCAGGCAGAACGCAAGCCCTCAAAGGAAGCATGGTGGCGTACGCTGGGCCGCGGCCGCAAACGCGATACGGAAAGTGAGTGAGTAAACAAGCATGAGTGCCGAGGATCTCGACAATTACGAAACCGACGCCGAACTCGCGCTGTATAGGGAATACCGTGACGTCATCAAGCTGTTCACCTATGTGGTGGAGACTGAGCGTCGCTTCTACTTGGCGAATAAGGTCGATTTCAACGTGCGTTCCGCTGGTCAGGACGTGTATTTCGATGTGCAGCTGACTGACGCATGGGTATGGGATGTCTACCGTTCCAGCCGTTTCGTCAAGTCCGTGCGCATCGTGACCTTCAAGGACGTGAACGTCGAAGAAGTCCAGAAAACCGATATCGACATTCCCGACGATATTCACTGACAGGCAATCGTCTGATACAGCCTGTATTGACAATGCGCGGCATTCCGTCATCTTACGGCGGGGCGTCGCGCATTGTTCATACAACGCATAGCAAAAGTTCAGACTCGTAACCTTGCCATCGTGTGTCTTGTTTGCTTGCGGCTGATAGAAAATGCTGCATGAACACACACCATATGCAGCAGGGCCTTAAGGGCTCCATCGCGGGCGTGGTTGCTGCCGCCACATTGCTGGCCGGTGGCATCCTGACCGTTCCGCACGCCATGGCTTTGGAGGCCGATGGCCAGTATTACAGCAGCAAGCAGCCATATGTGGCACCTAGCGAAGCGACCACTGCCAGCTATAGCCAGGCGCCGGAAGGCTACGAAACGGTATACACCGAGTCGATGGCTCGCCACGGTTCACGCGGCCTGTCCAGCTACAAATACGACGCATTGCTTATGAAGATGGCCGAAGCCGCCGAAGCGGATAACGGTTTTAAGTCTGATGCCATCAAGTCCGAATTCATGAAGAATCTCAAAGCCATCACCGCCGCAAATGTGGAGAATGGCTACGGTATGCTCACCGGTCAGGGGGCTGACCAACATCAGGGCATTGGCGCACGTGCCTACGAGCGCAACAAGACGCTGTTCGACAACGCAGCCAAGGACGGTGGCAAGATTGCCTATCAGTCCTCTGGCGAAGCCCGCGCTACTGAATCAGGCGAGAATTTTGCTCGCGGTTTCAACGCGGCCTCGAACAATAAACTGGCGAACAGCACTGTGACGCCCGCCGATCCGGCCGGTACCGGCGAGGCGGCGGCTTTCGACAAGACGCCGAACACGCTGTACTTCCACAAGTCCGAAAACCCGGACGGCACTGAGAAAACCGGTGAGGCCAAGCAGCGTGCCGACGATTACCAGAACTTCGTGGAAAACGATGCGATTATCGCAGGCGCTGAGCAAACCATCGCCGAAAACGAGGACGTGAAAACAGCCTCTCACGATTTGCTTTCACAAATCTTCACCGACGACTTCCTCACCAAACTGGCCGACGGCACATACACCTGGTACAACACTGTCGATGGCACCAAGGGCGGCGAGGCCAACTGCGCGCCGGGAGCCGACCCCAGCAAGGATGCCGACGCCTGCGGCGCAGCCAAGAAGAAGATCGCCTCCGAATACGATGCCGCGATGGATCTGTACAACCTGTACATCATCGCCGCTGATATGGAGAACGAGAACACCGGCAGCCATACCTTCGACTTCAACCAGTACTTCCAAGGTGAGCAGGCAGACGACGCCAAGTTGTTCGCCTGGGCGCTTGACGCCGAGGACTTCTACGAGAAGGGCCCGAGCTACGCCGGCCAAGACGAGACCTACACAATCGCACAGCCGCTGCTTGACGATTTCTTCTCGTCGATTGATGAGCGCGTAAACGGCGGATCCACCGTTGCTACTTTCCGCTTTGCCCATGCCGAAACGATGATGCCGTTCGCCGCGCTGCTTGGCCTTCCCGGTTCCACCCAGCAGGCGGCCGCCAGCACCACCGACGTGTACACCTACGCCAACAATGAATGGCGCGGTGAATCGGTGACTCCGATGGCCGCTAATGTGCAGTGGGATGTTGCCGTCAAATCCGGCAACGACCCGAAGACCGGCCGTGCCTACACGCCGCTCGTTCGTATGCTCTACAACGAGCAGGAAATCGCCTTCCGCTCCGAATGCACGCCGATTGCCGATGGTTCCACGTGGTACAAGCTCACTGAGCTTAAAAGTTGCTTGGCCTCCGACCACCAAACCCTAGGCGACGATGCGCATCTGACTGATGATTCCACAACGCAGCCGGGCACAGGACCTAACACTGGTGAAGGAACGAGTACCACTCCGAATAACAATGGTGCGGGAACTCATCAGCCCAGCAACACTCAGGCTAATGGTACGGAAAACGAGTTGAGTCGTACTGGTGTTGCCGTTACTGGTGTTGCGGGGATTATGATGCTGCTTGCACTTGCAGGCATCTCGCTGAATCTATGGAAAGTTCGTCGCTGACGAATTAGCCTAAGACCAAACCGATTCGCCGCGCTGTGTGTGACGCAACGTTGCCGAATACCCCTACCTCACGATTCGATGCGTCGCCTTTCTGCTGATGGAAAGACGGCGCATCGGTCGTATATCGGGAGAATTCTGTAAGCATTCACTCATCTTTCGGTGTGCGATTCCGGGGCTTCTAGTAGACTGTCTCTGATTTTGCGTTTATAAGGAGCATAATGACCGACAAGCAATCCGTAGTGATTATCGGCGGCGGTCCGGCTGGACTTACCGCCGCATGGGAACTCATCAAGGACGGCGGTGCCGACAAGTACGACGTGACCGTGCTGGAGGGGACCCGCGAATTCGGCGGCATCTCGCGCACCGTGAAGTACAACGGCAACCGCATGGATATCGGCGGCCACCGTTTCTTCTCCAAAGACGAACGCATCATGGATTGGTGGAAGACCGTTCTGCCGTTGCAGGGCGCACCCTCCTATGATGACAAGAAGCTCGGCCGTGACCACGACATGGAGCCGGGCGGCCCCGATCCGGAGACGGAGGACAAGGTGATGCTCAAGCGCCACCGCGTGTCCCGTATCTTCTGGAACCGCCACTTCTTCGATTACCCGATTTCGCTGAGCCCCAACACGTTGAAGGCCATGGGCTTCAAGCTCACCATGGTGGCCGGCTTCAGCTACCTGAAGTCCATGTTCCACAAGCTGCCGGAAGACAACCTGGAGAACTTCTACATCAATCGTTTCGGCCGCAAGCTGTATTCGATGTTCTTCGAGGGCTACACGGAGAAGCTGTGGGGCCGCCACCCCTCCCAGATCTCCGCCGACTGGGGCGCCCAGCGCGTCAAGGGCCTGTCCATCATGGGCGTGCTCAAGAACGCCTTCCAGAAGCTTAGCCCCAGGAAGCGCTCCAACGCGGAGGTCGAGACCTCGCTGATCGAGGAGTTCTGGTATCCGAAGTACGGTCCCGGCCAGCTGTGGGAGACCGTCGAGTCCAATTGCGAGGCCGCCGGCGTCAAGGTGCTGACCGACGCCAGGGTGGTCGAGGTCCGCCAGACCGATGGTGCCGTGTCTTCCGTGGTGTACGAGGATTCCGAGGGCAACCGCACCGAGCTTTCCGGCGACCAGTTCATCTCCTCGATGCCGGTCAAGGACCTGGTCAACGCCATCGACGCGGCCGGCGCCGATCCCGAGGCCGTTGATTCCAAGCCCGCCCCGGCCGATATGACCGAGGTGGCCAACGGCCTGCCGTACCGCGATTTCGTGACCGTGGGCCTGCTGGTCAAGCACCTGAAGCTCAAGAACACCACCAGCATCCCCACCCTCGGCAATCCGCCGATCGTGCCGGACTGCTGGATCTACGTGCAGGACCCGGGCTACAAGGTCGGCCGTCTGCAGATCTTCAACAACTGGAGCCCGTACCTGGTCAAGGACGTGGACGACACCGTGTGGATCGGTCTCGAGTACTTCTGCGAGGAGGGCGACTCGTTCTGGAACATGAGCGAGGAGGATGTCACCAAGTTCGCGATTTCCGAGCTCACCCGCATGCGTGTGATCAACGGTCCGGACGAGGTCATCGACTCCCATCGTGAGCGCGTCAGGAAGGCGTACCCCGCCTACTTCGACACCTATGAGCACATGGACGAGCTCATCGAGTACCTCGACGGCTTCGGCAACCTGTACTGCGTGGGCCGTAACGGCCAGCACCGCTACAACAACATGGACCACTCCATGGCCACCGCCATGGAGGCCGTCGGCAACATCAAGACCGGCAAGACGTCCAAGAAGAACGTGTGGTCCGTCAACACCGAAAAGTCCTACCACGAAGAAAAGTGAATAAACCTTGTTGAGCTCCCTCGTCACAGAGGGAGCTTTTTTGGTTTTCGGCGGGCCGTTTTGCGTTGGTCGAGTTGGCGTTGTACAGTGAACGAAGTTCGCAGAGACTCAGAGACGCAGCGAACATTCATGAGCGGTGCAACCGCAATAATCACTCTTAACGCCTGGATAGGCATGGGTCTGTTCGGTATGGAAAGGGCAACCAGTGGCAAATAGCCAGAATCTTGAGGATATGAAGCTGCCTGAGCTCAAAGAGCTCGCTAAACAGATGGGCCTGCGCGGCACGTCGACCATGCGCAAGCCCGAGCTGCTCGCCACCCTGCAGGCGGCGCGCAATGGTGGAGAGCCGCCGGCCGGTGTGACCGTGCGCGCCCCCAAGGCCGCCAAAACCGCCAAGGTCGTCAAGGCTCCGCAGTCCGATGCCGCTGAGGCCAACACCACAGACAATGCTGACGTGGCCACCCAGTCGCCGGCTCCGGCTCCGGCTGCCACGGAACCGCAGCTCGATTTGCCGCTTCCCGTGGCCGACGATGCCAAGAAGGACGAGACCGAACCGCGACGCACCCGTCGTAAGGCCGCCGATGATGCCGCATCCGAACCGCGTGCGGCCCGCCGTCGTCGCGATGACGACCAGCCCGATTTCGCTCGCCGCAAGCCGCGCAAGAAGGCCGATGAGGCCGGCGATCTGCTGGCCACGCTCGATTTGGGAGATGCAGCGCCTACCGAGCGTCGCCGCGAGCGTCACGAGGACGTGGAAGTTCCGCTGATTCGCCGAGTCCGTGATGATGAGGACGAGCAGCCTCGCCGCCGTCGTCGCACTGCGGAAAACAGCGAAGAAACCGTGCGTGACCTCGACGATATCCTGGCCACGCTGCCCACGCAGAAGCACGAGGAAACGTCCGAAGACGGCGAGCAGAACGACGATCACGAGTTCGTGCGTCGTAACCGCCGCGACCGTAGCGATCGCAACGATCGCGATACCCGTAATGATCGCAGCGATCGCCGTAACCGTCGCATGCGTGGCCGTGATCGCGACAACGCCGATGATGATCGTCGCTATGATGATCGCGATAATCGTAGCGATCGCAATGACCGTGATAGCCGCCGCGAAGAGCCGCAGGAGGATCTGGTGCCGGTGGCCGGCATCGTCGACGTGCTCGACTCCTACGCTTTTGTGCGCACTTCCGGCTACCTGCCCGGCCCGAACGACGTGTACGTTTCCATGGGCCAGGTCAAGAAGTACGGCCTGCGCAAGGGCGATGCCGTGCATGGTTCGATTCGCGCCCCGCGTGAAGGCGACCGCCGCAACCAGCGCCAGAAGTTCGTGCCGCTGCAGGCCATCGATTCCATCAACGGCCAAAGCGTTGAAGAAGCGCTCAGCCGTCCGCAGTTCTCCAAGCTCACGCCGCTGTACCCGCAGGAGCGTTTGAAGCAGGAGACCGCCCCGAACAAGCTCACCGGCCGTATCATGGACATCGTTTCCCCAATCGGCAAGGGCCAGCGTGGCCTGATTGTCTCCCCGCCGAAGGCCGGTAAGACCATCACCCTGCAGAACATCGCCAACTCCATCGCCGCCAACAACCCCGAGGTCCACCTTATGGTGGTGCTCGTGGACGAGCGACCCGAAGAGGTCACCGATATGGAGCGCACGGTCCAGGGCGAGGTCATTTCCTCCACCTTCGACCGTCCGGCCTCCGATCACACTACGGTTGCCGAACTGGCCGTCGAACGCGCCAAGCGTCTTGTGGAGCTCGGCCAGGACGTGGTCGTACTGCTCGATTCCATGACCCGACTGGCTCGCGCTTACAACATCGCAGCCCCTGCCTCCGGCCGCATCCTGTCCGGTGGTGTGGACGCGCAGGCCCTCTACCCGCCGAAGAAGTTCTTCGGTGCGGCCCGCAACATCGAAAACGGCGGCTCCCTGACCATCATCTCATCTGCGCTGGTGGAAACCGGCTCCAAGATGGACGAGGTGATTTTCGAGGAGTTCAAGGGCACCGGCAACATGGAACTGCGCCTGTCCCGCGAGCTGGCGGACAAGCGACTGTTCCCGGCCATCGACATCAACGCTTCCGGCACCCGCCGCGAGGAGCTCATCACCAACCCGCAGGAACTGCCGATTATCTACCGTCTGCGTCGACTGCTGGGCGGCATGGAGCCCGAGCAGGCCTACCAGACGCTGGTGCCGCGCCTCAAGAAGACCGCCACCAACCGCGACTTCCTCGCCGCCATCGTGCAGCAGGCCAACACCGGCAACGCGGTCAACGGCAACTGATCAGACCGCTGAACAATAGTGTAAGGGCTGCACCCTGATTGATACGGGGTGCAGCCCTTGTCGTATCTGATGCAAATACATCAACTATCACATTGCAGTTGTAGTATTGCCGTCAACGTTCACATGCACGCTGACGATATATGAGATGAAAGAGGCATCACTGGGTTCGATTGTTTTGGGAGTGGGCAGTGGTGCGGCCATGTTCGGCGATGCGGATGCCAGCCATATCCTCACCGGCGACTATGACATCTGAGATATCTGACTTTGCGCATCGTGCAAAGCCGTAATCGGGAGTATCCTCGAATCTATGAGCGAAACGAGCAGCGACTGGCAAAGGACCACCATCGACTCCGCCCAGGCGGCGGCCCACCCGGAAACCGCACAAGCGGTGGCGCGCATCAAAGCGCTGCGCCAAACCATCGATAACATCGATTCGGCGGTCATCGCATTACTGGCCGAGCGGTTCAAGGCCACCTCGCAGGTCGGCGTGCTCAAAGCCAACGCCGGATTCGCGCCCGAAGACACCAAGCGTGAGGACTATCAGATCGAACGCCTCCACCGCATCGCCATCGATGCCGGGCTTGATCCGGAAATTGCCGAAATGTACCGTGAATTCGTGGTTACCGAAGCCAAGAAGCGCCACCAGCGCATAGCCGATGCCGGTGGTGACCCGGGCGTACTCGACGTATTCGCCTGATTCGCCCGCAGCGAATGGGCACCTTTCGGATATTCGTCTATAGGGCAAGTTGCCTGCAGCGACTACATTAATACGGGAATGGAATGCCCGTAGTGGTCGACTGTATGAATGGGATACGTAGATGAGATGTGGTGCCGCACTGGTCAGTTGCGCATTGTGCGTGGCTTCGATTCTCGGCGGTGCTTGGATGTCTCGTCCGACTCCGGTTGATTACGGTCCGGTGCTCGCTACGGCAAGTGATATGTACGCCGTCACCGATGCCGAAGGGGAGCCGGTCCGTTGGTATGTGGTAGGGAAGGGCGGCGCCGGCAATGGCGCCAGTGCCGATTCCGGCAATAGCGGTTCCACTGATACCGATTCCGCCAATAGTAATTCCGGCACGTCCAAGGTTTCTCGTATCCCCGCTTCCGCCGCCACCCTGCCATGGAAAGTCAGCGTCACCTACTCGCTTGACGGTCCGAACGTCGAGGCAAACGAGGTTGCCGGCGCGTCTGGACTGATCGGCGTGTATATCGATATTAAGCCGCAAACCAAGGAAGCCAACCGTACGATCCCGGTTGTCGCCTTTACCGTGCCTACGCAGGTAGCCGATGATGTTTCCGCTGACAACTCCATTACGGTGACCACGCAAGGTTCCAATACCGTAGTCGCCGCAGCTGGAAAAGCCGCAACCGGCTTGGAATTCAGCTGCTATATGAACGCCAAAGACTTCTCCATGAGTTCCGTGGCGCTCGCCGTATTGCCTTCCAATTCCAGCAGTCCGGCAGTTGGTGCTAATCCCGATGCCGCGAATGCCGCCGCACAGCCTGCTGCCGATACGGATGTCGCCCAACTCACCGCCTCTGCCGCCACACTGGTCGATTCACTGACCGACGCCGGTTCTGGTGAACAGCAACAGCTCATCGAGCAGCTTCAAACCCTGCGCGATAACGAACGTGCGCTGAACAAGTCTGTAGTGGCCGAACGCGAAACCGCCCATAAGCGGACGTTTGAAGACTATATGGCCGCGTATGTGGGCTCATATACCACGCACCTGTCTGGATCGATTGGCACCTCCACCCAGTTGCCGGCGTTGATGGGCACGGCCGGCGAACTGTCCGGGGACACGCCTTTGGCTCAAGCCGTACTCGACTTGGCCAACGCGGTGAACAACGTCAGTGCCGCACATCAGCATGCCGGTGCGGTCGATGCGTTGGACGAGGTGATTCGCCGCATCCAGCAGCAAGGCACCACCGGACTGGTGGATGATCTGATCGCCGAGGCTTCGGAGGAAGCCACTCAAGGCTCCAAGCAATACGCCGATGGCCAGAGCCAGCTCTCCGCCGCAATGATTCCGTATTCGATGAAATACACGGACGTTTACACGGCCAATTTGAGCGCCCTGACCGGCGGCACGTCCTCGGGCGCCACCGCTTACGAGAGCCAAGCCATCGCCGAAACCAACGGTAGCGATGAACTCGCCGACGCTCAATCCAAGGTCGATGCCGCGATGAGCACGCTTGCCACCGCCTCCGAGCATACGGGCAAAGCCACGGCCTTGCGCCAGATTGTATTGCGATTCTCCGATCAGTTCGAAGGCGGCGCGTCCTCGGCTTCCGGCAGTGATGGTGATGGTTCGTCCGGTGATGTCTCTTCCGGTCCGGTGACCGAGGCTCAGGCACTGACTGGCCTGGTCGATTCGCAATCGCAATCGTTCTACGGCAAGACCCGGGCCGCCCAAGCCAAGCGTAAGGCCGATGCCGCCCGTAAGCAGGCCAAAGCCGCGCAACAGCAGCAGTCGCAGCATTCCAAGGCCTCACTGGTCGATGACACCATGTCCATGTCTGCTGGCGATGTGATGAACTATGCGGGTGGTCTTACTTCGGCCATCGGTGGTGGAGGTAAGTTCGATTCGTCCAAGAGCGATGGTTCGGGAACGAACGACTCAGCCAAGTCGAGCGATACTGGCGATTCCGGCAACAATCTTGACACCGCTCCAGTACTGTTCGGCTTTGGCACTGGCGGCACGCTGCTCAAGCATGACATGAGCGCGCTGATCAATGAGACCGTGGAGATCAGCGATGCTGGCACGCTCTTGGCGCAGGCCGTCGCGCAGCTCGATAGCCCCAATACGCAACAAAAAACCGCCGAAACCCGATACCTCATCGTGATTCCGACGGTGTGATGGTGTATGCGGGAAAATCCGCATGCGACAGGTGCCCAATACGCGTAAAGTGCGTTATCGGTGTGGGACGCCGCATCAAAAACTGGCTTTTTCGATGCGGCGTCCCACACCCTCTTGTAAGTCAGAGCTAACTATAGTTTGAAGAATGGCTAAATTCCAAGGATTTGTTGATTCGGTCTGTGGGACGCCGCGTATATAAAACGTTTGACACGCGTGGTGGCCCACGCTATTGTGGGCCGCCAGCTTACAATGCGGGATATTTGCGTGCCGTCCCACAGTCGTGTCATCCGAACGTCAAAAAACA
>OCAT01002184.1_pt1 | contig 10621 bp, 6 predicted proteins | sample 1538311 | NCBI WGS metagenome assembly OCAT01 (sample SAMEA2580287, study PRJEB22360) | human gut metagenome | biome: human gut; feature: human-associated habitat; material: faeces | place: Denmark | collected 2008/2010
TTGCGACGGCCGCTCTGCTTTGGCTCAGCTCCATTTCGTTGATCGTGCCGGCTCGGTAGCTCGATTCCATCAGCCGGTAGGTATCTTCGCGGGATCGCAGCGTGGAGCGTGAAATGTATTCGGCATATTCGTACTGCAGGTAGTCGAAATAAGTCGTCGCCACCTCGGCCGCCAGCGAAACCATCACGCCCTGTGCTGCCCGGTCGGTTGCAAGCATCTGAGCGCGGTCGGCTTCGCTCATCCGGCGGATTTTGCCGAACAGATCCACCTCCCAGCTGATCGTCGGCTTGATCATGTAGCTCTGTTCCGGCTTGTCGGTGGTCAGGCCCACGTACGACTCGGTGCCGTACTGGGCATCGAGACCGTATCCGACCGAAGGTCCGAGACTCGCTTTCGTGGCCTTGAGCGTGAGCCGGGCCTGCTCGACGCGCGACAGGGCTACGGCTATGTTGCGGTTATTTCTGAGGGCGGTCGAAACCAGCCTGACGAGCGTCGTGTCGTTGAACAGTTTCCACCACCCGAGATCCGAGGCCGCATCGGATACCTGACCGATGTAGCGGTGCGGAATTGCGACCGCAGGGGGCTCGAACCGCGGGCCTACCGTGCAGCCGAACAGGGCTGCCGAGGCGAGGAGCAGAGGAAGGTATTTCGGATTTTTCATGACTTTTCGTTTTTCGTTTTTCGTTTCTGATCGTATCGGCTCATGCGGCCGACGAGTACGAACAGGGCCGGGTAGGCGTACAGCCCGATGACCGTAGCGACCAGCATGCCTCCGAAAAGCGCGAGGCCCATGATGTTGCGGGCGACGGCATTGCTTCCCGTGGCCAGTATCAGCGGAAGCACGCCCATCAGGAAGGCTACGGCCGTCATGACGACGGGGCGGACACGCAGCTTGGCTCCTTCCAGCGCGGCTTGTTGCAGGTCCATTCCCTCGTCGAACTTGTCGCGCGCGTATTCGACGATCAGAATCGCATTCTTGGCTGCCAGTCCGATCAGCATGATGAGCGATACTTGCAGAAAGATGTCGTTGATGTAGACCGGATTGAACAGATGTCCCAGATAAGTGAACGCCAGAGCCCCGAACACTGCGAAGGGAATGCCCAGCAGGATACTGAGCGGAAGCGTCCAGCTTTCGTACAGCGCTGCGAGGATCAGGAAAACGAAGACGACCGCGTACAGGAATACCGTGCCTGCTCCGCTTTTCTGCGCTTCCTGATACGACATGTTGCTCCAAGCGTAGCCCATGTCCGAGGGAAGCACCTCGTCGGCGACTTCTTCCAGTGCCTTCATGGCCTGAGCCGTCGAATATTCGGACGCCGGGAGTCCCGTCACGCCGGCGGCCCGGTACAGGTTGAAGCGATTCGTAAACTGCGGTCCCGTCGTGTCCCTCACGGTAATGAAGGCCGACAGCGGCACGCTTTCGCCTCGGTCGTTGGTCAGATAGAACATGTCCAGCTTCGACTCGTTGAGCCGGTACTCGTCCTCGGCCTGAATGTAAGTCTGGTACATGCGGCCGAAACGGTTGAAGTTATTGACGTACATGCCGCCCAGATACGAGCTGATCTGCGAGTGCAGCTCGTCGAGCGAGATGCCGGCCTTGAGCACTTTCTCGTTGTCGATCGAGATGGCCTTCTGGGGCTCGTCGGCCTGAAAGGTCGTGCTGATAGTCGCTATTTCGGGCCGCTGCCGGGCGGCGGCTATGAAGCGATCGGTATAGTCGGCCAGATAGCCGGGCGTGTTGCCGCCTTTGTCCTGGATCATGATCGTGAAGCCGGAGCCGGGGCCCAGTCCCGGTATCGAGGGAGGTCCGAACGTGTATACCTGAGCCGAGTTGATCTCATAGTAGAGCTGCTCGTTGAGCCGGGTCGTGATCTGCCCGGCCGTCATCTTGCGCTGGCTCCAGTCTTTCAGTCGGATGAAAATCAGGCCGCTGTTCGGCGATTGGTTGCCCGACAGAATGCTGAATCCGGCAACGGAGGTCACCGATTGAACGTTGTCGTTCCGGCGCAGGATGGAGTTGATCCGGTCGATCGCCTCCTTGGTCCGGTTCAGCGAGGCGGCTTCCGGCAGCTGTACGTCCGCCATCAGATAGCCCTGATCCTCGTTGGGCAGGAATCCGGTGGGAACCGTTTTCAGCAGAAGCAGCACGGCTATGACGGATATCGCGATGAAAATCAGTGTTCGGGCGCTGTGTCGAACCATGATTTTGCTGGTTTTCAGGTAGCTGTCTACGCTCCGGCCGAAACGGCGGTTGGACCACCCCACAAAACTCTTTCATCGAAAAACGGCGGTTGAACCAGCCGAAAAATCCTTTGGTTTTTTTCCCGCTCTGAGGTCGCAGCAGGATCGAACAGAGCGCAGGGCTCAGCGACAGGGCATTGATACCCGACAGCGCGACGCTGATGGCAATCGTGATGGCGAACTGTCCGTACAGCTTGCCGGCCGCTCCGGGCATCAGGCCGACGGGCAGAAAGACGGCCATCAGTACCATGGTCGTCGCAATGATCGGGGAGGCTACCGTTTTCATCGCGGCGATCGTCGCGTCTTTCCCGTTCATGCCTTTTTCGATGTTGACCTGCACCGCTTCCACGACGACGATCGCGTCGTCGACGACCAGGCCGATGGCAAGCACCAGACCGAGCAGCGAGAAGACGTTGATCGAAAAGCCGAACAGCGGAAAGACCATGAATGCCCCGACCAGCGAGACCGGAATCGCGATGATCGGCACGATCGTGGCCCGAATGTTCTGCAGGAACAGGTAGATGACCAAGACGACCAGCAGCAGTGCCAGAGCGAGCGTGACGACGATATCGTGGATGCCGAGCAGGATCGTCCGGGTCGAGTCGACGATCGTGTGATAGTGCATTCCCTCGGGGAACGACTGCGAGAGCTCCCGCATCGCGGAGTTGACCTCCTTACCTACCTCGACGGCATTGCTGCCCGGCGACTGGTTGATCATGATCATGCTGGAGGGCTGTTGCTGGTAGGTCGAGTAGACGTCGTAAGTCTGCGAGCCCAACTCGACGTCGGCCACGTCTTTCAGATACACGAGCGACCCGTCCGGCTCGGCGCGCAGAACGATCCGCTCGAATTGCTCGACCGTGTTGTACTGGGCCGGCATGCGTACCGTATAGGTGAACTGGACCGAGCCGTCGTTAGGCTCGGCGCCGAGCTGGCCGCCGGGTATCACCTCGCTCTGCTGTTCGATGGCCGAAGCGATGTCGTCGACGGTCACTCCCAGATAGTCCATTCGGTCGGGCTTGACCCAAATGCGCATCGCATAGGCGCCTCCGCCCATGACCTGGACGCTTCCCACGCCGTTGATCCGCGCCAGCCGGTCCTTGATATGCAGGATCGCGTAATTGCCCAAGAAGTTTTCGTCGTATCTGCCGTCCGAGTAGAGCGACAGTACCTGAATGAAACTGCTCATCGTTTTCTCGGTCGTGACTCCTTGCTTGATGACGACCTGCGGGAGCATGGGCGTGGCCGACGATACGCGGTTCTGCGTGAAGATCGTATTCATGTCGGGATCCGTGCCGACGGCGAACGACACCTGCAGCGACATGCTACCGTTGTTCGAGTTGGTCGATTGCATGTAGATCATGTCGCTCACGCCGTTGACGCTTTCTTCGAGCGGCGTGGCGACGCTCTGTTCGATCGTCAGCGCGTCGGCTCCGAGATACTCGGCCGATACCTCGACCACGGGCGGGGTGATGTCCGGATACTGCTCGATCGGCATGCTCCGTATGGCGATCAGTCCGAGCACGACGATCATAATGGCTATGACCATTGCGAAGATCGGACGTCTGACGAAGATATTTCCCATCTTTTTCAATGCTTTACGGTTGAATCGGCCGTCGGATCCGGCTCGACGACAGCCCCTTCGCGCAGTTTATGGAATCCGGAGGTGATGATCCGTTCGCCGGCGTTCACTCCGGAAGTGACGATCCGTCGGTCGCCGTACGTCCCTCCGAGCGTGACGATCCGCTGCCGTGCGCGGTTGTCTTTGTCGAGCACGTAGACGCTATATACGTTCTGCGTCTGGACGACGGCCGTCTGTGGAATCAGGAGCGCTCCGTAAACCGTGTCGGCCACGACCTCGATCCGGGCGAACTGTCCCGGCCGGAGCAGCGTGTCGGGATTGGGAAACGTGACCTGCGCATCCAGCGATCCGGTTTGTTGTTGGACGGCCCGGCCGATGAAGTCGAAACGGCCTTTCTGCGGATAGACGACGTTGCCTGCGATACGTAGCGTAATATCGTACATCCGGGTTCTGTCCCGGCTGAGCATGTCGTAATAGGTCTGTTCCGGTATGTAAAAGAGAACGCGTATGGAATCGACCTGCGAGACAGTGTTCAGAACGGTGTACTGAGACCCTTCGCCCACATAGTCTCCCACGCGGGCCAGCGTTCGGCCGATAATGCCGTTGAGCGGAGAGGAGATGCGCGTATAGCCCTGCTCTATGCGTGTGTAGTCGAGCGAGGCTTGGGCTGCGTTGAGCGAGGCGCGGGCGGCCGAGAGGCGAGCTACGGCCTGGTCCAGATCGCTTTTGCTGGCGGCGCTGGTCTCTGCCAGCGGTTTGACCCGGTCGTAGTTCTGTCTGGCGGCGATCATTTCCGCTTCGGCTTGCCGGACTGCGGCCGTGCTGCGGGCCGTTTGCGCTTCGTAAGGCTGCGGCTCGATCACGTACAGCAACTCGCCCTTGCGGACGAACGAGCCTTCCTTGAAATGGATGCTGCGGAGGAAGCCGCTGACCCGCGCTTGAATCGTAATGTCGTTGCGTCCGTAAGTCTGTCCCACGAAACTCATCGTAACCGGGACGTCCCCGGCGATGACTTCGGCGACCGGCAAGCGGAGCGGAGGAGAAGATACGCTTTTTTCTTGACGGCATCCCCAGATCATGACAGCGGAGATAATCGGAAATAAGAAAATGGTACGGACGTTTTTCATGGAATCGAATTTTGTTCTGCCGATTCGTCAAAAAACATACCGTTCGGCGAGTCGAAAAGCCGATTTCGAGGCTTCTTCCCCCGATTTTTAGCCTGTGCACGATTTTATCACAAAAAGATATCGTCTGAAAAAATAGAGGAAAAACGGAGGATAAATCTTGATGCATTCTGTTTGGAAAGGATTTGCATTTCAGTATTAACCGATTGATTTTGAACTCAAAGTACGTATGCCAATGATCCGCTGTTTGTAGAAAATATTCTCTTATTGTTTCTATTTTGGTTATATTACAAAATTGAGGATATGCGGTTTGCTGTTTCAAATTGTAATCTGTGTTTGTCTTTGTTCACAGTGTTACTACGAGTATGCTTTCGTCAATATGCATATGTTGATATAAGAAGACCGTATTTGATCCGATATGTAAAATTGATGCATATGTGTTTCTCGAAGTGCGGTTGCTATTTTTTCTCGGGCAGAATCTCCGGCGGAAACTTGACGGTTGAGAGAAAAATCCCGTGCAATTCAGGGCGGAGAAATGGAAAATAGTCATGATAAAGATGTTGGTGGTATCGGAGTTTTGGCAACGGCAGTCTATGTGCGTTCGGCTGTAACAATATTGTTCCTTCCCGGTCAATGCGTGTGGGTCGAGGCGCGTTTTCCGATGTTCCGCATGCAATCGGTTCCTTCCCCGAGCATTTCCCGGAAGGCGCCGGGGTATTTCCCCGTTGTTGTTCGTAGCCGAAAAGAATGACATGACGAAATAACGGTAAAGTGAAATGCTCATAACGGTCTGCGGCCGTTTTGCGAGGGGAGGGGAGGTAGCCCGTGCTCCGTTCGGTTCGTCCGAATATGGGGAGAACAGAACGTTTTATTGGGTTGAGAAAGTTTGATCGGCTTTTTAAAATTTAAAATCTTGTTATATTTGTATTATCTTACTATTCATCAAATTTATGACGTTATGAAAAAGTTTATCTATGGGGCATTGCTGATCGGCTGCGCGCTTTTTTCAGTATCATGCGACGACGATGAGAAAGGGCCTGCTTTGCCTGTCGAAGTGGCTTATCAGAATGCTTCCGGCAGTTATCTGGAAGGTACGGAGCAGATGGCTCTGTTTCGTATAAGCCTTAGCTCTGCCTCTTCGGCGAGTTATGAGCCGCTGGTCATTACGCTTGCGACCGGAGCGGTCAGTGATGTGAACGATCTGACGATCGCTGCAGGGACTTATTCCGTAGTTCAGTCATCGACATTGACGGCGGGCCAAATAGCCCAGGGTGCAAAAGCAGGGGATACGCCCAGCGGTTCCTATTTCGGAAGCGGTTCGGCCGCTCTGTTGATCAGCACCGGTCAACTGACTGTCGTGCGCTCGGGTTCGAGCTATACGCTTTTAGGCTCTTTTACGCTTTCGGACGGCTCACAGGTGGAAGTGCGCTACAGCGGTGTTATCGAGATCGAGAATTTAGTGCCGATTCCTCCGCAAACGATTTCCTATCAGAGTGCTGTGGGCAGTTATTACGGAACCGACAGCGAACTACAGATCGCATCCTATCAGATACGTTTTTCGACGAAAGGCGTGATGGATGAAAATCCTCCTGTCGAGTATCTGTATCTCATGCTGAGCGGTTCGCCCGTGACCGATTTGGCGTCGTTGGAGATCGAAGCGGGAACTTATACCATGGCCGCTGACGGGGAATTCGTCGCAGGCAAGTTTTATCCCGGTGAAATTGACGGCGAGAATTTGAGCGGTTCGATCGTTATGAAACTGTCCGATGCTCAGAATCAGGAAATTTCGCTTGTAACGGGCGGAGAGTTTACCGTCGAGGAAAAGGAGAACAAAATGTTCGACGTGAATGGCAGGTTGGAGCTTCAGGACGGTACGGAACTCGAGTTTTCATATTCGGGAGCGCTCGTCGTCGACAATCTTTCCTCGGAAGGCCGGCCGGCCGACGAGTTGGAACTACCTCAGAGCGAGCTGGCCGAGGATGTGACGGTTACGCTTTTGCCTACCGAGGGATACCTGACTTTCTGGCCTTCGTTCTTCTATGAATATCCCGATTTCGATTACGTATATATCCAGCTTTATAGCGATAATAACTACATGAATTGCATCGATCTCGGCCTTATCGTCGACAAAACGAAGTCTGACGGAGAGACACTGCCGGTAGGGAAGTATCCCATGATGAACCGTTATCCGAGCGAATTTGCTTCGCTGAGCAAAGCATCAGTCGCCGCATTTGCCATCAAGACCGATACGAATCCGATGATCCGCTACGGTTGCTGGTACGTGACCAATTATGCGACCAATAATCCTCTGGTGGACGGAGAGGTGGAAGTTCTTTCTTTCGATGCCGAAACGAATGCGATTCATTTGCGCTTCGAGTTGAAAGATAATGCCGAAACGCCTCATACTGTTTCGGGTGAGTTCGAAGGGACGCTGTCTCAAATATAGGTCTGTATAAGGAGATATTTAGATTGGAAGGCCCCGACTGAAATCGGGGCCTTTTTCTTGTCGAAACGGGAAAATGGCGCTTTGCGATCGGCTGAGTCTGAGCCGGAAAATGGTTTTCTCCTTTTAGCCGCGACCGGACAGTATTGTCCTGTCTGTGGTTCGCATTCACGACAGGAAGCGAGGCGACTCGTACCGATCCCGTCTGCGGAGGCGACGTATCGATTGATTTTATCGTCAGTCGATATGTCGTTCCTAACGGCTATATGTGCATTTTACGTTCAATCGCATGAAGAAACATAAAGATGCCGGACTCGTACGGTCCGGCATCTCTATGACAAATAACGGTCTTGTCTCTACGAAAGCATTCTGCGGGAACTGAATACGAGAGCGTTTATCGTTCGTTGCCGTCGGGGTTCATCAGGGTAAGCGTCCGGCGGAGCCATACCCGGTAACGGATATTTCGGTTCCAAGTATTGCCTGCCGAGGCGAAATCGCACAGCATGATCTGGCGCGGCTCAGCCAGCTCGCCTTCGAGGTCGGTCCCCAAGATCATCGGGGCGGTGAACGCCATCCACATTTTCTCGGGCTTTTCCTCGGCAGGCAACAGCGTCACGAAACCGTCCGTTGCCTGAACGACGACTGTCTCATCGACGAAACCGTCCCCGAAACGCGTGTCCCGGGCCAATACGACCGGTCCGCGCTCGATCGCCTGAAATCCTCCCTGACGGATCAGCCGGCCGCGCATATCGAGCTTCACCCCGATTCGGTCTCCGGCTTCCCATCTCCGTTTGAGGCGGAGGTATTCGCCGGGAGTCGCGCCCTCCACGGACTGGCCGTTGACCGTGACCATCGAGACGGCGCTCCATGCCGGTATGCGCAGGGAAACGGTGAACTCGAAGCTTTTGCGCGGGTCGATCATGATCTCGATATCGCCTTGTTCGGGATAGCTCGTCGCCTGTTCGAGCAGCACCTCGCCTCCGTCGAGTCTGACGGTCGACGACATGGGACCATACAGGTTAACGAACAGTTCGTCGCCGTAGTCGGTTACGGCAGCCTCGGGCAGCAAAGCGAAAGCGCGGGGCCCGTTCATATTGCAGCAGTTTACGTGCATGCCGCACTGCTCTTCGCCGGCCGACCGCGCGCCTTCGAGCGGGCTGTACTTGGCTATTTGCGAGGCGTCCTCCTTCATCGAGGCGGCCAGCGCGTTGTAGGCGCTTCGCTCGATCTGGTCGGCATAAAGCGGATTGCGGGTCAGTCGGAGCAGATCGTAGCACAGTTTCATCCATGTCATCGTGACGCAGGTCTCCATCGTATGATAGGCCGGTTCCGTCTGGAGAGCCTTTCCCTTGTAAAAGCATTCGAACGAACTCCCCGATCCGGCAATGTTGATCTCGTCGGCGATGATGCTCGTCACGGTCGCCTCGACCGCTTTCAGATAGCGGGGGTCGTTCGTAACCTTATACAGTTCGAGCAGTCCGTCGTAGCACGACATCATCTCGTAGGCTTTCTGTCCGTTCTCCCAAACGAACCATCCCCGAGACGGATCGTCGAGCGGGAAGCGTTCCGACACGGGAACGCCGTCGAGCGCCTTGGCTATCAGTTGCGGTCCGTCGGCCGATTCCATACGATCGACGATATACCGCGCGAAGTCGAGGTACTTTTCGTCCAGCGTGCGGTTGTACAACAGCATGATCGGTTCCAGAATCGAGCACGACGACATGCCCCGGTAAATGCCTGTCCGCTCGATTTGCCTGACGGCCGGAATTTGCGTCAGCAGATGATCGGCCAGACGTACCGCCCCGTCGAGCGCTTTCTTGTCGCCCGTCAGGTCGTAGTAGGCGAGCAGACCGAGCATGGTGTACTTGCGGCCCCACACGTCCCAGTTGGTCAGTTGGGCCTCCGGCGCGTAGTTGCCGATGTATCCGTCGGGTTGCTGGGCGGCGAGCAGCGATTCGACTCCGCCCTCTATCTTGCGCAACAGCTCGGGATCTTTGTTGTAACGGTAGGATGCGATGGCTCCGAGAGTCCATTTACCCCAGAATTCGGACTGCCACAGGCTGGTTTCCGTTTGCCGGCGCATCGGAGCGACCAGCAGATCGGGGTCTTCGCTGCATACGCGGACCCGGATACAAGCGTCGATCCGGTCGCCCAGATAGCCGTCCATATGCGTTTGTACCCGCGAAACGGGAATTTTCGGTTTTTTCTTCGCGGATTTCGGGGCGGCCGTCGATCCGGCGATAACAAGACAGCAAAGGATCGCGGCGGTCAGCAGTTGTTTTTTCATGATCGTTCGGGTTGTGAAATGTTTGATTCGAACGATAAAGATAGTGAAAAAATCGATGTAAGCCGTTTCGGCAGGACAACTCCCAAACAGGCCGCAGCGAAAACTGCGGCCTGTTTGGGAAAAATCCACCGGCGGAGAGCTTACATGAAAGCCTTCACGCAACTTTCGGGTTCGCCGTCGAACAGGTTCAGCACTCGGTGGGCGAACGTCGAATCGTGCTGGGAGTGAGTCACCATGACGATCGTCGTACCTTCTTTGTTCAGCTCGGTCAGCAGAGCCATGACCTCTTTGCCGTTTTTTGAGTCCAGATTACCGGTCGGCTCGTCGGCCAGAATCAGTTTCGGGGTCGATACGACGGCCCGGGCGATGGCGACTCGCTGCTGTTGGCCTCCCGACAGTTGCTGAGGGAAATGGCGCGCACGGTGACTGATGTTCATTCGGTTCAAAATGGCATTGACCATTTTTTTTCTTTCGGCAGCCTTGACTCTCAGGTAGATCAGCGGAAGTTCCACGTTTTCGTAGACGTTCAGTTCGTCGATCAGGTTGAAGCTCTGAAACACGAAACCGATCTTTCCCTTGCGGTAGAGCGTCCGGTCGCGCTCCTTCAGCGTACCGACTTCCTTGCCGAGCAGGAAATACTTGCCCGAAGTCGGATTGTCCAGCAGGCCCAGAATATTCAACAGAGTAGATTTGCCGCAGCCCGAGGGACCCATGACAGCGACGAACTCGCCCTGTTGCACCTCGAACGACACTTTGTTCAGCGCGATCGTTTCGATCTCTTCCGTACGGAAACTTTTGCTCAGTTCTTCGACTTTTAACATAGTACGATTTTTTTGAGGTTAATTGAATATAATTTATTGGTGTAAACTATCGGATAGTTCTTTGCCCATTATTTTTTCACCGAGTCGACCGGATTGGCGTTGGCGGCCCGGCAGCTCTGCCAG
>OCAT01002186.1_pt1 | contig 10615 bp, 8 predicted proteins | sample 1538311 | NCBI WGS metagenome assembly OCAT01 (sample SAMEA2580287, study PRJEB22360) | human gut metagenome | biome: human gut; feature: human-associated habitat; material: faeces | place: Denmark | collected 2008/2010
ACCCAGATATTCCATAACAAAATAAAGTCCGCCAAGACCTGCGATCGCTGCGCCGGTCACTGTGGCAGCATATTTGTACTTTGAGACATTGATACCTGCTGCATCCGCTGTTGCCGGGCTTTCGCCGACCGCTCTTAAGTTCAGTCCTTTTCTTGTTTTCTTTAAAAAGTAAGTCATGACAACCGCCACGATAACGGACAGATATGTCAGGAATCCATAAGAAAAGAAAAGTGTTCCGATCACCGGGATCTTTGAGAGTCCCGGAATAGTGGCGCGGTATGCAGCCGCCGTTGTCTGAACGGAAATCTGTCCGACACCTCCAGCCAGCTTGGAAATGGAACCACCGAAGAAGTTACCGAATCCAACACCAAATGTCGTAAGTGCAAGTCCCACCACATTCTGGTTCGCTCTGAGTGTGATTGTCAGGAAACTGTAGATCAATCCGCCCAGGGCAGATGCGATCAGGGAACACAGCAGTGAAACCAGCACCCCGATGGCTCCGTTTGGCGTCTCTGTACTTTTTTCATAAAAGAAAGCACCCATAAGTCCTGCGATACCACCCATGTACATAATTCCCGGAATTCCGAGGTTTAAGTTACCGGATTTTTCTGTGACGATCTCTCCGGATGCACCAAATAAAATAGCGACTCCCTGTCCGATTGCCTTCTGGATAAACGTCAGTAATAATGTCATTCTATTTCTCTCCTTTCTTGCGGAACTCCAATTTGTAGTTAATAAAGAATTCACATCCGATCAGGAAAAATAATAAAATACCTGTAATAATATCTGATGCATTTTCATTCAGACCAAACTGCGATGCCACCTGGATCGATCCCTGCTGCATAAATACAAGGAATCCGGAAACAAGGATCATCGCAAGCGGATTAAACTTTGACATCCATGCAACAATGATCGCAGTAAATCCCCGTCCACCTGCTGTACTTGTCGAGATGGTATGGCTCGCACCGCTGACGATCACTGCACCGGCAATTCCACAGATCGCACCGGAGATCATCATTGTACGGATAATGACCTTCTTCACATCGATTCCTGCATATCTTGCAGTATTCTGGCTTTCTCCGACAACCGAGATCTCATATCCCTGTTTGGAATATTTCATATAAATATAAACTACTAATGATAACATTTAATGTATATGCATTGCCAAAAATTGTTGGAAACCATCCTCCTTTTGTTGCTGCATTGATAATACCAACGGTATTCGAACCGGACGGATTCTCCCAGAATACAATACAGAACGTTACGATCTGCATTGCGACATAATTCAGCATTAAAGTAAATAAAGTCTCATTGGTATTAAAATATGCTTTAAAAATGGCAGGGATCACACCCCAGATCAGTCCAGCCAGACCACTGACAACAAAAATCACGATCAGCAGTAACCAGTTTGGCATTTTATCGCCAAAGTAGATCATCATTGCCGCTGCTGCTGTACCACCCATTAAAATCTGTCCTTCTGCTCCGATGTTCCAGAATTTCATTTTAAATGCAGGGGTAAGACCAATTGCAATACATAAAAGCACCATCATTTCACGGATAGTCACCCAGATCCTCCGGTTGCTTCCAACTGCTCCATCAATAATTCCAAGATATACTTCGATCGGATTCTGTTTTGTGACTGCCACGATCACAAGTGTTGCTACTACCAGTGACAATGCAACTGCGATCAGTCGGATCGCCCACGCTTTTCCCACACTGATATGGTCTCTCTTCACCATACGTGCAAAAGGTTCTTTCTTCGAAATCACGTTTTCCTTACTCATTCTTATCCTCCGTCAAACCAGTCATCATCAGTCCCAGTTTTTCCTTCGTTGTGGTACGCGCATCCACGATACCCGCAACTTTTCCACTGTTCAATACCAAAATCTTATCACAAAGTTCCAGCAGGACATCCAGATCCTCACCTACACAGATGACTGCAACTCCTTTTTTCTTCTGGTCATTCAACAGATTGTAAATCGTGTATGATGAATTGATGTCAAGTCCTCTGACCGGATACGCAACCATCAGCACAGTCGGATTGCTTGCGATCTCACGGCCGACAAGGATTTTCTGTACATTACCGCCGGAAAGCCTGCTGACCGGAGTATCCACACCCGGTGTCACAACATCTAATTTCTCCACAATATCTTCTGCAAGTTTCTTTGGAGATTTACGGTCGGCAAAGAAATGTCTGCCTTCCTTATAGCTTCGGATCATCATATTATCTGTCAGATCCATAGAACCAACAAGTCCCATTCCAAGACGGTCTTCCGGCACAAACGATAACGTGATACCAAGATTTTTAATATCCTCCGCCTTCATCTCAGAGATTTTTTCTGTCGTACCCTCCGGGGAAAAATAAAGGATCTCGCCGCTCTCGATCGGCTGAAGTCCTGCAACGGACTCTAATAATTCTTTCTGTCCGCTTCCTGAAATTCCTGCCACACCAAGGATTTCCCCACTGTAGGCGGTGAAGGAAGCCTCTGTCAGAACCTTAAGTCCCTCCTTGTTCCTACACGTAATGCCACGCATCTCAATACGTTTTTCTGCTCCTACAGGCTCAGTACGGTTGATATCCAGTTTTACTTTCTCGCCGACCATCATCTCTGTGAGTGATTCTACAGTTGCCTTCGCCGTCTCTACCGTATCAATATATTTTCCTTTCCGAAGCACTGCGACACGGTCAGAAAGTTCCAATACTTCATTTAATTTATGTGTGATGATAATAATGGATTTTCCTGCTTTCCTCATGTTCCTGAGGACTGCAAATAATTTTTCAGTCTCCTGCGGTGTCAATACGGCTGTCGGTTCATCGAGGATCAGAATGTCTGCCCCGCGGTAAAGTACTTTTACGATCTCTACGGTCTGTTTCTGTGAGACAGACATGTCATAAATTTTCTGGGACGGATTGAGGTCAAATCCATACTGTTCTGTCAGTTCCCTGATTTCTTTCTCTACCTGTTTCATATTCAGTTTTTCTTTTCCAGGCAGACCTAAAATAATATTCTCGGCGGCTGTCAAAATATTGATCAGCTTGAAATGCTGATGAATCATTCCAATACCGAGTGCGAAGGAATCTTTTGGGGAGCGGATGGTCACTTCTTTTCCATCCACATAAACTTCTCCTTCGTCCGGGAAGTAAATTCCGGAAAGCATGTTCATCAACGTAGTCTTTCCACTACCATTCTCTCCTAAAATCGAAAGAATTTCACCTTTCCTGACGGTCAGATTCACGTTATCGTTCGCAATCACGTCACCGAAACGTTTGGTTACACCTTTCAGTTCAATAGCGTTTCCTGTTTCCACAAGTAATCCTCCTAAATACGAAAATCCTTTCAATCTGTATCTTGAAAGGATTTATCTGTTTTCTTCCAATATTTCTATCATTGCAGAGCACAGAAACCATCTGTGCCCTGCCGGTTTATCTTAAAAATTAGTTTGCCTGAGATGTGATGCCATCAATGATAATATCAAAGGATGGTGCAGATGCCAATTCAGATTCATGATAATAACCGTCTGAAACGTAATCAGCATATTTTGCGTAATCTCCGCCTTCTGCGATCAGGTCTTCTAAGGAAGATCCGTTTACTGTAAATGTAGATGTATCAAATACATGAAGAGAACCATCTTTTAATGCTGCTTCTACTTCTTCTACTTTTGCGTCTGTTCCTTCTGCTGCAACAGCCTCATTGACCGGAGTGATTCTGACTGCATCCTCAGAGAATCCTTTGCACCAGTCTGTGTCGATTGCTTTTCCATCTAATACGCACTGTACAGCGTAAGTATAATATACACCCCAGTTATTTGTAGGAGATGTCAATGCTGCGTCCGGAGCAACAGATGTCATATCTACGTTGTAACCAACACAAGGAACACCTGCTGTCTCACATGCTGATGGAGCACCTGTTGTATCGGCATGCTGGCTGATCAGTACACAGTTATCTGCGATCAGCTGATTTGCAACTTCGCCCTCTGCTGTCATATCTGCCCAGCTGTTTGTATACTGAACTTCCATTGTAACAGATTCACATACGCTCTTAGCACCTAAGTAGAAAGATGTGAATCCTGAAATAACCTCTGCATATGGGAATGCACCTACATAACCGATTTTTGCCTGGTCTGCTGTGATATCACCATTCTCGATCATCTCATTTAATTTCATACCTGCAACAACACCGGATACATAACGTGCTTCATAAATTGCATCGAAGTAGTTGTGCATGTTAGAAAGTCCGGAACTTGCTGCCTGATATCCTGTTGCATGACAGAACTGAATGTCCGGATACTCCTGTGCTGCCTGTAAAATGTATGTCTCATGTCCAAAACTTGTTGCAAAAATAATATTACATCCCTGATCTGCAAGGTCTACTGCTGCATCATAGCAGGACTCATCCTCCGGGATTGTTGTCTTCTCAATAATCTGGTCATCTGATAAACCAAGGTTTGCTGCCATCTCATCAATACCTGCCATATGAGCTGCTGTATATCCCTCGTTCTCATCACCGATATAAATAACACCGACTTTGATATCTGCTGCGGAAGCTGCTGCCTGTGCCATCTGTACCAGCCTCTGTAGAAGCTGCTGCAGAATTATCTGCTGTACTGCTGTTGTCTGCTGTGTCTCCACATCCTGCCACCATACCGACAGTCATTCCCATTGCCAATAAAATACTTAATGCCTTTTTCATATAATCCTCCTTGTTTTGCATTAGAAAAACTAATCTCAAAATACAAAAGTCAATTTAGCATAGGCATTTTTTATCGTCAATATGATTTGTATTGTAATTTTCAAAAAGACGTCCATTTTTGCAAAAAATTCTTATATTGATAAGAAGAACTAATACAGGAGATATTTTTAACTAATAAAAAATACAGTCTTTCTCCGTCATCTGGAAAAAGACTGTATCTTTATTCTTATACTCTTCGGATGTGCTGATGTGTAAACAGGTGATCCTGACAATACTCATAATTGCCTTCGCACTTCGAACAGAAACGGAACTGTAAGTTTGGATCATCCAGCTCTGTGCGTCCGCAGACTGCACATTTGTGTTTTGCGATACCGGAACCCGGTCTCGGCTCTCTCATCTGCGCCCTGAACTGCTGCCTGCGATGCACCTCATGTGGGGTATACCGGCTCAGATTCCTCGTGGACAGGAAGAAAATGAGGTAATTTAACAGTGACATCACAATGCATAACAGCATAATCCCTGCATACCATAATGCAGTGGATACAGACTGTGTATATGCATAAATCGCATGATAGGTATCCCACACGCTGAATACCATGATAACAACATATACGGCTGCCATCCATTTCATTTTTATCGGAATGATAAAGTACAGTAACACCTGCATATCCGGATATAAGGTCGCAAATGCAAGGAATATAGACATATTGATATAGGAAGTACTGATCATCTGTCCCATCATTGTGCTTGCAGTGTGGGCAAAACTGCCACCCATAAACAGATAGATCAGACCATACGCCAAAAGGCTTCCCACTTCAGTCAGCAGGATTCCGCCGATGATATAGGCATTAAAACGGAAAGTTCCCCACGCGCGCTCCAACGCAGTTCCAAGCTGATAATAAAACATCATCATGATCAACAGAAAAATGATATTGCTGTCTGTCGGCATTAAAATCCATGTGATAAGTCTCCAGATCTGTCCGTGTAAAATGTAATAAGGCTGGAAATTCAAGAATCCCAATATATTCGGTGCCACCATGTTCAATACAAATCCAACGGAATATGCTCCGATCAGATACACGATCAGATTCGGTACCGCATATCTTCCAAATTTACGCTCCAGTTTATTTAACCAGTTCATATTGCTGCTCCTTTTTTTCAAATACTCTTTGGACTGTCTTCTTTTTCAAACAATCTAGCTAAAGTATATCTATGCAGGAAACCTTTGTCAATCGGCGCTAAATTTCTTCATAAAAAGTTTAGATTTTTCAGATTATTTTGTCATTGTTTTTTGTTTTTTCCTGTCGTATAATGTACATTGCTTGGTTTTTGAGCACATATATATAATAGGAAGAAATAGTGAACATAGACTATTGATAGATTTGATTTACAAGAGATAATTTGGAGGAAAGATATGAGTAACAATACACTTCATAAACTTGGTATTGATATTGGTTCCACGACAGTCAAAGTAGCTGTGCTGGATGAGAATGACAACCTGTTATTCTCCGATTACGAGAGACATTTCGCCAATATCCGTGAAACTCTCTCCCTGCTGGTGGAAAAAGCTTATAAACAGCTTGGGGATATGCAGATTGCCCCGATGATCACCGGTTCCGGTGGTCTTACCCTTGCAAAACATTTAGACGTGCCGTTTGTCCAGGAGGTCATCTCCGTATCCACTGCTTTACAGCACTATGCACCACAGACCGATGTTGCTATCGAGCTTGGCGGTGAGGATGCGAAGATCATTTATTTCGAGGGCGGTAATGTGGAACAGCGTATGAACGGTATCTGTGCCGGTGGTACAGGTTCTTTTATCGACCAGATGGCATCCCTCATCCAGACAGATGCAACCGGACTGAACGAATACGCAAAGAATTATAAGGCAATTTATCCGATCGCCGCCAGATGCGGTGTATTTGCCAAGACAGATATCCAGCCTCTGATCAACGAAGGTGCAACCAGGGAAGACTTATCCGCTTCCATTTTCCAGGCAGTTGTCAACCAGACGATCAGCGGTCTTGCCTGCGGCAAACCGATCCGTGGACACGTTGCTTTCTTAGGAGGTCCCCTGCACTTTTTATCCGAGTTAAAGGCTGCATTCATCCGTACCTTAAACTTAGACGAGGAGCATGCGATCACTCCTTTGAATTCCCATCTTTTTGCAGCGATCGGTTCTGCACTGAACTATAAAGAGGACAAAGTAACTACTTTAGCAGGATTACATACAAAACTTCAGTCCGATATCCATATGGAATTTGAAGTTGCAAGACTTGATCCTTTATTCAAAGATCAGGCAGAATACGATGCTTTCCGCACACGCCACGACGGACATCATGTAAAGTCCGCAGATCTGGCTTCTTACGAAGGAAACTGCTACCTTGGTATCGATGCAGGTTCCACCACAACGAAAGTTGCCCTGATCGGTGAGGATGGTTCTCTGCTGTACTCCTTCTACAGCAATAACAACGGAAGCCCGCTCTCTACTGCGATCCGTGCGATCAAAGATATTTATTCCAAACTGCCGGAAAAGGCACACATTGTACACTCCTGCTCCACCGGATATGGTGAGGCGTTACAGAAGGCTGCTCTGAAATTAGATGACGGCGAAGTAGAAACTGTCGCACATTTTTATGCCGCAGCATTCTTTGATCCGGAAGTTGACTGTATCCTCGACATTGGTGGTCAGGATATGAAATGCATTAAGATCAAAAACCAGACCGTTGACAGTGTCCAGTTAAATGAAGCCTGTTCTTCCGGTTGTGGTTCTTTCATTGAGACATTTGCAAAATCCTTGAATTTCTCTGTGCAGGACTTTGCCAGAGAAGCTCTTTTTGCCAAAAATCCGATCGATCTTGGAACCCGCTGTACAGTATTCATGAACTCGAAAGTAAAACAGGCTCAGAAAGAGGGCGCATCCGTCGCTGATATTTCTGCCGGTCTTGCCTACTCAGTCATCAAGAATGCTCTATATAAGGTAATCAAGCTTTCCGATGCAAAAGATCTTGGTCAGAACATTGTGGTACAGGGTGGAACGTTCTACAACGATGCCGTTTTACGAAGTTTTGAAAAAATTGCCGGTGTCCAGTGTATCCGTCCGGATATTGCCGGTATTATGGGAGCTTTCGGTGCTGCCCTGATTGCAAGGGAACGCCATGAGGAAGGTTATCAGACCTCCATGCTCTCCATCGACGAAATCAATGCACTGACTTTTGACACGAAGCTTGCAAGATGTCAGGGATGTACGAACCACTGTCTCTTAACCATCAACCGTTTCTCCGGCAACCGTCAGTATATTACCGGCAACCGCTGTGAGCGTGGTCTTGGGAAAGAGAAGAACAGGTATTGGTGGTGTTAAGAACAAAGACCACATTCCAAACCTTTTTGAATATAAGAACAAACGTATTTTTGACTATGAACCATTAAGTGCAGAGGAAGCAGCCCGCGGTACCGTCGGCATCCCACGTGTATTAAATATGTATGAGAACTACCCATTCTGGGCAGTTTTCTTCAAAAAACTAGGTTTCTCCGTGGTACTCTCTCCGTCCTCCACACGTAAGATTTACGAGCTTGGTATCGATTCGATCCCATCCGAATCCGAATGTTACCCTGCAAAACTTGCGCACGGACATGTGACCTGGCTGATCCATCAGAATGTGGATTTCATTTTCTACCCGTGTATCCCATACGAGAGAAATGAGTTCCCGGATTCTAACAACCACTACAACTGCCCAATCGTTACTTCTTACGCAGAGAATATTAAAAACAATGTGGATGAGATCACTTCCGGTCAGGTGAAGTTCTTAAATCCATTTATGGCATTCACAAATGAGGACACCTTATCCTCCCAGCTCATCAAGGTATTTGGTTCTTCTGAATTCGGCATTTCCGAAGCGGAGATCCGTGATGCAGTTTCCGAAGGCTGGAAGGAATTAGCTGTTATCCGCATGGAAATGCAGAAAAAAGGTGAAGAAGTATTAAAATATATGGAAGAGACCGGAAGACGCGGTATCGTTCTCGCCGGACGTCCATACCACGTTGACCCGGAGATCAACCACGGTATTCCGGAGCTTATCACTTCTTATGGAATCGCCGTTTTAACAGAAGACTCTGTCTCCCATCTGCATCAGCCGGAGCGTCCGTTGATCGTTATGGATCAGTGGATGTACCACTCCCGCCTGTATGCGGCTGCAAACTTTGTAAAGACAAGAGATGACTTAGACCTGATCCAGTTGAACTCCTTCGGATGTGGTCTTGACGCCGTTACCACCGATCAGGTCAACGATATTCTGACCAGATCAGGCAAAATCTACACCTGTCTGAAGATTGATGAGGTCAACAACTTAGGTGCTGCCAGAATCCGTATCCGTTCACTGATCGCAGCGATCCGCGTCCGCGAGAAAAAGCAGACCAAAAGAACGATCGTGCCTGCAAGTTATGAGCGTGTGGTATTTACGAAGGAGATGCGTGAAAACTACACGATTCTCTGCCCGCAGATGTCACCGATCCATTTTGAATTATTAGAGCCGGCTTTCAATGCTGCCGGATACAATCTGGTCGTACCAGATGTTCCTGCAAGGGAATGTGTCGATGTCGGATTAAAATTCGTCAATAACGATGCCTGTTATCCGTCCCTGATCGTTGTCGGCCAGTTGATGGCTGCCGTAAAATCCGGCAAATACGATATGAATAAGACTGCGATTTTAATCTCCCAGACCGGTGGCGGATGCCGTGCAAGTAACTACATCGGATTCATCCGCCGTGCTCTGGAAAAGGCTGGCTACCCGAATGTTCCGGTTATCTCCATCAACTTGAGCGGTTTAGAGAGCAACCCGGGATTCACTTTCACTCCAAAGCTTATCCAGCACGGACTTTACGCTCTGGAATTTGGTGATATTTTCCTTCGCTGTTTATACGCCACAAGACCTTATGAAGCAGTTCCCGGTTCTGCCAACGAACTCCATGAAAAATGGAAAGAGAAGATCATTGCATTTATTACACAAGATAAGATTTTATCCCATAAAAAATACAAGCAGATGTGCCGTGAGATCATCCGTGACTTTGACAATCTCCCACGTCTTGATATTAAAAAGCCGCGTGTCGGCATAGTCGGTGAGATTTTGGTGAAATTCCATCCGGCTGCCAACAACTATCTTGCAGACCTGTTAGAATCCGAAGGTGCGGAAGCTGTTGTTCCTGACCTTACCGACTTCCTGCTCTACTGCTTCTACAACACAGGCTTTAAAGCAGATAACCTCGGTTTCAGCCAGAAATCCAAACGTATCGGACGCCTTGGCATCAAGTTCTTTGAGTGGCTGCGCTCTGCTGCGGTTGATGAATTTAAGAAGAGTAAACATTTTACTCCACCTGCACACATTGAGGATCTTGCAAAATATGCAAGGGATATCGTATCCGAAGGTAACCAGACCGGTGAAGGATGGTTCTTAACCGGTGAGATGTTAGAGCTGATCCATACCGGCACTCCGAACATTGTCTGCACGCAGCCATTTGCCTGCCTGCCGAACCATGTTGTAGGAAAAGGTGTTATCAAGGAATTACGGCACCGCTATCCGGATTCCAACATTGTTGCGATCGACTACGATCCGGGTGCAAGTGAAGTAAACCAGTTGAACCGTATTAAACTCATGCTCTCAACTGCAAATAAGAACCTGAAAAAAGATACTTTGAATTAATACGAAAAAAATCGAAATTTAATTTGTTTTATGCTATAATCATAAATAGCTTTATTAGTTATTGGTTACGTGTATATTGTGAACAGACATGCGTGCGTATGTCAATCGGGGAAAATGAATGAAAAACGATAAAACTGACAATCATGAACAGATTTTCTGGGAAGAGATCGACCGGCTTTTTCCAGATATGATAAAAGCGATCGCCTCTCTTTCCAAAAAATCATATCT
>OCAT01002194.1_pt1 | contig 10556 bp, 7 predicted proteins | sample 1538311 | NCBI WGS metagenome assembly OCAT01 (sample SAMEA2580287, study PRJEB22360) | human gut metagenome | biome: human gut; feature: human-associated habitat; material: faeces | place: Denmark | collected 2008/2010
TTCCAAGGATCATGACACCACCGCCGGCTGGGACGAGGCGACGGAAGCCTCGGAGGAAATCGGTTTGCCGTTACTGCTGGGCACGGAAATCACCGCCGTCGACGAAGATGTGTCCGTGCACATGCTCGCCTTCCAATACGATCCGTCCAACGAGCATATTTCCAGCATGTTCGCCAACACGCGTGCGGCGCGATTACATCGTACGAAACGCATGGTTGAGCGGCTGTCGCAGGATTTTCCGATTACGTGGGACGATGTGCTCGCCCAAGTGAAGGAAGGGGAGCGCACCACAATCGGCCGTCCGCACATCGCCGACGCGCTGGTCGCGGCGGGCGTGTACGAGACGCGTTCCGACGCGTTCGCCGACGCGGTGAGCGCCAAATCCAAGTATTACATTCCCACGCCGTCGCCGTCGACGCACGAGGTCATCGCCGCCGTCAAGGGGGCGGGCGGTGTGGTGGTCGCCGCGCATGCGGGCGATCCGCAACGCAACCGCCGGCTGCTGTCCGACGAGCAGCTTGACGCGATGATCGCCGACGGCTTGGACGGCTTGGAAGTATGGCATCGCGGCAATCCTCCGGAACAGCGCGAACGATTGCTGACGATTGCCGCACGGCACGATCTGCTGGTGACCGGCGGCTCGGACTGGCATGGCAAAGGCAAGCCGAACGGTCTGGGCGAGAACCTTACCGACGACGACACCGTACGCGAAATCTTGTGCCGGGGTGTGGATTTGATCGGTCGCGTCGGCAGCTCACATGCCGCATGAAATCCGGATATGGAATTTCCAAGCGTGAACCGGATACATGAATCGAATATGAAAAAGGCGCCGAACCTGATATGGTCCGACGCCTTTTTCATTTGGAACGTGTCCAACGCGTTTGTTGGTGGCGATCAGAGATTGCCGAAGCCGACGGCGTGCTTGGTTTCGGAACCGATGATGGCATAGCCGAGAGAACCGGCCGGCACCACGATGCGACGGCCCTTGTCGTCGGTCAGGTTGATGGTCTTGCCATTCTCCACGGCCTCGGCGATGACGTTGTTCACCTCGTCGGCGCTCTGCTCGGTGCTGAAGGTGACGGTGCGCGCCACGTTCTGAATGCCCAGTTCGATATCCATGATGCTCCTTGTAAGGGTGTTCGTGTGCAAATTCGTTTGCAATGTATGCGCTTATTCTACGCGCGGTTTCTCATCGGTGGCGTCCTCGGCCTGCAGCCGGTCGACCTCCGCTTTGGCCTTCTGCATAGTGGCCTCATCGCGTTCGAGCAGCGGAATGAGCATGGTCGCCGCTTCGCTATGGGCTTGAGGAATTTCCTCCTCGTTCGTGTCATCGCTGCCATCGGCGGTCTGCAACGTGCTGATCACAATGGTCGAACTGGACGGCAACGACTCGTGACGCTCCCTCGCGGACTGCTCCGGAACGAACGTGCTGACGGGGGATTCCTCACGTTCGCTCGTATCGTCCGAATCGGCACTGCCGGAAACCATGCCGGCGGAGGTGATATGTTCGGCGGCGGTCACATCGAACGCTTCCGTGGCGTCATCGACGATCTGCTTCGTCTTACGGACGGGCTGGGAGCCGGTGACGTCGAAATCGCCGGTCCTGTCATCATCCATATCGGTCGCGTCGATATGACGTTCGCCGGTCGCGTCGGCATCGTTATTCTGCTGCGCCGCCGCCTGCCTGCGACGTTCCGATTCGTCCAGCAGCGTGCCCACGGTGATGGTGCTCGGCGGACGGTTGCCGGCCTTCTGCTCGTCCTGACGCGTCTCGCTCGGCCTATGGTTCTTCGCGGTGAGCATACCCAACTGGTGAGCCAAACGCTCCACCTGCGCCTTGAACTGCATGATCTTGACGCTATCGGCCTGATTCAACGCGCTGATGAAATCGCCCACCTGTTCCATCTGCAGCCACAGGTTGGCACGCAGCATGATCAGATCATCCAGACGATTGCCCAGCATGCGTCCATACGCGCTGAGCAGCGCATTACGGTGGTTTTCGTCAAGCTTGGAGAAAATCCACGCCAAATCACGTGCCGGATCATTGACCTGCATATCCTGCCAGTTCGTGATGGCGGTGATCGACGAGCCCGAGAACAGCACATCGCCGTCGGACAGGCCACCATGCACCGGACAAGTGGTGAACGACCACAGGCCGTCCGTTTCAAGAACGTCGGACCAGCTCGTCGTGATCTCCTGCGGCACATGGCCAGCCTGACGCAAACGCTTGATCCATGCGGTCAGCTGCGCGCGAATCTGCCCCGTGGAGAACACCGGATAGCCGGCCTCCTGCAGAAAATCCGGACGGAGACGGTGTATCGCGCCCAACGCGGTGCCCACGCTGGCACAGTCGTCCAACGTCAGCAGCGTCAGCGGACGCGCCTGACCATCATGATGCGTGGCGATCATCACGGAAACGTCTCCTGTGACGGACCTCTCCTGTTCGCCGTTGGAGAACGCCAGAACGCGATCGACGTCGAACCCCAATCCGCCCAACTCGCGGTTGCCCATCAACGTCTGCGCGGCACGCACGCGACCAGCGAGACGCTTGCGTCCCTTCGGCGTGTTCGAAGCGAACGTGTCATACAACTTGCCCGCGGCGTCCTGCACCACGGCATGATCAATGCCATACCCCTTGTCGGTGGCGTTGACCTGCTCGCTGTCACGCGTGCCAGCGATGGTGGCGTTCGGCATCGCCGCGCTCGCCAAGGCGGCCATCATAAATCTGCTTCGTTCGGTCACAATTCCAACCTTAATACACACTGAAGGCTAATAAGGGCGCGACTTGCCACGAATTCACGGTTAATCGCGCCGATGGCGTCCGTATCGTCACGCAATCTGCCACAATGGAGCATATGGATGCAACAGCGGAAGCGATTCTCGACGGACTGGACGATGCGCAGCGCATGGCGGCGACCGCCGTGCGCGGTCCCGTCCGTATCATCGCCGGCGCAGGTGCCGGCAAAACGCGGACCGTCACCCGAAGAATCGCCTACGCATGCGCCATCAAGGCATGGGATCCGCACGCCACGCTCGCCGTGACCTTCTCCGTCAAAGCGGCCGCGGAAATGCGCAACAGACTATCCCAACTTGACGTCGCATCCGACGTCAAAGCCGCCACCTTCCACTCCGCGGCACTACACCAACTCCGTCGGATCTGGCCAGACGTATGCGAAGGGCCCATGCCGTTCATCTCACGCAATCCGCGCGAAATCGTGGAACATTCCCTACGCCGAGTCACCACCCAGCAGGTGGACGACGACACCGTGCGCAACCTGCAAGCCGAAATCAACTGGTGCAAAATCTCGCTCATCGCGCCGGAAGACTATGAACGCGTCTGCGCGGCCATCCACCACCAGCCGCCAGCAGGACTGGAACCAAGCCAATTCGTGGATGTCTACAAAGCCTACGAAACCGAAAAAACCAATCGCAACGAAATCGACTTCGACGACATCCTGCTCATCACCTGCCACCTCATCGAAAGCGACGAAGACGTGGCGGCCAGCATCCGCTCCGGCATCACATGGCTCACCGTCGACGAATACCAAGACGTCTCGCCCCTGCAGCATCGGCTGCTCACCCGATGGCTCGGTGACAACCGCAACATCTGCGTGGTCGGCGACCCGGCACAGACCATCTACTCGTTCGCCGGAGCCAGCAGCTACAATCTGCTCAACTTCGCCTCCGAATTCGGACCCCTCACCGCCGACGTCAGACTCAACAACGACTACCGTTCCACCCCGCAGATCGTCAACTACGCCAACCGCGTGCTCGAAGCCTCACCGCAACGCGCCGACTATCTCAAACTCAACTCCAAGCGAGACCAAGGCCGCCGAGTCGCGCAAACCGTCTACAACAGCGATCTCGAAGAAGCCCGGGGCGTGGCTGCACGCATCCGCAGACTCGTGGACGAGGGAGCATCTCCGGGCGACTGCGCCATCCTCACCCGAGTCAACGCGCAGCAGAAAATCCTCTGCCGGGCACTGGGCGAACAACACCTGCGCTACCGCGTCAAACGAGACAGCGGATGGCAGAACTCCGCGCTCGCGGATGACGCTCAGACCCGCTTGGCCATGTTGGAAGCACTTGGCGCAGGCGGCGACGTTAAAGGCGTGACCATCTCCACCATCCATGCTTCCAAGGGCCTGGAATTCAAACACGTGTTCCTGATCGGATGCTCCGAAGGGCTGATTCCATACGGTTCACCACCCGAAGGCGACCTTCTGGAAGAGGAACGGCGATTGATGTACGTGGCGGTCACGCGTGCCGAAGACACGCTCGACGTATCCTATGCGCGCGCCCGCGAAGACGATGGGTCCGATCGCGGGCGCAGGAAATCACGCTTCTTCCGGTGACTGCGGGTCGCCGGAAGCGTTCGTATCGCCGGCGTCATCTGTACCGTCGGCGTCGTTCGTGCCATCGGCGTCATCGCCCTTGTGCTCTTCCTCGTCGAGCAGCTTGGACAGTTCGGCATCCCAATCGATGCTGTCCGGAATATCCTGTTGCGCCGTGGTCTGTTCCGTACCGGTAGTGGCGGATGCGGCGCCGTTCTCTTCGTTGGAGCTATCCTCGGACTGCTCGTCCGGCAACTGCGGCAGCAGATCCGGATGCGACCATTTCGCGTCGCGCGCCTCGGGGCCTTCCTGCGCGCCGATGCTTTCCCACAGCGCGGCCGCCTCACGCATGCGCTTGGGGCGCAATTGCATGCCCATCAGGCTTTCGAACGTGCGTTCCGCAGGGCCTCCGATGGCGCGTTCGCGGCGCAACATCTCACGAAGCTGTTCGATATGCGGAATATGCGCCATGCCCGCACGCCACACGACGGCATCCACCCAGCCCTCCACCAAGGCAAGCAGATTCTCCAACGCCTTCATGGCCTGCTTCTGCTCCGGAGTGTCCGGGAACGCCACCTTGGTGATGTTCACCGCGCTGGCCATGGAATCCGGATCGATGGACTCCGCCTCACGGATCTGCTCCTCCATGGCATCCATGTCGATGGTGATGCCACGCGCGTATTTGCCCAGCAGCGCCTCGAAGCGGGGCATCAGCCACGGCACGGAGGCGAACAGCCTGGCATGCGCAAGCTCCTGCAGCGCAAGATAGCCCATCACTTCGTTCACGTCGATGTCCAGCGACTTCGCGTATTCGGTCACGTTCTGCACGATCAGTCCGCCGGCGGGATTCTTCAGCAGCGCGATGCCCTGATCGAAGCTGCCGCGCACCTCATGGGACAGGTCGCCGGCGGCACGCCCCAACTGCATGGCGAACGACGTGTTGCCGACGAATCGCATCAGCTTCGCCGGATTCTTCATCTCGTCCGGAATCGGAATTTCGATGGGGCCTGCGAAAACCCCGGAAATCTCGGTCTGGATTTCGCCGTCGCCGAAACGCTGCGACAGAATCGAAGCCAGAGCGTCGTTCATCGATTCGGCCACGGGGGAGGCGAACTGCGCCCACGCGTCGATTGTGTCCTCCACCCAGCCGGCGCGGGTGAGCAGCTGCGTCTCGCCTTGCGCCGGGTTGAACTCGCAAGCGGTATCAAGCCACAGGTTCGCCTCGCTGATGGCGCGTCTTGCGATTTCGCCGGTTTCGGCGTTCACGCTGCTGTCCGATCCGGCACCATTCGCCTGCTGCAACGCGAGCGATTTCGCCAGTTTGATGTTGATCGGCCCCTGTTCCACGGCCTGCTGCATATCTCCCATGGTGTTGAGTCCGCCGGCGGTGAACGCCTGCATCATGGACTTGACCTCTTCGGGCTTGGGCAGCGTGCTCGGATCCTGACTCATCAGCTGGTCGCGTACGGCTTCCGGCATGTTGGAAAGCTGGTTCCATGCCATCTCGCCCTGAATCGGTCCGAAGCAATCGATAAGCCACTGGCGGATCGCATTCTCATCCATACCGTTTCCTGCCTTTGTTCCACGCGATTGTTAAGTTCGTTGCCTTCCATAGTATGGGAGGCATGGCCGATATGCAGGAAACACAGCGAGTTCACGCCAAAAGCACACGTAACGGGTCGTCTCAAGGCCTTCTGCCACGTATCAGACGACGTTGGCGTCAGGTCGGACGGTGGTTCGATGTTCGCCCTTGGCGATATCTCGCCGGACCGATCGTGGCCGTGCTCTGCGTGCTGGTGCTTATTGCGCCCAGCGCGTACGTGGTGCAGGAGCCGGGACCGACCCAGGACGTGCTCGGAAAAGTCGAAGGCAAGCAGGTCATCGACGTGTCCGGCGTGAAGACGCATAAGGACTCCGGCAAACTACTGCTCGTCACCGTCAACGCCTCAGGCGTTCCCGGATATCCTGTGACCAACGCGCAGGCGTTGCTGGCATGGGCCAATCCGAAGGCCACGGTGATTCCGCAGGAGGCCGTGTTCCCCGTCGGACAAAGCGCCAAGGACTATGCGAAGGAAAGCAACAAGGAGATGTCCTCATCGCAGAGCGCCGCGGCCACGGCCGCGAAGCGGTTCCTCAAGGCGCACGGTTATGACGTGTCCGGTATGAAGGTGTCCATGCACGTCGACGACATCGGCGGCCCGTCCGCGGGCATGATGTACACGCTCGGTCTGATCGACAAGGTGACCGGAGAGCAGCTTTCCGGCGGGAAGACCATCGCGGGTACCGGCACGATGAACGCCAAAGGCAAGGTTGGCGCGATCGGCGGCATCCGGTTGAAGATGATCGGCGCGAAGCGCGACGGGGCCACGTGGTTCCTTGCCCCGGAATCCAACTGCTCCGACGTGGTCGGGCACGTGCCACAGGGCCTCCACGTGGTGAAGGTGGGCACGTTGGACGAGGCGTACGACGCGCTGGTCGCCATCCGCGATGGTAAAGGCGGTTCACTGCCGCAATGCACCGTCAAGCAATGAGCGTGCGGCGGAAGGAGATAGGCGTGATACAGGCGGAAATCGCCGTTTCATCTCGAAAAGTGGGCGATTCCGGCGTTCGTAACGTATATGTTCGAGCAGTGTTGGTATATTGACGAACGTGAATCAAACGGCATCTGATAACGCTGAAGAATTCGGTTTCCACGCCGGCGACCTGGTACAGGAATGGCTGTGGGACGATGATGTGGATGACTCGATCCGCGCCAAGATCGAGGAACTGACCGGTGAGGAGCTGGTCGACGAGGATTATGACTCCGCAGTCGACGGTGTGATCATCTGGTGGCGTGATGGCGATGACGAGGACGAACTGGCCGACACCATTGTCGATGCTTATGCGGTTCTCGGCGATGACGGCCCGTTGTGGGTGCTCACCCCGAAGCCGGGACGTCCGGGTGCCGCAAGCTCCAGCACCGTGCAGTCCGCGGCCAAGACCGCCGGCATGAACGCCGCCACTCCGCTGACCGTCAGCTCCGATTGGAACGGTATTCACCTGCGCGCGTTCGGCAAGGGCAAGTAAACCAAGACTTTTCGCGATTTTCTCGCGTATACGAAAATCCCCCGGGCCCATTGGGCTTGGGGGATTTTGCTATTACGTGGACTTTCCGGCAAAACACAAACAAAACGTGGGTGGAATGTGGGCAAAACACGGGTGCGCGCGTTGATATTACGCGGGATGATATGCGATTCCTTGATTTTTCACGGCGTTGCGAAAAGTGGGCGATGAGGGATTCGAACCCCCGACATCCACCGTGTAAAGGTGGCGCTCTAACCAACTGAGCTAATCGCCCGCAACGAACTACTGTACCGTATCCGCGCGATGAGCCGCACTCGTGTGTCGGCATGGCGGATATGATGCCGCTTGATCGGTACGAAACCGCCGTGTGAGCCATGAGTCGCACGTGTCGATTCACTGAATTTTCATCTTTTACGGCGTCTGCGTCGAATCAATCACGTAAAGTAGTGACGTTAATACGTGTAGCAGGAGGTCGAACGCCAATGGCACAGGAACCTGAAACCGAGAAGAACGCATCGGGAATCGCTCATGCCGCGAAGCGAAAGTGGGGCTACGATGCGGAACAGGTGGATGCTTTCCTTGAACGTGCGCACATGCTGTATGAAGGTGAGGGCGCGCAACTCACCCAGCATGATATTCAGAACGTCTCCTTCGAACTGGTCAAGGGCGGCTATGTGATCGCCCAAGTGGATGCCGCGCTTGCCCGTCTGGAACGTGCCGTGGTCGACAAGCAGACCACGTGGGAAATCTCCCAGCATGGCCGTGTGGCATGGAAGGCGCAGACCGAGGACCTGTTCAAGAAGCTCGACGCGCATGCCGAACGCGAGCATGGCCAACGGTTCAAGCCGGGCGAGGGCAAAAATCCGAGCTACGACCGCAAGCAGGTCGACAGCGTGATCGACAAGTGCCTGACGAAAGCCGCCGGCGAGCTGGGTGTCGAGGAAGTCAGTGAAGCGGACGCCAAGGCGATCGCCGACACGAATTCCCAGACCTTGAGCAACGTGATCTTCACTCAGCGCAAAGGCAAGAGGGGATACGACGAACGTCAGGTGGATTACTATCTGGCCGCCTGCGCGCAGTTGCTGACCCGACTCGAATCGTATGCGCGCGTCGCGGATTTCGTCGGCGAACCCTCCGAAGAGGCGATGGCCGCGGCCGCACCGTCCGTTGCCCCGGCTTCCAGTGATTCCGCAGCTGGCGAAACCCAGATGATCGCACCGCTGTTCGCAGCTCCTTCCGCCACGGTTCCGGCTGCTCCGGTTCCTCCTACTGTGCCAACCGTCACGCCGGGCGAAGAGGATTCCTTCGATGCGCTGAACAAGGCCGAGCATGAGATCTTCACGTCCGCGGTCACCTCCCCGGTGAGCGTGCCTGCCACGCCGACGAACACTCCGCCTGCGGTTCCGGTGGTTCCTCCGGTGTTCCAGCCGCAGACCGATTCCGCTTCTTCCGCGCCGAGCGCCGTTGAAGAGACCCAGGCGTTCGATCCGCTTGCCGATGATGCGATGGAAGATGCCGCGCCAAAGGCTCCGGCTCCGACCGCGACCGATTGGCAGGCTCCAGATCTCATGCCGGCGCCCGCGCCGGCTCCGGTTCGCCCGGAGCCGCAGCAGGATCCGTCTTTGGCCGCGTTGGCGCATCTGGCCCACACCATCAATGAGACGAACCAGACGGAAAACACGTTCACGCCGCAGGTTCCGAGCCTGTCCGCGTCCGACTTGCCTCAGGTCACCACCGGTTCGACGAGCCTGAGCTCCCTCGCAGCCTCGGTGCCGCCATCCTTCACGCCTGAACCGGCCGTTCCGGCTCCGGATTCGAACCCAACTGTCACTCCGGCTCCGGTTGTTGAACAGGCTCCGGCCGAGCCGGCCGCTCCGGCCGAACCTGCCGTAGAACCGGCAGTTGCCCCGGCAACTGAACCGTCAGCCGAACCCGATGCGAACAAGCAGCAGGAGGACAAAAAGCCGGAACCAAGCCCGGCTTTCAGGTCGATTTTCCCGGCGTCGGGCAACGACGACAATCTCGATATTCCGGATCTGTCGTTCCCGTCCTTCGAGTGAACCAACGGTAATAAACAGGCTGGCGGAATCGTCAGCCTGTTCTCGCGTTTACACAATCCCAACTACACAGCCTCGACTACACAGTCCCAACTTACATAGTCCAAACCAATGCCGGAACATCGGCATATCATACGGAGAGCAGCGCATAACCCATGCAACCATCAACCGTAGTAATTCTGGGCTCCACCGGATCCATCGGCACCCAAGGCCTTGACGTCATCTCACGTCATCTCGACCGCTTCACCGTGACGGGTCTCGCCGCGGGCGGAGCACATGTCGAACTGCTTGCGCAGCAGGCGGCGAAATTCCACGTGCCAACCGTCGCGATCTTCTACAAGGAAGCCGTCCCCGCGCTACGTGAGGCGTTGGAACAGGCCGGCGCAGGCAACGTCAACATCACAGCCGGCCCTGACGCGGTGATCGCCATGGCAGGCTCCGGCGCCGACGTGGTGCTTAACGGCATCACCGGCTCCATCGGCCTCGAACCGTCCATCGCGGCACTGCAGGCAGGCTCCCAGCTGGCATTGGCCAACAAGGAATCCGTGGTGGCCGGCGGACACCTGCTGTTTAGCGCGCAGGTACGCGACAAGCAGATCAATCCGGTCGATTCCGAACATTCCGCCATCTGGCAGTCGTTGCGTTCCGGCACGCACGGCGAAGTGTCCAAGCTCGTCGTCACCGCGTCCGGCGGTCCGTTCCGCGGCTGGAAGCGCGACCAAATGACCGACATCACGCCGGAACAGGCCTTGAACCACCCCACATGGAACATGGGGCCGGTCGTGACCATCAACTCGTCCACGCTGATGAACAAAGGTCTTGAAGTCATCGAAGCAAGCCGACTGTTCGACGTGCCGCCGAGCCGCATCGACGTGACCGTGCATCCGCAATCCATCGTGCATTCCATGGTGGAATTCCGCGACGGCGCCACCATCGCGCAGGCTTCGCCGCCGGACATGCGCCTGCCGATCGCCCTCGGCCTGTCCGCGCCGGAACGTCTCGGAAACGTCGCCGCCGCATGCGATTGGACGAAGGCGGCCACGTGGACGTTCGAGCCGCTCGACAACGAGGCGTTCCCCGCGGTGAACCTGGCCCGGCACTG
>OCAT01002195.1_pt1 | contig 10555 bp, 6 predicted proteins | sample 1538311 | NCBI WGS metagenome assembly OCAT01 (sample SAMEA2580287, study PRJEB22360) | human gut metagenome | biome: human gut; feature: human-associated habitat; material: faeces | place: Denmark | collected 2008/2010
CAATCGAAGGCAGCCAGCCCGAACACAAGCGTTGCGCTTACAAATTGAATCCGGGGGCAGTGCGGTCGGTCTTGGATTCGCCTGCTGGCTATTAGCGATCTCTCCCTCAGTCAGCTACGCTGACAGCTCCCCCATTAAAGGGAGCTAAAGCACGATGAGACTCAGGCCTCCCACTTAGTGGGCTCGATGACTTCCTTGCCGCCCATGTAGGCGCGCATGGCCTGCGGAATCTCGATGGAGCCGTCCTTCTGCTGGTGGTTCTCCATGATGGCGACCAGCCAACGGGTGGTGGCCAACGTGCCGTTCAGGGTGGAGACCGGGCGGGTGCCGCCGTCTTCCATACGCTCGCGGATGTTCAGGCGGCGAGCCTGGTACTCGGTGCAGTTCGAGGTGGAGGTGAGCTCGCGGTAACGGCCCTGGGTCGGCACCCAAGCCTCGCAGTCGAACTTACGGGCGGCGGAGGAACCGAGGTCGCCGGCGGCGGTATCGATGATGCGGTAGGGCACCTCGACCTTGGCAAGCATCTCCTGTTCCATGGCCAGCAGGTGCTCGTGCTCCTTGTAGGAGTCCTCCTGCTTGGCGTAAACGAACATCTCCACCTTGTCGAACTGGTGGACGCGGATGATGCCGGAAGTATCCTTGCCTGCGGCACCGGCCTCGCGGCGGTAGCAGGAGGACCAACCGCAGTAGCGCAGCGGGCCGTTGCCGAGGTCGAGGATCTCGTTCTCGTGCATGCCGGCGAGCGCCACTTCGGAAGTGCCGACCAGGTACTGGTCATCGGGCTCGCGCAGACGGTAGATCTCGTCGGCGTGGGAGTTCAGGAAGCCGGTGCCGCGCATGACCTCGGGGCGCACGAGCGTCGGGGTGATGGCCAGCGTGAAGCCGTGCTCTTCGGCCTGGTCCACGGCCATGGTGAGCATGGCAATCTGCATGCGGGCCACCTGGCCACGCAGGAAATAGAAGCGGGAGCCGCCGACCTTGACGCCGCGGCGCATGTCGATGCCGGCCACGCCGGTGCCGAGGGTCAGGTGGTCCTTGGGCTCGAAGCCTTCGGCCGCGAAGTCGCGAATCTGGCCAACCTTCTTGACGACCACGTAGTCATCCTCGCCGCCTTCGGGAGCTTCGGGCTCCACGATGTTGGAGAGCTTCCACATGGCGGTGGTGTATTCCTCGGCTGCGGAATCGGCCTTGGACTTGTATTCGGAGACCTTCTGGGACAGTTCCTTGGTTTCGGCGATGAGCTTGGCCTTCTCGTCCGCCGGGGCGGAGGCGACTTTCTTGCCGATTTCCTTCTGCTGGGCGCGAGCCTCTTCGAAGGCCTTCAGCGCCTCACGACGTGCGGTGTCGGAGGAGAGCACTTCGTCGACGAGTTCCACGGACTCGCCGCGCTTGCGCTGGGATTCCTTGACGATATCGGTGTGTTCACGGATGAATTGAATATCAAGCATGGGCACCAGACTAGCCGCGTAAGCAGACACCGACAATGGCCGAATGCGCGGGAGTCACGCGCAAGTCACGCGGAAATCACAGGGAAGCCCGGGAAAGTCCGCGGACGGGTCCACCCGGCCAATTTCGTCAGATGAGACGCGATTGAACCATAATCGCGCCCCACGGGGCTGTTGCGTGCAGGAAATGTTCACGTACGGCGCACCATGGCCGCAAACGACCTCCCCACCGATAACAATAGGAGCCATGCCTCAGCCTGCCCTCACCGTGTTTCTGATCATCGCCGCAATCGCCATTGTGGTGGTGCTCATCGCCGTCATCGTCATCGCTCTGCGCGCGCAGCGCCGCCGCAAGCTGGCTCAGACGCTGGAGAAGCGCCGGGACGACGAGGTGCAGTACGCCTTCATCGTGAATCCGTCCAAACCGCAGGCCGAAGCCCGCCGGCTGCATATCCAGAGGTTCTGCGAGGCCAAGGGGCTCAATCGCATCCGCTTCTACGACACCCAGCTTGACAAGGACGGCAGGGTCTGCGCGCTTGAGGCGCTGGAGGACGGCGCCGACGTGGTGATCGCGGTCGGCGGCGACGGCACGGTGCGCACGGTGGCGAGCGCCGTCTCCGGCACCGGCCATGCGCTGGGCATCATCCCCATCGGCACCGGCAACCTGTTTGCCCGCAATATGGGCGTTCCCGTGGACGATATCGACGCCGCGCTGACCGTGGCCACCTCCCACGGCTCCCGCCTGGTGGACATGGGCCGTCTCACCCTGCTCGACCACCCGGAGGACGACCACGGCCACGCCTTCCTCATCATCGCCGGCATCGGCTTCGATGCGGCCATGATCGACGACACCAACCCCGAGCTCAAGGCGAACATCAGCTGGCTCGCCTACTTCGTGGGCGGCGTGAAGAACCTGTTCGCGCCGAAGTTCCGCGGCACGCTGACAGTCACCAGCGCCGACGGCTCGACCCACACCATCAAGAATCTCGATTTCCGCACGGTGATGGCCGGCAACTGCGGCCAGATTCCCATGTTCTCGCTGATGCCGGCGGCATCCTATGACGATGGTCTGCTGGACTTCGAAATCATCGACACCACCGGCGGCATCCTCGGCTGGGCCAACCTGTTCGGCGACGTGGTGCACCAGACGATCATCGGCAAGCCCGAACAGAACCCGCTGTCCACGAACTCGACCATCGAACAGGTCCAGGGTGTCAGTGCCGAAATCACATTGGAAAAGCCGGCCAAAGCGCAGGTGGACGGTGACATGCTGCCGGAAACCCGCCACATCCGTTTCTCGGTGGATCACCGCGCGCTGATCGTGCGCGTACCCGACGCCTCCGCGCTGGAAAAGACCGCGCAGGCCGCTGCCTCAAACGCCACCTCGGATTTCGCCGAAATGACCGGCACGCTCGAGCCGATTCGCTGATTCGCCAATCCGCTAATCCGTTACTACGATGCGTGGCCGGTGACTCGGGCGACATGCATCGCCAAATAAGCGATTTCGTCGTCGCTGATATCCGTGTCGAGGCGCAGTTCGAGCAGGGAGGCGATGGTTCGCGCGCATCGCAGCGCAGCGGGGTAGGACTCACGAATCACCTTCATCACCGGTGCCGGCTCATCCGTCAGTTGCTGGTGCTGGTGGATGCGTACGAACAGGTAACGCAGATGGGTGATGAACCTGCCCACATTCACGGAACTGCGGTCCAACGTGATGCCGTAGCTGTGGTCGATAATGTCAAGCAGTTGCTGGATCACGCCCGTCATCGTATACGTATAGGACAGGTCGCCGGTGGCGAAGCCGGCGTTGACCAGATGCATGGCAAGCGCGGTGGCCTCGCCGTCCGGCAGCGTGACGTCGAGCCGTGCATTGAGCGATGCGAGCATCGCACGCCCCTGCGCGTATTCCTGCGGGTACAGGTTGCTCACCTCGCCGAGCAGCGGGTAGGTGATGTCGATGCCGCGCCGCACCCGCTCCACCGCATTCGCCACGTGGTCCGACAGGGCCATGACCAGCGTGGTGCTGCCGGTCTCGCGCTCCCCCAGTCCGGTCTCCTGCATGGATTCGACGACCACGCGGATGATTTCGGGCGGAATGTCCGCCAGCATCTGCGCCAGATGGTCAGGGTCGCGCCCGTCCAATGGCACGAAGGTGCGCACAACTTTCGACTCGTCGACCGTCTGCCCCGGCTTGGCCTGGAACCCCAGTCCGCGGCCGGTGAGAATCACCTCACCGCCGTCGCCGCCTTTGGCGAGCACGACGTTGTTGTTGAACACTCGCAGTATTTCCATGGCATCCTTTCGCAACGTCATTGTTCCACATCGATGATCGGGCTGCCGGCTGATACGGTTTTGCAGTCGCCGCCGTTGTCGTCGCTGCTACCGTCGCCGATCAACGGCGTGACCACGGTCAGTTCAGCGGCGTTGACCACCGTCACCACCACCACAACGCTGTGCCCGGCCGCCGCGACTTTGCCGAAATCCACGGTGGCCAGTGGCTCTCCCGCCGCGATCCGCTCGCCTTTGCCCACGGCCACGACGAATCCCTCGCCATCCATATTGACGGTGTCAATGCCGACATGAACCAGCACTTCGATGCCGTCATCGGTTTTAATGCCGAAGGCATGGCCGGTCCGGGCCACGGTTTTCAGCGTGCCACTGACCGGTGCTAGCACGGCCGTCTCGCCGGCCGTCTCCGGCACGACGCCTACACCCTCCCCCAGCGCGCGGGAGGCGAACACCGGATCGCCAGTCGCTTCCAGATTCATCAACCGGCCGGCGACAGGCGACAGGATGGCGTTGGAGTCAGGAGTCCGATCGGAGGCAGGCCGCGATGGGGAATCTTCCGCAGACTCCGCATCCGACGATGTCGCGCCAATCCCTCTCACCGCATCCTGCGAGCGTACGTTCTCGCCCGCCGAGACCATCTGCGCCTCCGTGGCGCGCGGCGGCGTACGGTACCCGAACAGCACCGTCAGCACCATCGCCATTACAAACGCAACGGCGATGGACAGCGCGTACACCCACATTCTGTCAAACACCGGAATCGTCAGCAACGAGGAGAAGGCGAACGCCGTAGTCGTGACGCCCCGGACCATCTGACCGGATGGCAGCACGGACGGGAACAGCCAGCCAAGCACCGCGCTGGTCACGCCGCCGGCCGCGCAGCCGGCGAGCAGCCAGCGGTAGACGCGGCGGTGATGCAGATGGATGCCGTACAGGCTCAGTTCCGAAACGCCACCCAGCAATCCCGCGAGCAACGCCCCCACCGCGGTCTGCCGCATGGCCGAATCCTTGCCGCGTACGGCCAGCACGAGCACGCCAGCGGTGGCACCGAAGCAGGCAAAGTTCCATACACCCATCGGACCTTGGACGAAATCGTAGCCGAGCGCCTGAATGTTCATCAGCATCAGGGCATTCAACGGCCAGTGCAGACCGAGCGGCACGAGAAACGGGTAGAGCATCGGGATGATGAGCGCGAATAGGAACGGCACGTGCGCGTTAAGCCATGCTGTGGCCGCTCCCAGCCCACCGCCGAGCCATATTCCCAGAGGCCCGATGACCAGTATGGTGAGCGCAAAAACGACGACCAGTGAGAGGAATGGCACGAACACCAGCTGTACGCTGTCGGGAATGACGCGCTTCAACCCGTGGTAGACCACGGCGAGCACGGCAGCCATGAGCAACGGCACGAAGACGTTGCCGCCGTAGTCGTTGAGTTGAATCGGTATGCCGAACGCCGACACGGTGCAGGTTTCGGCGCCGAATACGGCGTTGGCCGAGCATTGAATCGCCCCGGAGAGGGCGCTGGATACGGACGTCCCGGACATTCCGGACATCACGCCAGTAAACTGCGGGGTCATCAGCGCGGCCATAATCGCGCCGCCGAGCCAAGGGTCGACGTCCAGTTTCTTGGCCGCATTGTAAGCGATCATAATCGGCAGAACGGTGAACACACCCTCCCAAATCGCCTTGAGTAGTATCCAACCGGTGGACGTCTCGCCATCAGGCACAATGCCGAGTGCAACGATCACGTTGACGATGGCGATGACCAGCGAGGCACCGAGTAGCACGCCCAGAATCGGGCGGAACGAGTCGGACAGGTAGTCGAAAAACGCGGCAGCCCGGGCACGGGCGGCACTGCCCCACTCGCGGATGGTACGAGGCATGAAGTGACGGGATGTATTGGATGGGCCGCAACTTTGTTCGGCGTCGGTGGCAGTATCGCGCGATGGTGCGGCATCGTCGGAAAGGTACGGCGCGGACTGCGCGGGTTGCGTGGGCTGTGTGGATTGCGCTGACTGCGCGGGCTGCGCTGGCTGAGTGGGCTGCATTGACTGAGTGGGTTGCGTTGACTGCGACGCTGACTGCATCACTGCCGATGGCAATTGCGCTGCCGGCATCAATCGCGCCGTCCGCAGCCGAACGATCTGCTCGTACACCGAGGCGACCGCTCCGCCGATGATGACCTGATAACGATTGCCGGCTCGCGGGAATGCACCGAGGACTCCGGGGATGGATTCAAGACCGTGCTGGTTGACATGGCCGGCATCGGCCAGTTCGAAGTGCAGTCGCGTGGCGCAATGGGTCAGGCTGGTAATGTTCGCGGGGCCGCCGACGGCATCGACGATGCGCGCCGCAATCACTGCAGGCGTTGCGTTCGATGCGTTCGCCACGGTTCCTCCTTGCTGCCGTATGCCACTGTGTTCCATTATCGGCGCTGGGTGCCCCAAAAGCACGGCAATGCCGGCAAAGCATCGCGAAACGGCAACTATGCGCTACGGTGCTCCGCGATGGTGTCCCGCCATAATGTTCCGCGATGATGCTTCGCCACACCCGTTCTCCGTATTTGCCGCAGCGCCCATTCCGACATCATTCCACCATGCAGAATCCTGCAATCGTTGTCAAAAATCATCGTTTTTTGCTGCCTATTCGGAGTGTCGCGACTGCGGAAGTCGTATTCTATCTTTCACACACGTTGCGTAGCAGGGTTGTTACTCAAAACGAGGCAAGACCTGGAGCGACGTGGAATTTGCGTATCGTAATATGCGAATTCCACGTTGTTCCAGGTCTTTTTTTGTTTTCGGGCGACTTCAGACAATCGAAGCCTGACCTTGCACGCGGCAGAGGGGCCACGCAACAGGCGCGGTCCGTCAACGGCGAAAGGACAAGGCAATGACGACGACAACGGCATCACCCGTATCGAAACAGACGGCATCCGCGGCGCAGGAAACCAGCGCAACCGGGGCGGCGGCCACCGCAATCGAAACCATCGAAACCGGCGTGGCCGGAGTGGCGGGCGCGGCCACAAACGCGGCAGCCAACGCAATCGAGGACCTCGAAGCCGCCGAATCGCACGGCTTCTCCACGCGCTTCCCGCTCAACAGCGCATTCATCTTCACCTTCGGCGCGCTCGGCGGCATGCTGTTCGGTTTCGACACCGGCATCATCTCCGGCGCCTCCCCGCTTATCGAATCGGACTTCGGCCTGAGCGTCTCTCAGACCGGTTTCATCACCTCCTCGGTGCTGATCGGCTCGTGCGCAGGCGCGCTGTCGATCGGCGCACTGTCTGACCGGTTCGGCCGCAAGAAGCTGCTCATCGTCTCCGCGCTGCTGTTCCTGCTCGGCTCAGGCCTGTGCGCCTCCTCCACCGGATTCGCGATGATGGTGTGCGCCCGCATCATCCTGGGTCTCGCCGTCGGCGCGGCCTCCGCCCTGACCCCGGCGTACTTGGCCGAACTGGCGCCGAAGGAGCGTCGCGGCTCGCTGTCCACGCTGTTCCAGCTCATGGTCACCTTCGGCATTCTGCTGGCCTACGCCTCCAACCTCGGATTCCTGAACCACAACCTCTTCGGCATCCGCGACTGGCGCTGGATGCTCGGTTCGGCGCTGGTGCCGGCCGCCTTGTTGCTGCTCGGCGGCCTGTTGCTGCCCGAATCCCCGCGTTATCTGGTGAACAAGGGCGACACCCGCAACGCCTTCAAAGTGCTTACGCTGATTCGCAAGGACGTGGATCAGACCCAGGTGCAGATTGAGCTGGACGAAATCAAGGCCGTGGCCGCACAGGACACCAAGGGTGGTGTGCGCGAACTGTTCCGTATCGCTCGTCCGGCGCTGGTGGCCGCCATCGGTATCATGCTGTTCCAGCAGCTCGTGGGCATCAACTCGGTGATCTACTTCCTGCCGCAGGTGTTCATCAAGGGCTTCGGCTTCCCTGAAGGCGACGCAATCTGGGTGTCGGTGGGCATCGGCGTGGTGAACTTCGTGAGCACCATCGTGGCCACGCTTATCATGGATCGTTTCCCGCGCAAGGGCGTGCTGATCTTCGGTTCCATCGTGATGACCGTTTCGCTCGCAGTGCTCGCCGTGATGAACTTCGTGGGCGACGTGGCCGTGCTGGCCGTGCCGACGATGATTCTCATCGCTTTCTATATCCTAGGCTTTGCGGTCTCGTGGGGCCCGATCGCCTGGGTGCTTATCGGCGAGATCTTCCCGCTGAGCGTGCGCGGCATCGGCTCCTCCTTCGGCTCGGCGGCGAACTGGCTGGGCAACTTCATCGTCTCCCAGTTCTTCCTCGTGCTGCTCGATGCGTTCGGCAACAATGTGGGCGGCCCGTTCGCGATTTTCGGCGTGTTTTCGGCCCTGTCCATCCCGTTCGTGATGCGCTTGGTGCCCGAGACCAACGGCAAGTCGCTGGAGGAAATCGAGGAGGAAATGACCAAGCGCTAGACAACCGGCACACGATTCGCACAAAAGTTGACAACTCTTAACATAATCGTACCCAACGTGGCGAAAAAACGTGGCAGAATAGGGAGCATGGTAGCAAACAATGCGGGTCAGCCCGCCACCCCAGCAGATCTGATCAATGTCGATGAGGTTATCGGCAAATACTATGACCTCGTCCCCGATCCCGAAGTCCCCGAGCAGCGTGTCATCTTCGGCACCTCCGGCCACCGCGGATCGTCCCTGAAGACCTCGTTCAACGAGGCCCACATCATCGCCATCTCCCAGGCCATCGCCGAATACCGCAAGAAGGCCGGCGTCACCGGCCCGCTGTACCTCGGCTCCGACACCCACGCGCTGTCCGGCCCGGCCAAGAAGACCGCCATCGAGGTGCTCGTCGCCAACGGCGTGCACGTACGCGTCGATTCCCGTGACGACTTCGTGCCCACCCCGGTGGTCTCCCAGGCCATCCTGACCCACAACCGTGCGGCCGACGGCACCCAGCGCTTCGAGGGCGAGGGCCTCGCCGACGGCATCGTCGTCACGCCGTCCCACAACCCGCCCACCGACGGTGGCTTCAAGTACGACCCCGTCACCGGCGGCCCGGCTCCGGCCGAGACCACCAATGCCATCGCCGCTCGCGCCAACGAGCTGCTCGGCGACTTCAAGTCCATCAAGCGTGTGCCCTACGAGGAGGCCATCAAGTCCGAGTACGTCGAGGGCTTCGACTTCCGCGAGCACTACGTGGACGACCTGGAGAACGTCATCGACTTCGACGTGATCCGCAACTCCGGCGTGCGTCTGGGCATCGATCCGCTCGGCGGCGCTTCCGTGAACTACTGGCCGCTCATCAACGAGAAGTACGGCCTGAACATCGGCGTGGTGCGTCCTGAGGTCGACCCGACCTGGCGCTTCATGACCATCGACCACGACGGCAAGATCCGCATGGACCCGTCTTCCCCGTACGCCATGAAGGGCCTGGTCGACGAGCTCAACGCCGGCGCTTGGGACAAGTACGATCTGGTCGGCGGCACCGACCCGGACGCCGACCGTCACGGCATCGTCTGCCCGAACTGGGGCGTGATGAACCCGAACCACTACATCGCCGTGTGCGTGGAGTACCTGTTCGGCGGCAACCGTCCGGGCTGGCCTGAGGGCGCAGCCGTGGGCAAGACGCTGGTCTCCTCTTCCCTGATCGACCGCGTGGCCGCATCGATCAACGCGAAGGTCATCGAAGTGCCGGTGGGCTTCAAGTGGTTCGTGGACCCGCTGTTCAGCGGCGAAGTCGCCTTCGGCGGCGAGGAGAGCTCCGGCATGAGCTTCCTGCGCAAGGACGGCCGCGTGTGGACCACCGATAAGGATGGTCTGATCCCCGACCTGCTGGCTGCCGAGATCACCGCCAAGACCGGCAAGAACCCGGCCCAGCTTCACCAGGAGCAGGTCGAGCGCTTCGGCGAGTCTTGGTACAAGCGCGTCGACACCCCGACCACGCTGGAGCAGAAGGCCAAGTTCGCCAAGCTGACCGGTGATGATGTGGCCGCCACGCAGCTGGCTGGCGAAGACATCACCGCCAAGCTGACCGAGGCACCGGGCAACCACGCCAAGATCGGCGGTCTGAAGGTCACCACCAAGGACAACTGGTTCGCCGCCCGCCCCTCCGGCACCGAGAACATCTACAAGGTGTACGCCGAGTCCTTCGTCTCCCCCGAGGCTCTGGACAAGGTACTCGACGAGGCCACCGTCGTGGTCGACAAGGCCCTGAGCGAGTGAAATCGCTGCGTTAGTCGCGTTCACCGCAACTAATAAGGCTCTGCATTGGATTCATGCAATCCACTGCAGAGCTTTTTTAGCGCATATGCAGTTCGCGACCACTGAAACACGCAGGTCAACGGTTCTCCTCATGCACCGTGACTGCATTTTCTCAACATCACTGCAGGGCAGGACGGCCAGATGACCGCGAAACGTTCGCCTGCCTACCATCATCATTGTGGGGTCACAGCGGCCAGATGACCGCCGAAGCGTTCGGTCGGCTTGCATCATGGTCGAGTTTTAACATCGTTGTGGGACGCCACGACGAATTTGCCCATTCCAGAGTTGCCATCCCACAAAAGCGTGGGACAACAGCTAAGTCAATCGTTTTACATTTTCCCCCATCCCACACACTCAAACTGGAAACCCCGGAAAGACGCCATTCCTGCCACACCCGTCACAGCCATTACCCGAGGGGCCGTGGGACGCCACGCAAAAATCGGCAAAACACGCGTAGCGTCCCACACCCATTGGCGCAAATCCACGCCCAATGCACCGCCCCCCCCAATCGACCACTATGACAGGCGGGTTCTAGTGATCGTTGCAACACCTGACCTACCGCAAGGAGGGTCAGGTGA
>OCAT01002197.1_pt1 | contig 10547 bp, 9 predicted proteins | sample 1538311 | NCBI WGS metagenome assembly OCAT01 (sample SAMEA2580287, study PRJEB22360) | human gut metagenome | biome: human gut; feature: human-associated habitat; material: faeces | place: Denmark | collected 2008/2010
GGAGCCAGTACCCTGAATGCCCACTACACCAGCCCTACTGTCATTCGTGCCATCTATGATGCGGTCGGACAGATGGGATTTGAAACAGGAAATATCCTGGAACCTGCTATGGGCATTGGCAACTTTTTCGGGATGCTTCCCGACACCATGCGAAACAGCAATCTCTACGGTGTGGAGCTGGACTCCATCAGTGGGCGTATCGCTCAGAAACTTTATCCCAACGCTGATATTAAGGTGGCAGGTTTTGAAACCACAGACCGTCGGGATTTTTATGATTTGGCGGTCGGCAATGTTCCGTTTGGCAATTATAAGGTTTCTGACAAGCCCTATGACAAGTTGGGATTTTCTATTCACAACTATTTTTTCGCAAAAACGCTTGATCAGGTTCGTCCAGGCGGTGTGGTTGCCTTTGTGACAAGCCGTTTCACGATGGATTCCAAAAACTCAGATGCCCGCCGGTATCTGGGACAGCGGGCAGAACTGCTGGGAGCCATTCGCCTGCCCAATACTGCATTTAAGGCAAATGCTGGTACGGAGGTTGTATCAGACATCATTTTTCTTCAAAAGCGTGACCATCCCATTGACATCGTGCCAGACTGGGTGCAGCTGAATACTACGCCAGATGGTTATACAATGAACAGCTATTTTGTAGAGCATCCAGAAATGATTCTGGGAGAGCTTTCTATGGAAAGTACCCAGTATGGTAAGGATGATCTGACTGTTCGTCCTCACAAGAATGTAGAGCTGTCTGAACTGCTAAAAAAAGCTGTTACCCAGATTGGCGGCACTTATACTTCTGTGGAATTGACAGAAGAAGCAGATAGCCAGCAAAAGGAGCAAGTCACCATTCCAGCCCGTCCTGAGGTGAAAAACTTTTCTTATACAGTGGTGGATGGTGAGGTATATTTCCGTGAAAACTCTGTCATGCGTCTGGTAGAACTGAACGACAAAGCCAAAGAGCGTGTCTGCGGCATGGTAGAGCTTCGCCGTATTGTGAATGACCTGATTGAATATCAGCTGGAAGACTATCCGGATGACATGATTCAGGCAAAACAGTCAGAGTTGAATACCGCTTATGATGCGTTCACTGCTAAAAACGGGTTAATCAATAATCGGGCAAACGGTCAGGTTTTTGCTGATGACTCTAGTTATTATCTCCTGTGTTCTCTGGAAAATGTAGACGAGGAGGGAAATCTGAAAAGCAAAGCGGATATGTTCACCAAGCGTACCATCAAGCCAGAACGTAAAGTGAACAGCGTAGATACACCATCAGAAGCACTGGCAATTTCCATTGGTGAACATGGCAAGGTAGATTTATCCTATATGGCAGAACTGCTGGGAACCCCTGGGGAATATGACTTCATTAAAACAGAGCTGCAAGGCGTGATTTTCAAAGACCCGATGGCTCCGGATGATTCTGTTTCAGGCTGGCAGACAGCCGATGAGTATCTCTCCGGCGATGTGCGAAGTAAGCTCCGGATTGCACAGATGGCTGCACAGAAAGACAGTTCTTTTGAAATCAATGTGCAGGCACTGAAGAAAGCACAGCCCAAGGATTTGGATGCTTCCGAGATTGATGTCCGCCTGGGTGCAACCTGGATTGACCCTGTCTATATTCAGCAGTTCATGCAGGAAACTTTTGAAACCCCGTTTTATCTTCAAAGAAGTATTGAGGTAAAATATTCGGAATTTACGGCGGAATGGCGGATTACCGGAAAAAGCTCACCAAACTATAATGATGTGGCAGCATACACAACCTACGGGACAGAACGAATATGACTGTACCGTATTCTTGAGGAAACGCTGAATCTGAAAGATATTCGTATCTATGACACTATCGAGGATGTGGACGGTAAGCAGAAGCGTGTACTGAACAAGAAGGAAACCACCCTGGCACAGCAGAAACAGCAGGCAATCAAGGATGCATTTCGAGACTGGATTTGGAAAGACCCGCACCGCCGTGAAGCGCTCGTAACCAAGTATAATGAACTGTTTAATTCCACCAGACCTCGTGAATACGATGGCAGTCATATTCGATTTGGCGGTATGAATCCCGATATTACCCTTCGAGAACACCAGCGGAATGCCATTGCCCATGTGTTGTATGGCGGAAATACCCTGCTGGCGCACGAAGTCGGTGCTGGCAAAACATTTGAAATGGCGGCTTCCGCTATGGAGAGCAAACGGCTGGGATTAAGCCAGAAGGCGTTGTTTGTTGTCCCAAACCACTTGACTTTGCAATGGGCAAATGAGTTTCTGCATCTGTATCCCAGTGCCAAGCTGCTGGTGGCAACCAAGAAGGATTTTGAGACGGCAAATCGTAAAAAATTTTGTGCGAGAATTGCAACAGGTGACTATGATGCAGTGATTATCGGACATAGCCAGTTTGAAAAAATCCCGCTTTCACCAGAACGCCAGGAACGGCAGCTGCGGGAACAGATTGATGAAATTGAAAATGCAATTTCAGAAATCAAACATCAAAATGGCGAGAATTTTACCATCAAGCAGATGGAAAAAACGAGAAAGTCCCTGCAAACCAGACTGGATAAACTTCTCTCTACTGACAGAAAGGATGATGTTGTTACCTTTGAACAGTTAGGCGTTGACCGACTGTTTGTGGATGAGAGCCATGCGTTCAAAAACCTCTTTTTATACACAAAAATGAGGAATGTGGCAGGATTGTCCACTTCAGAAGCACAGAAATCTTCAGATATGTTTATGAAATGTCGTTATATGGATGAACTGACTGGTGGGCGTGGTGTAGTTTTTGCAACAGGTACTCCCGTATCGAACTCTATGACGGAACTTTATACGGTTATGCGATACCTTCAGTATGACACGCTTCAAAAGAAGAGTCTGACCCATTTTGACTGCTGGGCATCTACCTTTGGCGAAACGACCACTGCTATCGAGTTGGCTCCAGAGGGAACGGGCTATCGTGCAAGAACCAGGTTTGCAAAATTTTTCAATCTTCCAGAACTCATGAATATGTTCAAGGAAGTGGCGGATATTAAAACTTCTGACCAACTTCATCTTCCGGTTCCGGAGGCAAAATTTGAAACGGTTGTGGTTCAGCCTTCCGATTATCAGAAGGATATGGTAGCGGAACTTTCAGAAAGGGCTGCGGCTGTTCATTCTGGTATGGTTGACCCAACCGAGGATAATATGCTCAAGATTACCAGCGATGGTAGAAAGTTGGGGCTGGATCAGCGATTAATCAATCCCCTCTTGCCAGACGATCCGGAAAGCAAGCTCAATGCCTGTGTGAAAAATGTACTGCGGATTTGGGAAAAAGGAAAGGTTGATAGACTGACTCAGCTCTTGTTCTGCGACCTGTCCACACCGAAAAACGATGGCACGTTTAATGTCTATGATGACATCAAGGCAAAGCTGATTGCAGCCGGTGTACCGGAAAAAGAAATCGCATTTATTCATGATGCGGATTCCGAAGCAAAGAAAAAAGAGTTGTTTGCCAAAGTGCGTACCGGACAGGTTCGGGTATTGATGGGCAGTACGCAGAAAATGGGAGCCGGAACAAACTGTCAGGATCGCCTGGTGGCACTCCATCACCTGGATGTGGGCTGGCGTCCCTCTGATATGACACAACGAAACGGACGTATCATCCGTCAGGGTAACCAAAACAAGGAGGTGCAGATTTATCAGTATGTAACCGAAGGGACTTTTGACGCATATCTTTATCAGACGCTGGAAAATAAGCAAAAATTCATCTCTCAAATTATGACCTCGAAATCGCCTGTCCGCTCCTGTGACGATGTGGATGAACAGGCTTTGTCTTATGCCGAAATCAAGGCTCTGTGTGCCGGAAATCCGCTGATTAAGGAAAAAATGGACTTGGACATTGATGTGGCAAGGCTGAAGGTTCTGAAAGCCGATCACCAGAGCCAGCAGTATCGGATGGAGGATAAGCTGCTGAAATACTTCCCTGCGGAGATTGAAAAGCAGACAGGTTATATTCATGGATTTGAGACAGATCTCCAAACCATTGCAGCTCATCCGCAGATTGCGGAAGGGTTCTGTGGTATGGAAATTCTGGGCAAGCACTATATGGAAAAAGAGGATGCCGGCGAAATGATTCTTGCCGCCTGTAAGGAGTTGAATGTGAGTGAGCCAGTCCCTCTTGGTAATTATCGTGGTTTTCAGATGGAACTTTCTTTTGACAGCTTCCAGCATGATTTCAACATTGTCCTGAAAGGTGCTGTCAGCCACCGTATATCGCTTGGAACCGATGCCAGGGGAAATATCATTCGACTGGACAATGCCCTTTCAAGTATCCCTGAGAAGCTGGAGAAAGCCCGTGAACAGCTCACGAACCTTCAAAAACAGCAAGAAGCGACAAAAGCAGAACTTGGAAAACCGTTCCCGCAGGAAGCAGAGCTTGCTGAAAAAAGTGTTCGTCTGGCAGAACTGGACGCAGCTCTGAATATGGAGGATTCCATGCCGGAATGTGAGGAAACAGAACAGGCAGATAAGCCTTCTGTGCTGGCAGATTTAAAAGCAAAGTCAGAGCATATTTCTCCATACAGGACATCAGGTGGGCGTGAGGAGGTGCTGTGATGGGTAGACGGGATCATGATGTTCACTTCCTGGCATCGCAAGAAGAAGTACAACGAATCCATGAAAAAATGGAGGAACTGGGTATCCGGAGCATGGGAGCGTATCTTAGAAAGATGGCGCTGGATGGATACTGTATCAATCTGGATTTACAGGATGTGAAAGAGCTGGTTTCCCTACTGAGGAGATGCAGCAACAACCTGAACCAGTACGCCAAAAGAGCCAATGAAACCGGCAATATTTATGAGCCGGACATCAAGGATTTGCAGGAACGATTGGAGGAAATCTGGACAGATATGAAGGAGGTGCTGGTGCGCCTGTCCAGTATTCAGTAAGAAAAGAGCTGCCAAAAAAATCTGGCAGCTTACATATTGACATCGTTGTGCTTTGCTTTTCAAAACAGTATAATAAAGATAAGAAAGGGGTGTGCTTCTATGAGGTTTCTGAAATTTGTAGGGAAAATGGTTTTAAAGCTGATTGCGTTGCCTGTATTGTTCATTTTAGGTCTGATTTGCCTTCTTGCGAAACTTGTCCTGAATGTTTCTTCCTTTGCTATAGGAGCACTGATCCTGTATATCCTTGGTTGCTGTATCTACTGTGTTTTTCAATCCCTATGGTTGCAGCTTGGTCTATTGGTTGGGATTGGGCTGGCAGTTTATGCGGTGCTGTTCCTGTTTGTCCTGTTCCAGGAAATCGGGGAGCATCTCAGAGAAAACCTACATGATTTTATCTTTTCATAGAACTACCGTTAAGACTGCCTGCGGGCAGTCTTATTTTTTTAAAAGGACGGTGAGAAAATGGCGGCAACAAGACTGATTGCCCTTCATATAAACAAAGGGAAAACGGTGGCACAGTGTCTGGCAGACCGTACAGATTATTCTCAGAATGCAGCAAAGACGGATGATGGAAAGTATATCAGTTCTTATGAATGTGATCCGAAAACAGCTGATGAGGAGTTTCTTCTGACGAAGCGGCAGTACCAGCATATCACGGGCAGGCAACAGAAAAATGATGTTATTGCCTATCAGATACGTCAGTCTTTTAAACCAGGAGAGATTACTCCGGAAGAAGCTAACCGAGTAGGATATGAAACTGCGTTGCGCTGGACAAAAGGAAAACACGCCTTTATCGTAGCAACACATATTGATCGCTCGCACATCCATAATCATATCATTTATAACTCAACATCCTTGGACTGTACTCGCAAATTTAAGAATTTTTTCCTTTCTGGACTTGCAGTACAGCGGTTAAGCGATATGATTTGTATCGAGCATGGCTTATCAATCATAGAGCCAAAGCCATACCGAGAACGTGTTAAAAGAACAACCTTTCCGAAAAGGCGTACCAAACGTGATGAGCTGTGTACGGCGATTGACCAGATACTAAAAAAGAAACCAAAGGATTTTTCGGCTTTTGTTCTTCAGCTTTTAGAGCTTGGGTATGAATTCAAGGATGGAAAGCAACAAGCTTTCCGAAAAAATGGTGAAAAGCGATTTATCCGTTTGCGATCTCTTGGAGAGGGATACAGTCAGGAGGATATAATCGCAATTTTGTCCGGAAAGTCGATTCAAAAAGCGTCCAGAGCAAGCAAACAGGTTCATGCTCAAAGAGAGTTTAATCTGCTGATAAATATTCAGGCAAAGCTGGCTGAGGGTAAATCAGCAGGTTATGAGCGGTGGGCAAAGAAATATAACCGCAAAGAAGCTGCTCGGACAGTTTGTCTTTTGAAAGAAAAAGGAATCAGTGATTATGAAGATTTGACTGCGTTAACCGTGCAGCTGAGTCAGCGATTTGGAGAATTGTCTGACCTCATCAAAAACAATGAAAAGCGAATGGTTGAGATTGGAGCCTTGCTGACACATATCAACAACTATTCCAGAACTCGTCCCGTATATGAAGCCTACCGCAGATCCGGATATAGCAGAAATTTCTTTGAGGAACATCGGGAAGAAATTCAGATTCACAAAGCAGCAAAGCAGGCATTCGACCAGTTGCCGGATAAAAAAATCCCGTCCAGAAAATCATTGAATGAGGAGTTTTATCGGTTATCGGCAGAAAAGAAAAAAGCCTACGCTGAGTACCGACAGGTGCGAAAGGATATGCAGGAATATTTGACTGCAAAACAGACTGTGGAGCATATCCTCGGAATGGATCGGAAAAAGAAGGAAGAACAGCAGCAGAAAGAACGTTAAAATAAAGAATGCCACAGATTGCATTACAGTTTCGGATGCGGTCTGTGGCAGTTCTTTCGTGGGAAATTGTATATGATACCAAAAATAAAATCAGATAAAATCCTCATCGTCATCCAGGTGTAAATGTTCCAAATACTGTGGAGAATAAATCTGTGCTGCCAGTTCTTTTATCTCATCTGAGTAATCCGCAACTTTTATTTTGTCATAGAGATGGAACAAAAATGTGATTTTCAGAAGCCCATCGACGGTATCAATCGAAATTTCATGTGCTTTATCCATCATGATAGCAAAGCAGGTATGGTTTCCAGCAAGAGAGTCTATGATAAGATTATGACCGTAGTAAATCAGGGAACCTGTTAGATTTTCTTCATCAAGCTCAAGGGTAACACGCCCTCCCTGTATGCGGGCGGTATCACACATAATGAAGTAAAAAGTGTTTGTCCATAAGTCCCAGAGCTTTTCGTTTTTCAGTTTTTGGTACTGGGATTGTTTTAATTCCACAAGCTTAATACCGAGCCTCATTTTCTGATATTGATCTTTTGTTGGCGGGCACGGATTTGCTTTTTCGTTATTTAACTCAGCTTCTTCTTTTTCAAATTCTGCGATGAAATCAACTTCTTTTTTCATTCTGCCTCCTTGGTTGTGATAACACCGCTGACTTTATATTGCTGAATTACCAATCTTAAATGTAGGTTAGCGGTATAATCATTAATATTTTTCAACATTAATGATTATACTACCAACATTGGGGCGAATAAAGCAAAATTTCATTTTTACAGTACCAACGTCAGCTCCCGATTCATAATAGAATAGTCAGTGAAGGGAGGACGTGATATGGCTGATACACAACAGTATGATGAGTTTATTCGTTCTCGAATTACAGAGTTGCGAATGTCCAAAGCTGTTTCAGAGCATCGCATGAGCTTAGATTTGGGAAAAAGCGGTTCATATATTCGTGGAATAACAAGCGGAGCCGCCCTGCCGTCACTCAGAGAATTGTTTAATATTATCGCATACTTTGATATGACACCAGCGGATTTTTTTGCTCCGTTACAAGAGGACGAATCTCTTTATCACAAAATCTGCGAGCAGTTGAAAAGTTTAGGTGACGATGATTTAAAGAAGGTCGCCACTTTTATAAATTGGATCGTAAAATAGTTCGGAATGTAATTAACCTAAATGACTTCGGTTGTTTAGGTTTTTTCTTTTCTTCGCATCCAACGTGGAATTTATACTCTGAATACAAGTTATAAAACGGTCAGAATGACTGTGCAGCCGACATCGAAGATGGCGTTCAAAGGGGATTGGGGATGTTGCCCCAACAAGCAAATTTACGAAGAATGACCCGAAGGAAAATTCAAGAAAATGAGTGAACCTGTACAGGTTTACACTGCTTGCCAATTTGTAACGCCCAATCAATACCAGAATTTTTATGCCTTTTCCGAATGCGTTTCAACCTGTAAATTTCAGATGCGATATTTCGGAATTTTACTGCGGAATTTATAATGCCTGATTGCTTAGAACGCAATTCTATGGTATGATGATAAATGTACTGAAAGAAGCACCGAAATTTTTTTGAGATACGGTAAGGCAGAGGTGAGAATATGGCAGTGAGTTATAAGAAACTTTGGAAATTGCTGATTGATAAGGACATGATAAAAAAGGATCTCCGTGAATTGACAGGCGTTAGCACAACAACAATGTCTCGATTGTCGAGGGCGAAAATGTTAGCACTGAGATTCTTTCTAAAATATGCTCTGCTTTAGGCTGTGATGTTGGAGACATCATGGAATTTGTTCCGGATAAAAAAGAGGAACAGTAAGGAGGTGTACCGCTATGGATCATTCGTATCCCTATATTGCATCGTTGACAAGAGAGCCGTTTCTTTTCTATGAAATGCGCTCCACTGCCAAGCTGATGAATGAAGGACTTTCTGATGAAGCGATTGTGAAAGAAATTGTAGAGCAAAATCTTTTTCAGTATCCGACTGAAAAATCCATCACACGCATGGCAAAAGCCTGTATCAAACGGCTTCGTGCCCTGGAAGATGAATCCCTGATTTCTGCAATCACATCTCAGCCAACAGAAGTGGCAAAGCAGATTTGCCTGTATGCGATGATGAAGCAGAGCCGACTGGTCTGGGAATTCATGCTGACAGTGATTGGCGAGAAGTACAGATTAAGGGACACCTCATTTGGTAAGATAGACTTGAATACATTTTTTATGCGTTTGCAGGAACAGAACGATGCGGTAGCTTCCTGGAGCGACGCCACAATAACAAAGTTAAAACAGATTATTGCCAGAGTGCTTGTTGAAACGGAATATCTCGACAGCATCAAGGCAGATCATTTGAACCCGGTATGGCTGCATCCTATTTTGGAGAATGCCATCAGAAGCAACGGCGATGCGGCGGTACTGCCGGCATTTAATTGCTTTTCGTAGGAGGTAGCCGATGAGTGACATAAAAGAGCGCCTGGATAAAATTCGGGCATTGATTCAGGAACCAGAGTTTCTGGAGGGCAAGGGACTCAGCAATGAGGTAAACATCAGAATCTTCTGCTATAAGCCAGAGGACGAAATGGTTGTACGCCATTTTGTAAATCAGTTGGAAACCGATCAGTCCCTGACCTGCCATTTGAAGGTTTGTAATTTATATAAAACATTTCTCTCTATTTGCGACGACATGGACATTACGGATGCCATTCCGGATATGGAAGAAGCTGACGGAAGCATCTTCCTTCTGGAGCAGCTAAGTTCGGCAATCGGCAATGGAGAGTTCATTGACAAAATTCAGTATGAGCCGCATGAACTTGGCGATGTACTCATGCTGACAGGTGTTGGTGAGGTATTCCCGTTTATGAGAATCCATACATTACTGGAAGCCTTGCAGCCGTATTTTTCTGATGTTCCGATTTTGGTTATGTATCCGGGCGAGTTCGATGGTCACCATGTAAAGCTGTTCAATCGCCTTAAGCCAAACGACTATTATCGAGCGTTCAATGTGATTTAAGGGGGATAAAGCCATGATGATTCGAGATATGTTTGCGGATGACATCAACCGCAAAATCAATGGTGTTATTAAAGTAGATCAGGCTGCTGATGATGTGATCGAGCAGGAATTAAATGAGTATGTTATCACCAAGGAATTGAAGAAGCATTTCATTACCTTTTTCAATTACTATGGCGATGCCTTTGAGCAGCCGACCGCCGATATGGGCGTTTGGATTTCTGGTTTCTTTGGAAGTGGTAAATCTCACTTCCTGAAAATGCTCTCTTATCTTCTGGAGAACAAAGCAGTTAAGGGCATTCGTAGTGTAGAGCGTTTCCGGAAAAAGTTTGAAGATGATCCGGCAACCTTTATGCTGATTGACCGTGCTACAAAGGGTCAGACGGAAACCATTCTTTTCAACATTGATATTGAAGGCTTTAGCAACAAAGACAAGACTGCTGTTCTTCGTGTTTTCGCAAAGATGTTCTATAACCATCTGGGATTTTACGGCGAAAACTTAAAGGTTGCCATGATGGAGCGCTATATTGACCAGCAGGGCAAGACTGATGAGTTCCGCAGGGTTTTTGAAGAAAAGAAGGGCAAATCCTGGCTGGAAATGCGCCGTGCATTTGCATTCAACGGCAAGTTCATCATCCCTACTCTGATGGAAGTTCTGGATATGAGTGAGGACGATGCCAAAGCATGGTTTAATGATAAAACCTCCACGGAAATTTCGATTGCACAGCTTGTGGAAGATATGAAAGCCTATGTGGATACCAAGCCTGCCAACTTCC